>Ga0116229_10006472_pt1 | contig 18826 bp, 20 predicted proteins | sample S1TSphgellanicum_3_FD_87313 | JGI IMG/M metagenome (GOLD analysis project Ga0116229, IMG submission 87313) | Host-associated microbial communities from peat moss isolated from Minnesota, USA - S1T2_Fc - Sphagnum magellanicum MG | ecosystem: Host-associated > Plants > Peat moss > Unclassified... | reverse complement strand
CAAAAAAGATTCATCATGTGGACGCCATACCATCACAATGAACTTACTATGTTTATGATCAATCATCTGGACAGAAAATACGACGTTCAACTTAGTTTGTTATTGCCTTTACCCAAAGACAACAGGCCGGAATGCACATGCTTGAATATGTGACCAAAGAACCACGTGTTGTTGGCTTGGGTATTCTAAATTGTAGTTGAATCGGTGGTGGTGGTGATGGTGGTGGGTTTTCTAATCACCGGTCAGATCTATCCATATTGTACACCATAACTAACTTTGTGTAGCTTTTACTTGGATGTACTTCCCACCTCTCCCATTTTTTTTCATCCCCTCTCTCAACTCAGAAGAAGAAAATTCTATAGAAATACTCACTCTTTGTGTTAATGCCTTTGTTTTTGAGGAAAAAGCACAAATTGTTTGTAAGTTTTTTTTCTCTTTCTCTCTCACTCTCTTGCTCTCTCTTCTTGCCCATGTTATAAAAGCATCATCATAATGCACCACATTACACTCACAAATGAAACTTGGGTTTTTGTGTAACTTGCACAGCTCATCACTGGGCATATTAACTACTGACAAAAACTCGGTTTTGTTTCAAGGTTGTTGTCTTCTAGTAAGGGTAATTAGAGTTGGGGCCGTGCAGTTAGCAGAAACCCCTTTCAACACACACACAAACACACACATATATATGACACAGAGGTTAAGTACACAGTAATCGCTTCTTCAAACAAACAAAAACACACACACACACACACACACACACAAGTTGAGTATCCGCAAGTAAGTAAATGTGGCAGAAGCTCTGTGCACAATTTGGGCTTTTTTTTTGCAGATTTGTAACGTCTACTTAGCCCTCAGATACAGATTCTGCCTTTCAGGGGTCCTTCAGTTTCTCTCTCTCTCTCTCTCACCGTCTCTCTGTGCATACTTGTGCAGTTGCTGCCATTAGATCAATTAAAAGGCATACTGTACCTCAGACAACAAGTTTCATTTGAAATGGGGAAATTTAAAATGGGTTCAAGAGAGTAGTAGTGCAGAAGTGAATCCGCAAAGTACAAGCTAATCTTATTCTTGTAATTAACTTATCAAAAAAGTTTGGGTGGCGTCTCTGTTATCCACTTACCGTTTTTTTCCTTGAATCAAACATGGTTTTTTCTTATTTTTGCTTTTGAGAAATACATGAGAGTTTTCTGGGTGTTCATTGGTTGGTTATTGATTTTTTTTTTTGTGAATTTTTTTGGGAGTCAAAGGATTCAAGGCCATGGCCAGGGACTTGGCCTTAGGAGTTCAAACTCAACAACTTTGGGCATTTCAGCCACTTCAGAGCTCCCAACATCTGAACCTGGGAATCACCAATCTTGTGGACAAAGCCAGCAATCCCCTCAACAAAGAGGGACCACAACTACTATCTAGACAATATGCAAGATATAGTGTAGCGTTAACAGCTGAGGAGCGTGCTGTTACCCAACACAAAGTACCATAGCAAAAGAATTTTAAGTGCTGGATATCATGGAAATAAAGGAAAACAAACACAATGTGAAAGATTTTGAAAAACAGAATGCTCGCTCACTCCAATGGGCATTTTGGGAACAACATGCTCCCACATGTTTTTACACTCTGTAACAGGACCTGCAAATGCACTAGAATTCTCTAGCTGCCCAGTGTTTTACGTGCACAGAACTGACTTGTGGGCTATAGGGTTGAATGACAAATTGTTTCCTCTTGGTGCTGCTCCATGACATGGCCAAAGCTTCATGCCATTGCTTGACACACTCAAAAATGTGGACATACCTGTATACTAAAACAAGGGGGTGTGTCACTCACACTGTGGCCTTGCCATTTACATTAAAAAGTATCTTAAGGCAAAAAGAAGAATTATGAAAACTCAAATATTTCACCATGCAAAAATAATATAATCTTCAAAAAATCCTCTACAAGAAACCAAAATCCTTCAAAATATTATAACTCTATAACTAATCTCAAGTTTCAACACAAGCCAAAATATCATCTTTTAAAAATCCTCATATAAAAATAGACCTAATATTATTTATTACCTAGGGGCCTATAAAAATCCCTTTAGCTACTATACTCTATAATGAATCTAAACACAATATCCTTGCTTAGTAGGCAAGGCCAACAAAGTATAATAACATTCAGGTACCAAGGGGCAAAAAACCCAAAAGACACACACGTATACTAAAATAAATATAAATATAAAATGCATCCACAAAATCAAAATCATTTCAGCCATTAGGAAATTAACCATTGGAGATGGGCATCCAACAATTACTGTAAGAGGTATGATAAATAATTGAATATGTAGATGAAACAAATGGAGAGAAAAAAGAGGAATTGTTTTTTTAATTTTTAAAATGTATATTTAGTTCAGCAACTGATAACAAGTGACTAGGCACGAGGGTTCAAACTTTGGCACGAGGGTTCAAACCTGGCAAACCTCTGGGAATGGCCACAAACAAAACATGCAGGCAAAACCGACATTTCCCCAAAAAAATAAATGCACATTTTCATGCATGACGATTTTTTAATTTTTTAATTTTCTTCTTTTTTTTCACTTTGGCATTAGAAATAAAAATTTCCTGAAATTCCTACAGTTGAGGTGGGGGAAAAAAATAGTCAATTAATTTTTCACTAATTTGGCACACCACAGCACACCACTGAGCTTTAGTGCAGGTAGTCAATAATAATGTCAAATAAATTTTTGGAACTTTTGGCATTGGGAGTAGCTGATTTTGAGAAAATTTAACTTTATTGAAAATAATTTAATTATTATCGGAATGGTAAAGGTACTAGAATATATCTATACGTGCACAATGAACCTTTTTTTAAAATTATATATATATATATATATAGTAATAAGTAATTTCATGACGACAAAGTTAAACAAACTACTATGGGACCAACAAAGCATAAGGAAGAGCAGGAGGGCCAGAGGACATGATGCCTGCAGCAGAAGCAATCCCAAACAAAAGCCTTTTTCTAACAAGCAAGAAACCCTAAACCCCAATTAGCAAAGTAATTGACACAATCACAATCAGCGTTTTCTTGGGGGGAGATTTTCATCACCCGGTGAGAAAAAAATTTGGAAATTTCTGAAATTAAAAAAAAAGACAAAAGTGCGATCATGTTGACAGTTTTTTTTTATAAACTGTAAGAATTTCCTTTAAAAGCATTGATCCAGTTGCTATTTATTTATTTATTTATTTTCATTTCAGGTAAGGTACTAGAATACAGAGCTGCATGAAAGAAAATTCTTAGTTATCAAAAATAATAATGGGGCTCCTTAAAGGCTGACACACTGGATTAGGGCAAGTGTGTATGTGTGTGTGTCGGATTGAAAAATTTCTTAGTTGTAGACGAGGATGGCGCCTTACTTACTTAGTTGTGCTGGCGTCATCACATCTCAAGCATAGCAACCTTAAGCACAATAACAAGGTTCCACATCCTTGCCTTGCCGCCCGGGGCCTTTTGGGGGAGGGGAATGGGGGAAACATATTGTTATGTATATTTTCTTCCCTACACATAATATCCATCCATATTCCGTACATCCATATTGTTATGTATATGCTCTTCCCCACACAAAATATCCATCCATATTCGACACATCCATATTGTTATGTATATGTTCTCTCCCCACACATAATATCCATCCAGATTCCGCACATCCATTCATAATGTTTTTTGTGTGTGTGTGTGTGTTCGTTCTTTCCACGAAAAGAAAAGAAATGGAAAGAAAAAGAAGAAGAAGAAGAAGAAAGAAGACGACAAAGAAATTAAATTGTTAGCTATATTGAAATATTCTTTTGGTCCAGCCAATTGGTAACAGGCATGGCGAAACCTAGGCTGGTGGCGGCGAAAGCTGGCCCGCATCCAACGGGCGGAACCTGGCGAAACTGTGGGCATGGTGGAGACAGTAGTGGTGTGCGAGGCTGTTGTGGGTGCGCTCCTGTTGTTGCTGTGCTGTTGCTGTTTGTGCACTTTGCAGTCGCAGCAGCAGCGGCTTTCTCTCGTTTTGCGTCTTGCCAGGTACGTCGTCGCTCTTACTCGCAAACCAACTCGAGGGTGTGTTGGTCGCCGGAGTAGAACTTTGAACGGGCTCCATTTGTTTTTCTCCCTCCCAGAATTTCTTTTTCTATTTTCTCTTGCCACTGGCCGGATTCGTAATCTGTTGCACAAACTGCGCCTGAGCAGCTGCATCTTCCTTTTCAAGCAACTTCTGCAGCACTTGTCATTAGGAGCCGGCGGGAGGTAGCAGCAGCGGGAGCACAAGGACTGTTGGCTGAACATTGTGTTTTTTTTTTAGCTTTTTTCCCCGTTTTTTCCCAGCAGCAGAAAGCTCGTGTTTAAGTGCAAAGATGGTCTGTAACCTTCTAATATTTGTTTTTTTTTTCCCCTCTTTCTTTTTGTGTGTAAATTTGTTATATATGGTCCACAAATCTGCAGACTTGTATCAAGAGTTTGTACATCGCTACAACAGCTCCAGGTCGATGGAGATCATGCGATTAGTGTTCTTGGGTTTTGCTAGTTTTGATGTGAAAATTACAAGCAGTTACCGAGTGCAAGCTTGCGAGCTCTCTCTCACACATGGGTGCAAGCTCTCTCTCGCAGCAAGTTGTTGCCAGAGTGCACGACTAGTTTTGGGTTGAATCCAGATGGTCTGCTTCCTATACACGTATTCCAAGTCGTCGTCGATGTTCCAGGACGTTTGTTTTATGTGCTTTGTTTGAAGGACGAGTAGCTAGGGTCGACGATCCGCGACGGGTATCTAAAAGAGCTCTCGAAGTTCTTGACTCCAGTACAACATACTGGTAGTTCTGTTTTCCTGCATAGGCTCATGAGCAGAATGAGCGTCAAGCTGCCCCGCAAGCTCTTGACATTGATGCCGTGTTGTAGGAGCTGCGGGAGCATTGATCCAGGTTCAGACCAGGAATCGCTAAGTACTGCAAACTTCCGCAGAATAATTAGATACTTATCGTACATATAGATCATGACAGCTCATCGAGATATAAGATGATGAAGTAGACTCGATCGAGCGAATCCTCTCAGCTAGTAGCTGCCGGCATGAAGACTAGGCTAGGTGCACACTCGTTCTGCAAACAAGAAGAAGTCTGTTTTTTGCCCGGCATTTGTCGACATGACCTAGTGTTGTTACAGCACATGTGTCCTCTTTCTCCAGAAGGCAGCAAATTGAGCTACTCTTATTGAACAGATCATGTCTCGTTGAGCTCGTCAGCATGTTGCAGAAAGATTAAGACCCATGGTGTATAGGTGTATGCCATTCTGCACATGAGCTCGGATGATGCACAGACGACACATTCAACTTCAATTCTCTAGGCCTAGTCCTGCCAGCACAGAGCTACTAGATCCTGCTCAATATTCTTTACGTAGTCAGCTATCTAGCTTGTGTGTGCCTCCAGATGCTTCGATTGCAGCAATGCTTCAATTTGTTTAGGTGTCAAGATTGCCTCTGTCACAAGTCTCATGGGACGGATGATCCATGAGGCCCAGTGCGTCCTCTATCTACTTACATTACGAAATGTGCGAGAAGTCATTAAAATATTGTTTGACAATATTGCTTGTGTGAAGGTGGCCACTGAGCGGAGCCGCGACGAGTGCACGATCGATACCTCGAAAGATTTTGGGTGCGTGAGCGCGGCGTTGTTCCAGACTTCAAGGCACACATGATGCAGCAAATGGCGGCCTATGCAAGTTCCAATATCACAACGGAGCTCATTCAGAAGGTTATTTCCTCTCATGCCTACTAGCTTGGATACTCAAATCTATATCCATATAAACGATGATGATGCCGGAGCTGGTCCGGTTGAGATATTCTTGAGTCTTAATGAAACTCCGGAAATCAACGAGAAGTCTATAAATACAGGATCAGGTCTAAGGCCTGGACGTGATCACATCCTGGTTGCAAAAGTTCCTGAACCTATGCAGCAAGCTGCGTTCATCTGAAACTAAGAAGAACACGAGCTTTTTTCCGTTGAAATTGGTCGAGGACAAACTTGCAGACCGTGTAAGTGAGTCTCTGGAGTCTGGACATTTGCGGCCAGGTGTTGGTGCGGCTGATCTCTTGGACACGATCATATGAATCGGACCATTCACAACGAATCCAATCCCGACACTCGACGGTCCGTGGAATCGTCGACTAGTCTGGTTCGCTTCATTAGGACAAACAGAACAATGCTGTTTTCAATATAAGATCTTAAACATCGAGAACGTATACTCTCGATCGATAAGCAATGCACAGTCCAAACAGCTCAATTATTGCTGCTGTGGCCTGCAGCTCTCTGTTATCTTCCGCATTTCCTTACATGCAAAAATCATTGAACTCTGCAGCTCGAGAAGCTGGCAGTGTGATCGGTGCAGATTTTCTCGCAGCTAGCTGCAGCCTGTCAGTACTGATGTTGCCACAAAGACCATCCAATAAATTAGTAGCTAGAACTAGAAATTCGTGTTTGTAGGGATTGCCCTTGATCTTGCTGATCACTCCATCTTCATGGAGTTTCTCAGGCTGCAGATGGGGTGAAGCTGATTTAGAAGCTTGGAATCAACTTCTTTTGAATCTCCAGGCCACTATGCCAGCTTCAGCTTCTTCATTAAACTAGTACACTTGAGGATCTAAAAGACTGGATGATGCAGCAAACCCGCATGATCCATGACTGCCGGTCATAGTCGATCGTCTTATTAAAGCAGAACCGGAGATGAGGAAGCTGCGAATGTCATGACTTGCTTACATTTGCACTGAGATAAGTCCACGGATCATATAGAACTGCAAAACACCAGTGCGGCCTTAATCCTGGACTGTTGAGCTTTTCCTCGAAGTATTATAACTAGAGCTTCACGTGAGAATCAGTCGTAGCGTCACGCACGAAATGCATGGGTGCATGGCTCTGCTGTTGTATGCTGCTCTGCTGTCTTCATCTCAACCCATGACGGTACTTAATGCATATGCATTTCAATGGAGTACTCTCGAGTCTCAAGATGGGCGCTGCACATGAGGAGCGTTGCAACATGAGCAAGCAGCTTTTTCTTGTGTCAAACCGCGAGCTTCTTGACTAGAGCTCAATCGCATCATAAACTGTACATGCTGCTTATACTTAGTCACGTACTTTGATCTAACAACAGTAATTTGACGATCTAGCTCTGAGTGTGATTAGTCTGCAAGCTCCTACACATGATGCTTCCCTGTCTGATAATGCTGCACTTGATCTAGAGCTTGTCCTCTTTTGCTTGGCTGAAGCGGGCAGTAGTTGAATGTGGCGGATGTTTCAGTATCTGGATGAGAACAAGCAGCTTATTCTTGCCATTCTTGACAACCAGAACCTTGGCAAGCTCAATGACTGCGCTATGTAAGTAATTGCACTTTCAACCCCTTGGAAGTTGAACCGTGATCCTTGGTCTTGGGGAGTATCAATTCCCCATATTTGAAACTGTGGCACCACATTAATTTTCTTTGCAAAAAATATTATTGTCATGTCCTTCAAGGAATCTTAGTTGTGTTTCGATCGTGAACAAAAACATAGGAAGAAGTTCTGATGCATGTCTGTAGAGGTTTATCTTCATTGAATTCATCGGCCAGAAACCGAGTCCTGAGCTTAACTTCCAAGGAGCATGCACAGTGTTATATTGATACATTGGTAGAAGTAAGATCAAGGGGCGTGAGTGAGTGAGATCGCTAGAAATGATGGAGAAAGTATGGATTGCGTGATGGCTGCTGCAGCAATACTAGTCCAAATATTTTTTGTCTGCTGGACAGTTCTTTGAATTGTTTTGATGAGATCGTCCATGATGCAATTACAACTCATCATTACTAGTATAGTGTAACTTGAATAAGAGACAACATGATGATTCAAGATATGAGGAGAGGTGCACATGATGCAGGTACCAAGCTAAGCTGCAGCAGAATTTGATGTACCTAGCAGCCATAGCTGATGCGCAGCCACAAGGAGCCCACAACCCACCTCAGGTGATGTTTTCACCTGCAGCCCTCTTGGAACCATAATGAGGCAATTGCACCTTATAGCTTGACAAGAGATGCTACTTGAATCTTGCACGAATGTCACACTTGATGCTAGGCTTGCATGCGCCACGCACATGAGCCATGAAGATACTAGCTGTTGTAGAGATCTGAAGTTGTAGACACGCTGCAGCTGTAGTTGAGGAGGGTTTGGCAGATTTCTGGAGCTCAGATTTTGGCATGTTAGGAGCATGAAACATTGATTGCAGCAGATGCTCGATCGGGTGCTTCTTGGATTGGTATGTATACAGGCTGCAGCTCCAGTACCCCCGTCGATCCAACCAGCACAACACTACCTGCAGCAGCAACAGCAGCATCAGCAGCAGCAGCATCTATTCATGAGCCAACGGAACTCGATCCCTCAGTACCTACAGCAAAGCCAACAAGCGTCGCAGCAATCGTTCTACACCCAACAAGCGATGATGTCAGGCGAGGGCAGCGGACTCCACATGTTGTCCAGTGAGAGAGGCATGGGAGACAACGGTCCACAACTGTCGGCAGGCTTCTCAGACGGCGGCGGCGGCGGCTCCACTAGAGATGGCAATCAATCCAGCCTTGGCCTACGCGGCGGAGGGATGCATCATGGAGGAGGAGGAGGAGGAGGTGGTGGTGGTGGTGGTGGTGGACCTGATCTTGGGGTGTCCTCTCCCCTGGGCCACAGAGACGGAGGATCGGGGCAGGGAGGGGATGATTCAGAGGCCTCTTATCTCAAGGGTTCGGATGCAAGTAGTTTGTGAAATGGGTCTCGAAGCTACTCAGGGCTGGACATCCTGCGATCATAATATTCTCGCCAGCTATCTTTTGCCAAGTTCCGAATGACTTCGTCGTTGATCGATCGATCTGTCACGTACTTGCTCCAAAACAAATGAGTCTCACATAGTCTGTCACGGATCCATCCAGGGAGTATTTGCCGAATACTGAAGTAGAGACGATTCCCATTGCCACGCTAATTACTTGTGATCGGCAGACACTGATCATTCTTCTTCTTCTTCATCATCATCTTCTCCATTCATCTTCTACGGTGGTTCTAACTAGAATATAACTACGTCAAGTGGTGGTGGTCGTCTAGTTTGTGGGGGCGGCACAGCCCAATATTTTCTTCGTCAAACGACAAGAAAATTATTGAGGACAAACAGTAGTCATGATCAGTAGTTATATGTTTTGGAGTGTAATTTACACCATCAATTGCACTACTCTATACCTGAAGGAACATAACATTCGTGAGGTCTAATTCTGTTGTTGTTGCTCGATCTCCAATCCCTGAACTTTGCCTTATTTTACACACAAAAGTTATATCTAACCTGATGACGAATGGACTCCAAAGCTGGTGTGCAGCAGCAGCGATCTATCTGCCATGCAAATGGGTAGCAGCTACCCGACATGAATAATATATGAGCGACAACATCTTATAATTTTGATCCATCCGCGTGTGAACCACTGGAGCTTGCTTGCTGCACCAACTAATATTTGTGATGAGTAGTTTCGCGTCTGTTATAGGTGCCGCTGCAGGCGTCATGTAGGTTCAAGTGCTTCTTGTTGTCGCATTTCTTTGAGTTTTGCTTGACATGTTGAAGCACACTGTGTGTAACTGTGATCGCAGCAACTTAATGGAAATACATCCTTAGAACAACGAGATGATATTGAGAGCTCAGCCTTGCAGCTTCCCCAGCTTCGGTCTTTCGCCGACAACCCCATCCTCTCTTCGGCGATGGGTCGTAAGACAGTGTGGTTCATGCAAGAATCTATCTCTACAGTGTCGCAAGCAGCGGTACGAGTCGTGAATGATTGACCTTACAGCAACACGAGTCGTGAATAATCGGGTCGATCGTCACGTGCTGTCCGAAGCGCGGCACCGATCTTCTTCTTTTCTTCCTTCCTGATTCCTGCATCCTGATCATTCATGACCTAAAAACTAGGTGAACTTCTCTTCCTTTGGTGATCGTGCAAACGAGAAAACTTCGGGCGCGGGGGAGCTTTGAATGCAGGTGATGGGAAGGCATTCATGGCACCTGCTACTTGTTCAGATGACCCATAAAAGATGGGCGATCTGGTCTGACAGGACAAGATCTGAAAACCCACAGAGAGAGAGAGAGAGAGAGACAGAGAGAGATGTTTTTCGGGAATCTGAAACAAAGAGTTTGGTCGTCGTCATTGCTGCTGATCATCTAGGGTTTTGAAATTGTCAAGCTAGTCCGCAGGCATTTATATCTCCCTCCGGTCCTCCTGCCTTTCCTTCTGATGACTGACACTCGCCTGCGACGACATTGCAATTCGCGAATGGAAACATTTAATGGAGTCGGGAGTCGTCCGGACGTCTCCATTTTGACGTTGCAAGTTCCTGAGATTTATACCGTATCTCTACATTGTGCGGAAATTGCAGCAACAAAGATTTTGGATGCTCACGAGCTGCAGGTGAGTATTTTTTTCCACAATGATTGCAAAGTTTTTTTTTCTTTTTCAGGTTCAGGAATAGGACTCCGGAGTAAGTAAGTCTCTGTCCAGACGAGATTCTCGTCTACAGTATACAATTCCAGCTTTGTTTGTTAGATTCCCATGCACACAGAGAGAGACTGCGGTTCTGGTCTTGGGTTTCAAGCAATGATATTTTCTGATGAGGAAGGACTCAGGTTGGTTTTGTGGCTTCAAGCAATGGTTTTTCTGATGAGAAAAAAGGACTGAGGAGAGAAAAGCTTCTATGTGAATTCCAGCTGCTTTTGCAGACAAACTTTTCTCCATCCACTTACTGTTGTTCATAACCTTAGTGGAAGAAGCAGTTTCAAGCATGGGATATGGTAATAGTTTTGGCCGGAAACCCACACCAAGCACTTGGGACAATCTCAGTGGACAGTCGACACCAGTATTATCAGCTCTATTGAGAGGATATCACAGTTGATTGTAAATGAGATTCCAGAGCTTTGAAATGAAAGGGTGAAGACAATTTGGATGCTCATGAGCTGTCTCAAAAATAGTATTGACATTAACAACACACTGGTGCAAATGATTGCCACAGCACAACGACAAACTAATTGCAGCAGCTACATCATCAACAAGAACACCACTGATGCAACAAACCAACAGCACACAGACAATAGCAATTACGATTACTTGCATATGGTGTAAACTATTGCTTCACATTCAGTGAGCAACAAAGCCAGGTTGTCAACTGATATGCACATCTTTGATATCTATTCAAATACCCATGCCTAAAAATTGTGTTTTATTTGAACTGCAGGCAAAAGGTAAGCCTAATTACAAGGAGCCTCATGCAGCAAACACAGCTTCAGCCAAATGTGGAGAGAAGCACCAAAGCAAAGGGGTGGTCTGCACCACTTATATGCAGACAGAGCTTCTGGCTTCCTTTTTTTGGTCACACTTTTTGTTAAGCACATCATTCAAACTTGCATCAACAAATACAGGTTTTTTGCACCTTGTCTGGAATCTATAAATGCAGGGGGGAAAAAATAATATCTGACCCTTTGGTCTGGTGCAGGTCTGATTGACATAATAACCCATGTACATTTTTTTTGAATGTGTTGGCCCTTCATTGTGAAATGATTGTGCGAAGGACCTTGCCTGAGTATTTGAACGACAATTCTGTCTCCTCCAAACAAAGATTCTTTTCCTCACGAGTCCAGCCCTGAAATGTCTCACATGCACAACCCCAATGGGAATGAGCTCAAGACCACCCAGAAACAAGTCACCATTTTCAGGCAATAAGCAAGTCATACTATGTAGCCAATCTGATGCTAGATAACAGTGGCAAAAGGATTTTTGTTCTTCAGTTCCTAGCCCCTCTGAATGCTCACACAACTGTTAACAGTTTCCATTTTCAAGCTGAATAGTGAATTTGGTGTCACATTTCAGATCCAATGGGAAGCCACTCCACAGTCATTTTCCTGCAATAAAATTTGTTTTGAGGAAGCCCCAACCAAGAAAAAGTGAAAGAATGCACTGTGTATTTCATTACCTCAGCAACTTTGTTGAGATTTGACTTCACAGCTGCCAATAGCTCTGGAAGCTCCCCATCCCATTTATAAAACTCCAGCTCCTTTCCATCCAATATCATTTCAGCCACCTGTACCCTCCCAAAAATCAGGAAACCACATCCTAATATCCTCCACAGCAGTGATAATTCTGCAAAAGCCAAGAGAGATAAGAAAGGCCAAACACCGAAATTGAGGTAAAAGCTGCATACCCTCTTTCCAATGAAGCGACCCCCAGCTGAGTGGGCAAAGTAGACGTTGTAGAAGTGGCAAATGAAAGCAGGCACATTCTTCTCCGAGAGTTCTGTTAAAAAGTCAGCATAGGAGGTTCCCGCAGGCCCAGGCTCTGGGATGGTATGACCTTGGCTCTCAAACCACTCCAAATCCTTTGCCAATCTCTCTGACCTCTCCAACCCTGTATTCCTGAATAACTCATCTGCACCCACACACAATTGTGCCTTCAAAAGACATGTGTCCTACCTGATTCATTGATCAATTCAGTGATTTCTGCAGTTTAAGTTAACTAGACTTACCACAAGGCACCCTCTACAGAGATACTATAATCTAGCTATTAGACCTTTGGCACTTCCACAGTTTCACCTATATTCCTTGGGATGCATTGGTCACACAAGCGATATTTGAGACTGGATCCATTGCACATTGCCCATCAATGACAAAATTTCTGGTGAAGTCCAAATTCACACTGAATCTTGAAGGCCACATTGATCAGGTGATGAAACAGCCTCAAAAGTAAGATAAGAGAAAGTTAGATCACGTTCCAATCAAGCTTAAAACTTGGAGCTGGATAATGTTAACAATGCTGTTATCTCATTAGAATTATACTTAAACACCATAATCCAAACATCAATCAAACCTACTTCTTCAAAACTTTTCAAAACTTAAAATTTTCAACCTTGCCACCACTCACTTTTTCAATTATTTCAGTAAGGTTGACCTGCAGTTCCTCCTCCATTGAATGAGAACTGCCTTTGCTAGGCATGATATTCCCAATAAAAATATCCCATCCATCACATTGTTCATATTCAAACACAATACTTCTTGTGGCACTTCTTTTAGTAATAATAGATTTCACAAGCTCGCATCAAAAATTTGCAGAAATTCAACAGTTCCCTAACATGGCAGATTCTTACAAACACTCAAATACTCATGTCAAAAAATTGGAAGCAACATCTTGATCAAGACTCCATAACTGAGAGGTGTGAACAAGCTGGGCCACTCTTTTGACCTAATTCATTCAATTGAGCTTACTATCCCTTCAGAAATCCCAGCATATAAAGCACTCCAAGAAATTTCCAATGTATTTGGAGGGCACCTCATATACATGGATATCCCTCTTGGAAAAGAGGAGGAATACTATGCAAGTAGGCAGAAGATCCCTCCCACTCTTAGGGAGTAGGCATAAGAACTTCCCACTCCTGCACCTTGTGATCTTTGTATGTTTAGGTTCATCTTTGCCTTGAGCTTTATGATGGGTAAAGCCCACCCTGGGACCTCACCCTACATGGAAATATCCTCATTAAATGCATACACTCAAATCTTGCAACCTTGCAACTCCTTGGGCACAATTCTTCAATTGGGGTTACAAACCCTGAATAAGCAAAGAAAAACTCTGAAATTTATAGAAAATTGCTGCTGGTTCATTTATGACTTTGTCCCAAATATAGCATCAACCAGAAACCAAAATCACAAAGAAAATGAACACAAGAATGCAGAAGCAATCAAAAAATCTCAGTGGCCTCCTTGTTAGTTAGTAGTAGTACCAATGTGCAGTTACAAACGTCTATCTTCAAAACTGTTGGCAGTATCCCTTCTTGAGGCAAAGAGACACACTCTGCTGCACTTGGTGGCCAGACCATGGCATCCTTTTGTGGACCGTGACTTCATTCTCCATGTTAATTTACAAGGCATATGGCACTGCAAAACGAAAAGAGCAAAGGTGGTGGAGAAAATTACAGGAAGGATGTGTAGCTTTTGCCACAATGGACTCCAAAGTGTCATACACTTTCTTGCTGTCAACGAGAAACCTGATGTAGCCAGTGATGGTGGGTTCCCACTTAGCCACAGGCTGCACATCAGCCTCCTTCCCCCCCTCCTTGGCCTGGTCCTTGGTGTGCAGCTTCATGGCTACAAACCTCATCTCCTCCACAAACCCCTTCGATTCTCCCGGGTAGCGTTGCTTGGGTTTAGGCTTCTCGGGTGCCGCAGAATCAAGAACTGCCCTCACCACAAACACCCCACCATCCGCAGCAGCAGAAGCTGTTGTGGTCGGCCCATCTTCCCTCAAATCTCGAAACCCTAACCCTGAAATACTTCCTAGGAACCTTGATGTCGGCTTCACCTCTGAACAGAAATCGGAACTCGTTCTTCTACTATGGATTCTCGCAGTTATTCCTACTCTGCTGGGAGACTGTGAACTCTGACACAAGCAACTCCTGCCCCGCCCCGAAGGGATGGCAGAAGTTGCACTATGCAAACACAACCTGAGCTCCACCATTGCAAGTGCCATGGCAGAACTTCACAGGTTACACAGCTAGTACGACTCAGCTCCACGACAAAAACGGGAACAACAATTCAGGACGACGACAACGACAACATCAACGCTACCCGACCCCAAAGCTTGTGAAAGGAAGAAGCTCAAAAGGATTCGAAAGACCAAATTTCCAAGGAAAAAGATGAGTGCAGCAGATATTTCCAGTGCACGCTGAAAACCCTGAACAAATCAAACAAACGACCAAACAAAACAAGTAGAATGTTCCAGAACCTATATAGATCCTAAAGAACAGGAACCGTTTGCTGATCAAACCACAAACACGCAACAGTACGTATCGTGGAGAATCTGCTCACCGCAGATGGTGCTCAAGAATAAGTAATGAGTAAATCTGAAATGGGTAAAAGGGAGATTTTGCAAAATTGCAAACAAAAGATGAGGATGATGCTACAGAATGAATGGGTGATGTGCAATCTGAAATGGGTTTTGGGAGGATTTGGCAAAGTGGAAAAACTAAACAGGTGAAGAGGATGAGGATGATGATGCGGCTACAGAAAATGGGTGATGAAGAAATAAATCTAAGGTCGGTGTTTGGGTTGGGAGATTCTGGAGAATGGAAACAGATGATGAAGACACATGCTATGACAGACATGGGTGATGAATCATCCGAAATGGGTATTGGGAGATTTGGAAGAATGGAAACAGATGAAGAAGAAGATAATGCAACAGAAATGTGTAATAAGCAAATCTGAAATGGGTATTGTGAGATTTGGAAGAATGGAAACAGATGAAGATGAAGATAATGCTACAGAAATGTGTAATAAGCAATCTGAAATGGGTATTGGCATATTTGGAAGAATGGAAACAGATGAAGATGAAGATAATGCTACAGAAATGTGTAGTAAGCAATCTGAAATGTGTTTTGTGAGATTTGGAAAATGAAAACGGATGAAGGTGAGGAGGATGCTACAGAATGGAATATGAGTTTATCTGCAATGGGTATATTTGGGAGATTTGGACAAAATGGAAACAGATGATGGAGGATGATGATGCTACAGAATTAGTGATGAGAAATCTGAAATGGGTACTAGAAAATTTGCTGTTATTTGAAAAGATTTTAAATTTTGAATATTTTTCAAATAATAATTTAGTGTCTAGACTCTAAGCTGCCAAAGGTAGTAGAGTAGTAAGCTCACCAGGGTTGTTTTTCCCTCAATTTTTTTTATATTAAAAAATTGGACTTTTTTTCCATTAATTAGAAAAAAAATAAGTAGAAATTTAGACTAGAATAAATAAGAAAAAACATTGGTAAGCTACTATTTCCATTACAAACTGAGCAAAGAAGTTGAACTGGCCAACTGGGCCACCACAAATTGCCAAAATGACTAAGTCTTTCTAAGAGATACACATATCTTGGGAAAAATCAAACTCGAAAATGCATGTCAGAACAAACTAGAAATTTGATTAAACATTTGTCCCATTCTTCAAGCACAAATAAAGGTCCATTGTCTATTATTCAATCCCTTGGTAGTTGCACAATTTCAAAGTTGGCAACCTTAACCTAACTAATATTCTCAACAGCCACACCTTACCTTAGATCACTACCTTGGAGATGGATGTCCTCACCTAGGATTTGAACCTATGACCAATTGGTTAACAGCAGACCACTCTACCACTGAGCTCTGAGAAATTATTGATCTACTCATTCAAAATAATTTTTCATGATTTTGGTCGAAGACTAGTTGAATTTGATCTACCTATTCAAACTAATTTTTCACCATTTTTGTTGAAGACTAGTGCAAATTGATCTAACTATTCAAACAAAATTTTGCACCATTTTTGTCAAAGACTAGTGAAAGGTTAACTTACTGTATCCATCAAGAGTGGAATTTTCATGACCCTTACTCAAAGCAAGTGGCCTTTGGAAGTCCAACACGACACTCCACATGGCATTGTGTAGCATGTCGAATAACTTACTTTGCTTTGTCCACTTAAAGCTTCATTTGGACTTTTGTTGCATGAACTATACTTTTGTCCTTTTGTGGTAGTTTTGAAAAAAAGAAATCCAATGAAAAAGTAAAAGCTCAACATGGAATGGTTGCATGCCAAATAAAAAATTGTGCATGCATCCCTACGAATAATGACAAAATTTGAATGGCCCTCGAAGCCGAATCAAGGATCGATTTGAACATTTACTTTACCCAGTTGTTCTACATTGGACCCGATTCACCACATGTTGATAAAAAAGTATGTAAAAAACTAAACATGGTTTTGAATCCTCAATATGCAAAGGCCAATTGATTATTGGGCATGGAATCATGTAATCGTGTTCAACATGTGTTTTAAAATACAAAACGAAGACCCAAAAAGAAAAGAAAATGAAATGAAATCGACATGAAGGTTACTAATTAAGGTCAATTTACATTACATGCCTTCACACATTAGAATTTAGTGCATGTGTGTGTGGTGTATTAAATTGCACGAGATGAAGATTTTTTCAATTCTTTGTGATACAAAAATTTGACAATGTTGTCCAAGTTCAACAAAAAATTTGTTGAATTTATTATTTTCACCAAGTAAAAACTAAAAATTAATTGAGCTTTTTGATGCAAAAAAATGAAAAAAAATTGTTGGAAAATTTATTGGAGATGTCCCTTGAAGAAGATTATGCTAAAAAGGTTACTACAATTTGTTTCCCATGTTCACAAGGTTCCAATGTTCCTTGCGAGTTGGCTATTCTTCAAGTACCATCTCCACATTGGATGTAAGTCCAACTTCATGACCAAATTTCAATCTCCGGTTACAAACATACTTTTGGGATGAACTTGAATTTTTTCAGCACACTGAACTAAATGACTTATAACCAAGACCTCCCAAAAGATTAAGGCTTAAAGTGACGCAGATTGTTATGATACAAATCCCCTTCTTTATTTGTTAGTGAAAACTAGACAAAAGATCAAATGTGTAAGCTATTGAACACAACGCTTTCAAACATCGTGTGTTACGGACATGATGGTAGTGCTCAATGCTCTCTCCTCTTATCTTTTGCAAATGCCATTGTTGACAAATATTTTCAATATTATTTTTGCTTGTTTGTAGATCAATTATTGGTTATATACTAGTAAGACTCATATCGGTTAATATTTATTGGTCATATACTAGTCAAATTCTTTTTTTTTTAAATTTTGAATTACTTTTGATAATGGTAAGCCTTGAGGAAGATAAAGTAGTTTAGAATAAAGAAGTAAGTATTCTCAATGTCAAATCATTTATTTTATTTTTTCAAAACACAAACTATAAAGAGCTTCAATTTTTTTTTCTTTATATTCTTAGGCACTTTTGATTTGTTTCATGAAGAACTATTTTAGTGTTGATAGTGCACATAATAGAAACAAAATATATATATATATATATATATATATGTAATGAAAAATGAAAGATTAAAAAAATTATGAACAATAGATACTAAAACTGCAAACTTAGATCAAATCATAATCACATAGGAAATGTGAAAATCTAAGGCAAAATCAAAACACAACACAACAGAATAAATTATTTTTTCCCATTTGGCAACTATACTCGTACTTTGAATTTTCAATTTTTGGTTCTTGGTTCCATGGCATTTGGACAAGTGTTGTGCGTGTAAGTGTCAATAGCTGTATATATACAAAGTGTAAATCCAGTGTAAGTGTAAATCATTTAAACTTACAAATCCAAATTTTTTACATTTACACTTATCGTGTTACAGTTTTTTTTTTTTTTTAATAAATTTTTTACACTTACATGGCACCATGTAAATGTTTTGGGGCATGTAAGTCTAAATACTAAAATTATTTGTAAAGTAACCTTGTATTTGGGCCTCCTTTCACCCCAAACCCTTCTTTCAGGAGTATCCATAAAGTAAGGAAATTTTATTAAATCTGGGAATGAAATCCTGAAAATCAGCATTTAATGCACAAGGTTCAACAGTAATTATAGTAGCTTTACAAAGTACGAGTGAAAATATATGCAGCAACGGTGAAGTGAAGGTGCTAAAAAAACAGGGAAAGACAGGGTGAAACTCAGTTCACCACAAAAACTGAGGTCCCCCCCCCACCCTTGAATGCTAATGTTTTTTATATTCGTGAATCTCACCTTGTTTATGATCAAACTCAGGGTTCTAGTGTTGTTTTCCTTACTTTATAGATAATTTTATTATATATTTTTAATGACCAGACCTTCTAGCAAAGTCATATGAATTAGTTGTGGGTTTTTATGTTTTGATGGCTTTTTTTTTTTTGCAATGGGCCATTT
>Ga0116229_10006471_pt1 | contig 18829 bp, 17 predicted proteins | sample S1TSphgellanicum_3_FD_87313 | JGI IMG/M metagenome (GOLD analysis project Ga0116229, IMG submission 87313) | Host-associated microbial communities from peat moss isolated from Minnesota, USA - S1T2_Fc - Sphagnum magellanicum MG | ecosystem: Host-associated > Plants > Peat moss > Unclassified... | reverse complement strand
TGTTAAGCCTTGCTGTTTCTTCTTCATCGTGAGAGTGGAGATTTCTCTATTCTTATGAAAGATAGTTTGTCAATATTTATTGTGCATAGATTGCTTCACTTATGGAGGAAACTCTAGGCATCATCTGATCTTCTTCTGAACATTTCTGTGGATCTCCTCTTCTTGCATGCACTGTTTCAACACTGTCTGCAGTATCAGTGTCAGCCAAACCAGAGATTTTGATGAAGTTTAGGATGAATGAAAATGATTATTTCTCATGAGGGTGAAGGCTGTTTTAGGTTTCACTTTTGCAAGGTCCCATCAATACTTTAGAGTAGAAGAGTAGAGATTAGGCATAGAGATCAATTCAACCATTGCCAGGCTTCTTAAGCTCTGAATTCTCACTGCCCTGATCTGTTGAAGACTGTTTGTCTCAGCTGGTTACATCCTTGTGGATGCCCCATTTGAAGAATACTAAAGTGTGCTGATGTTTGCCCCATCACTTTTCTTCTGTCTAGTGTACAGGCCATACATACTAAGGAGGATGCCATGTGATTTTGTGTCCTCTGGCATGTGGAGTGTGACCTTATCAAGCTACAATTGTCACAAACCTGCCTCCCAAGTTCAAAGTGCCTCAATCATGGTAAGCATCTTGGTTTCGTCAGGTATGTAGGAACATGATAACTACTGGTCTCTTGCAGAGAGATAAGCTGTCTTTTGATGTAGCTCTATCTTAGGTGCTGGGTGAATGCACAGATTGTGTACAAGGATAGACTTGCAGGTGCAATTCACACTGTGGAACCGCTCTTTGTGGAGGAACCATTCTTTGACATAGGCAACCCTTAGAGAATCAGACCCTCTCAGGTAGGGAAAATGAAAGACCTATTCATCTCAGAATGGGAAACTGAAAGATCTATTCATTTATGACTGGAATGCATTGTGGATCTACAGTAAGAGAAGAAGCTTTGCTTCAGACTCCTTGAAACAAAAACAAAAGGACCTTGCATGATAACTGAATCAAAACGTATCTCATACCTGGTAGAGCACATCACCAGAGAAATATTGGATGTCTTAGATACAAGACATTGAGCCAAAAACCTCGTATCACTCAAAAAGTATCAGACCATAATTACCTTGAAATTATCTCTTGATTTTTTGTGGGGCACCAAGCTGCTCTATTTTTTAGGACACCTGTAGGGAAGGAGGGAAGAGAAAGAACAATAGGAATAGAAATCAGTCTTATGAATTTCCTTAGAGGTTGGGATCCTGGGGACAGGTGCTCAACCCAAATTTCAAACTAGTCAGACACTGTAGTCAGTTGGATACCTTGCTATCACACATTATCTGATTGATACCTTCTTCTGGGATGTGCGTGTTGCAGCACATTCTGTGCAGAAATCAACTTTCTGTTTCCCCAATCACTTGACTGACACATGTATCAAGCAGGAAGTGCACCTCTGTGAAAGGATCAACTCAGAAGAAACATCTAGTCATGATATTATTTGCTCAAGCTCCTTGATTTACTGCCCATAAGCCCCACTTCTGTGGTGCCTAGGTCGATCTCTGTATCAGAAGGTGAAACTTGTCAGGTGGAAGATCTGTAGTCATTGTTTCAACCGCAATGGCTACAACAAATTCATCAGGTGAAAGATCTGTGACCTTTTTGGCAACTGCTACAGCTGCAACGAACTCATCAGGTGGAAGATCTGCAATCTTTGTGGCAGCAACTGCAACAGCACAATGTGGCACCTGATCCAGACCTAGCATCAACCATCACAGAGCAAATGGCCACAATGAAAATTGTACGAGTATATCTTACCAAAGTCATGACCTTATTGTGCCCTTTAGTAGTCCAGTGCTTAAATCCACCATGGGTATGGAAGGGCAAGACAGACAAAGATTTAAGCTTGGCTTTTGCAGATGGAAGCAGCACAGGAAGCGCAGATGCTGAAAGTTGCAACAAAGAGAAAGTGGTCATATCATGAGTCAATTCTCCAGAGGCACCAGAGAGGCAGCAAACCAACCCATGCACTGCCGATTCTGTGGATAAATTGAAATGCTTGTAACTGATTGGTCTCTTCAATCTCCTAACCCTCCCTTACAGGCAAGGTAAGTTCTTCATTGCAGATGGATTGTTAGACTACAGGCTGAGGAATCTGAGTACATCCATATGATGTATGGCATTCAGTAGTAGTCGCAACACCATTTGTACATTCCTTGTTCCTTGGGTATGAAATTTGTCAATTCTCATGAGAGTTTTACTTTGTGGTACGAATTGTCCCAGTACAGCAAATCTTTGCAATTGAATGTACAAACGGTTCAAAATTTTGTCCACAATTTTTCAAGCTAGTCTTCTTATGCCTTTCAGCTTCTCACAGTAACAATCAAGATGTGCTGTAACAGGGATATCATCATCGAACCCATCGTGGTTCACAACAGAGGAGCTTCCTTGCAACAAACAAATTGCATGAAGATCCATCCACATAACCTGATAAGACGGAGCAATTTGTTTGTTGCAAGGAAGCTCCTCCGTCATGAACCAATGACGGGTTGATGATGATATCCCAGATTTCAGCCCATGATTGTATGCAACAACAAATGATGATATCCCCCATATTTCAGCCCATGTTTCTATGCAACAACAAATTTCTCGAAGAATCAAGATGTGCTCATAACAGGGATGTTATTATTTAAACCCTATCATGAGCTGAGAGCTTCAATGCACGAAATGGCATGGAGAATCAACATGTGCTTGTACTTACCGGGATATCATGGAACCCACCCAACATGGCTGAGAGCTGTAATGCAACAAATTTGGACATGATTTGTTGCATTACAGCTCTTGCTCGCCCCAAATCATGACTGAGAAATATGATGGAGTGAGAAAAAAAAAACTGCAAGAAAATATTTTTTAAGTGCGGAGAAATGGAGAGTTCTCTTTTGTTCAACCCTGATCATCTAGTTGCAAACCACGGAAACCAGGGCAAAGATTGAAGAATCGTGAAGAGATGGGAGAATCTCACGCGAGTTTTGTTTGAAGCTAATGGGCTGTGGTCGATTCATGGAAAGAAGAAGAAGACAGAAGGAAGAAGAAGGAAGAAAGGAAGAAAGGAAGGAAGAAGTTGTAGTGGGATTTTGATGATGTTGTTGAATGTCGCGTGAAGCACGCGAATGGTATCACCGTACCAGACGAGGAGCGAGATCCCGTTGCTTCAACAGTTCCGGTTTGGGAATTTCCCTTTTGTTTTGTCAACGTGGATGGAAATGGTGTGCTGCACTACAGCAGCAAGCAGCCCCAAATCTAACCGCCAAGGCTCTCTCTTCTCCTTCCTTCTTCCCAAAAGCTTCGCCCTTTTTTTTGTTGCGCGAGTTAGTAGTGGGTGTCGTCGTCGTCGTCGTTTTGCTGCTGCTGCTGCTGCTCCTCCTACTCCTCCTGTTCAGCGTCAGATTCTTCTTCGTCTTCAACAGTTTTTTTCTTTTTTTTCCTGTTCAACTTGTTGTCTCCAAGATCGACCTCTGTTCTGTTCTGTTCTGTTATCTTCTGTTGCTCCTCCTGCTGCAGCAAAAGAAGTGGAAAAGAGATTTCTCTTCTTCACCCATGAAGAAAAAAGCAAAGCCTACAACAATTTTCTCATGTATGCCTCTCTCTCTCTCTCTCTCTCCCTGTGGAGAAAAGGCGGCGAGGAGGAGAATGATCCGAAACTACTTGTAATAATTGCTGCAAGGTTGGAGAAGTCTTTCGTGGGGAAGTAGCAAGTAGGGTACAACAAATGCGGCAACCCAAAACCATGATGATGTTGATGATGATGATGCAGCCCAGGATCAGGAGAAGTTGCCGACATGATAGTAGTGCAAGAAGACGCTGGCAGACCTGCTGCAGCGGCATTTGCAACAAATCTGAAACACCAGTGAAGAAGCTCAATCCATGACATCATCGTACACTCAGGGTTTGAAGTTCCAAGGATCCTTGTAACACCCACCATGCGGGAGCAGAGAGACTAGACTGCATGCATGCATTCTCGGAAACAAAATCCCTGCCGAAAGTATTTGCATGAGAAGAACACACACACACACAGAGCGCGGAATCAGATATGCTAGCATTTCTGCTTGCTCGCACACTGGATTTTCAATGAGTTTCTTCCAGGTTTTGGAACAAAAGAGAGAGACACTCTTGAGCAGAAGAAGAAGACGAGCATTTGTTGTTGTTGTTGTTGTTGTTGTTGTGGACATGATGCTTGAGCTGAGGATTTAGGATCTGTCGAGAGAAAAGTTTGCAAAAAGACAAGTGAGAAAGGGACGACGATACCAGATGACAGAGGTTCAGCAAAACTCGGAATTCCCACCATCTTTCCCAGCAGCAGATTCTGGCAGCAGTGGAGATGATGCGGTTTCCTTTCCCGACATCAATCCGCACATAGACGTAGAGAAAGAGATCGCCAATTTCGTAAGCGAGCTGGATGCAGTGGAAGGAAGAGAAGAGATGCTGTTTACACCTACCATGATGATGGTGGAAAAAGCCGGCTCCAGTGCAACTAGCAACGATGGTGGGGATGACGGCCAAGACTTGAAGGATGTGTTTGAATCCACTTCCGAGACCACAAGCAGGGATTTTTGGGGAGGAGGAGGAGGAGGAGGAGGAGGAGGAGATGCAGCAACCACACCAAACTCGCCCAACAAATTCGACAACGTTTCCTCGCTCAAGATGACATACTATGCTTTCAAAGAGGCAACAGGCCAGAAGAGTGGGATTCCCGTCTCCTTGGTACTGTTTCCTTTTGTCTCTCCCATCTCCTTCTTCTTGCGGGATTGATTGACGCAACTACAATGAATCCAATCCCCTCTCTATCCTCCAACATCTTGCAACACGCAACAAGCATTCCAGTCTCCATTCTACTGTTTTGTCTCCAACCCCTTTTGGATTCCAGCAACCACAATCTCCTCCCCCCTCTGTGTGTGTGTGTGTCTCTCTCTCTCTGTCTGTCTGTCTCTGTCTCTGCAAACTTTGCAGAACAAGAACTCAACAAGAAAACCTTCAGCAAGTATTCTGTAATAGGATTACAATAAGCTTCAAAGAGACAACAAGGACCTGTGAGCATTTCCAGATTCTTGGCACGAATTCTTCCTTTGTATGTCTTGTTAATCTCTCTTCTCTCTCTCTTCTTCTCCCAATCCTTTTGGGTGGGTTGATCCAATTTGCACTGTAACATCGATTTCTCTCTTGCAAAACAGAAAACAGGATTTCTCCCTCCCACCCACAACTCTCTCTGTCTCTCTGTCTCTCTGTGCTAATGTTTGTTTAGTTCTGGCTTTGCTCCGATTTGCACATCAATAATTGTCTCTCTTGCAAAACATGAAACATCATTTCTCCCTCCCACCCACAACTCTCCCTGCTAATTCTTAGTTGATTTTTTGATCTGATTTGCACAACATCAATTTTCTCTCTGGAAAACCACAAAACATGATTCTCCTGCACACAATTCTCGGCTAATGTTTAGTTGATTTTCCAGTGATCACCCAGGTTGTAGTAGTATTCATGGCAAAGTTAGATGAGCAACCTTTTTCAGATTTGAAATTGGACATTTGGATGTTCTGGTTTTTTGTAAGCACTTTTTTGAGTATCAAATCATGTTGAGATTGATGAGATTGATGATGCACTGGAAAAGAATTTTCTGAAACTCAACACAGAAACAAATGATCAAACTCTCTCTCTCTCTCTCTCTTTTGGCATCTTCTTGGTGGTTAGAGTAGAAGTTTCAAGGGTACAAAGTGTCTACCATTACTGCACATTGGGAAGCCATTGTTGCCCATGCAGGCAAACTAGGATTGGTGTTTGCTTTGCAATTTTTCTTGGTTGAACGCATGATGACAGAGATCTTGAAATCATCAGGCAATTCCTTTCTTATACAAACAACAGTTCATGGAAAAATCAGAGTACAATGTGTGGTGATGAATCATGATCTGTGCTTGTGCAGCTTGCAGCGCACCTGGAGAGGAAGGAATCTCGATACCCTTCTTTTCTGGGATCTCGGTTATCATCTTCACCTGCCCTTTCAAGACAATGGAAGCAGCTTCATTTTTGCTTGAAGGAAAATCACACACATCGTTTTTTGTCTTATATCATTGTTTGAAGAAAAACCACCCTCAAAATAAAGAAACTTGTGTTTTGTTTCATTTGAAGAAAAATCAACACTCACAATGTTTTTTGTGTTTCATTTTTGTTTGACGAAAAATCCACTCATAATGTTTTGTCTTTGATTTCCTTTGAAGAAAAATCCATACTCATGATGTTTTGTCTTTGATTTTGTTTAAAGAAGAATCCACACTTGCAGTGTGTTGGTCTTCCATTTTTTTTCTCCACATTTGCAATTTTTGTCTTTCATTTTTGTTTGAAGAAATATCTACACTCACAATGTTTTGTCTTTCATTTTGTTTGAAGAAAAATCCACACTCAATGTTTTGTCTTTCATTTTGTTTTGAAAAAATTTCCACACTGCCTAACATGTTTGGTCTGTCATTTTTTTTCAAAGAAAAATCCACACTCACAACACCACGATTGTGAACAGCAAAAGGATCACTGTTTTCTTGACGATGTATATTTTGTTCCTCTTTCCTTGTTTAAAATGTCTTCTTTGGAGAACAGAAGTAGCGTAAACATGGGTGATGGATCATCAGCTGGAACATTTCGAACATTACAACGAAGTCCAATTAGAAGGATGTCTGAAGAAACATATCCTGCATTGACCCCCCAGGTAATTTCTCACTGGCTTTCTTACTCGCACAAATCTATACACTACAATCATCTGCAATCGGGAGGACTTGGGCCAAGCTGTGAGCTGAGAGCTGGGTCTGACCGAGGCCAATCATCTGACGTAATTGGCACTCACGAGAGATTCCACCACATCAATAGGAGCTTTTGTAGAGACTACCTATTTGCTAGACCTCGTGATGTTCTTCTATGTGCCAGTCACATACATTTGAGAGAGCAATTGCCTCGAAGAGGCTTAGTGTGAAGAGTGAAATCTCTTCTCAGTGACAATTGCACACTCTTTATATTCAATGAGCTGATCTGATCTTGATACTCGCAACAACCACCCATTTGCAATTTGTGAGCAATTTTTTTTTACAGTATAACGTTTATATGGCCTGAGTCGTTGAGGTTGGTAAAATTCATAACAGGTGCTTGATGTGATAAGCTCTCTTGAGGAGTATAAGAAGAAGTGTGAGAATGACGGTAACTACATGGAGGCTCGAGCTGCTGCTCAACGTCTAAATGGTGTTAAGGTACACTTCAAAACTGTGCCCAACAATACCAAGAAAAGACAAACCTTGCCTTGCTATGCACATTCCTCACAGAACAAAAGAACACCGAAATATTGAACATACGTAGGAAGTTGAATATATGCAAATCATGAATCAGTCAAAGCCTTTATGATTGAAATCTCTTTGAATTTGCAAATTGGTATGGATTGACATACCATCATTGGTTCCAACTCCATCTCCAAAGATGCCGGTAGAGTGACAATTTTAAATCCAAGTGTTGTTTGGGTAATTCAGTGTGCCTCCAGAGAAAGATAATCACCAAAGCAAACAAAGCCAACTCCATGCCCTAACAATAATAGCATCCTTTGTTGTTGGGGGGATGTGTTTGGTGTCGTAAAAGCTTTGATGTTTGGGTCATGGCTTTTTTTGCTCTTTCTCTCTATGGCATATGTCAAAATCGAGCAACCCAAGTGTTGAGGAGTTACACAATTTTGGTGAGACAAATTTTCTCCATTTTGTTTCGTAATTCTTGTCTCTGGTGAAACATGCAGGTTTTGGAAGACAACAAAAGGAAGACAAACATGATTCAAAGGCACCAAAAGGATCAAGAGACAGCTGAAAATGCATACAAATCTGAAGCTGCTGAAAGGAATCGTGTATGTACAAAAAATTTCATTTCCTACATGTCAGATTGCATTAGGAAAAAAATCTTGGGGGGATTATTATTTTCTGACCAGATTTGGAACCTTACAATTCATCTTTAGTGGTGGATTTTCATCATGATTTGTCATCACCTGGAGACAATTTTGTATGAATTTGGAGACAATCTTTTTCAACATATTCCACTGGTGATGATGCTGAGGATGATGATGGGTGAAGACATGAAACAGTTATGGGACGAGAAGTTGCATGAGTTTCACAAGGGAGTTGTGGAGCATGCAGCAAAATTGAAACGACAACAAATTGGAAGTTTGCAAGCCTTCAGGCAACGCATGGCTGCAAAAACCCCAGTCAAACCTCAATGGTCCCGTGAACTACTAAAACACAGGAAAGTGCAGGTAAACTAAATTGCTCAAGTTCAAAATGCATTTGACTGATCACCACCGGCACATTAGATTTTTTTCTCTCTAAGGAAACATTACTTATATTTAAGTTTTATGTAATGTGCAAATGCAGGCCTTCCTTGGGAAACAAGGGAAGTATTTGGAAGCAAATGAAGTGAAACACATTGCTGATCGAATGGAACATATGGAGTTGGAAGCAACATTAGCTGCATATGCAGCAGAAGTTGCAATTAAGGAACAAGCATTACGAGCAAAACAACAAAATGAGATGGAGGTTTTATTACAACGTGCTGCTCAAGGACGTGATGATCTCCGTAAAACCAGAGCTCTTGATCTCGAAAGATGCACACAAGTAACACGTTGAAACCCCTTTTGATTCTTTTTGTTTTGTTTTGTTTTGTTTTTTTCCTCTTATTATATGCATGATTGTTATATCATGAGGTAAATTTTTATTATTATTGAGTTTTGTAGGAACATGTATGAAGAGCATTTAACTAAAACATCAACTATCAATCACCAATAAGAAGCAAAAAAAAAACCCATTGCAAAGAAAAAATCATTGATCGTCTTCTACTTGGATTTTTTTTCCAAAGCATAGTTACAATCTTTGAATAAATTGTATGTTTTGTGGACTAATTCTTGTTGTTGTGATGCAACATCGTATTACTGAAAAGAAATTTACTGAATACACACACCCAAATTTATGAATACTGCAGAGGCACAAAAACATTTTAAGGGAATTGAAAACATTGCAAAGACAAGAAAACCTTAGGTTTGAAGCGATCTTGGGAAAGAGAGTAAGCGAATTTAAGAAGAGTGGTGGGAGTTTTCAACTCCTCTCTCAAACTTTGAATGGCTTATGTCTTCCTGGAAACCCAGAGTGTAGTGTTGGAGATGAGTCTTCAACCTATGGTAGCAACTCAGTTTTATCAGCTTGAGAGTTATATGTAGCAGAGCTTACTTACTCTGCAGAAAGACAACAACCCCGCCCCCCGCCCAAGAGAATGAAACTTCATTTGGATCCTCAAATTCATTAACCCCGCTGTTTGTTAGTAATGCAAAGAGACTAAACAATAGTAGTACTTATGTATCTCAAGGTGACTTGGTTTTTTTTGCTAATTAGCTTCGACTAAGTACCTAATTAGACAAAGGCTTTTTTGAGCTAATCGGTGTCTTTGGATTGGATTTATTGATTGATTGATTGATTATGTCCGAAATGTGAAGGTGTATGTAAATCTGATATATGATATGAGATACATGAGCTTGGATGGATTGAGCTTTTTGCACATTTTGTCATTTGTTACACAAAGCTCTCAAATGTTTTACATTGGTTTTTTTTTTGGGCACATTGCCAAAATCCTCTCATACATAACCTTTCCTTCTCAATGTTTTTTGTCATTGCAAAATTGTGGCAATTCAAAAAAACAATAGTTGTACATGTTTCCACAACATCCAATCCACCTTCAAATGTTAAGTGCATTGCCCAAATTGTGAAGTACCTTTGGTTGCAAAAATTTGCAAGTAAAATCATTCCATAATATATAATCGCTTCTCACTCTCTTTCCAAAGTTATCAAGCTTGTCATGTTTCTCCTTGTCCACATGCTTACACAAGGATTGTTGTAGCATATGATAGTGTCATGTAACCTCTCAAGTTATTGTTGTAACATGTTAATCTTTTGTCACTATGCTAGTTTGGCATGTAAATACATATTCAATCCATGCCTTGGCTATGTTTGTATGTATCTTTTGCCTCTAGAATGTTAATTTTTTATCTCATGCCTACTTAGTTGTATGTTGTAACATCATGCATGTCGTTGTTGTAACCCACCAATCTTACCTTAAAGTATGTGTACACATGGTAACTTATTGATAACATGTTATTATTTTAATATATCATGTATTAGTTTGTTATTAGTACATAATAGTTGTTCCATTGTGGATTTTTTTTGGGTATTTGTTAAGACCCGATTGTCTTTTTGGATGAATTTGCATTGCACATCCCTTCCTGTTTGCTTCCCCAACCAAGAAATCATAGATTCTATCCCATCGAATATATGTCACATAAACTCTCTTGCGAATGTATGTCCCCTTCATGTCATGTCATGGGGTCACATGATATTCCTTCCACTAGTAAATATGTTCCTATAGGTAAAAGAACTCAATATATGGTGGTTGTTGGACACATCCCATCATTTGCTTCCAAAGTTTAGTTATGTTGATCACTTACACATTCCAATAATCTTAAGTTTAATAATGTAACCTTCTTCACTTGAGCTCTTCACCATGATTTTTATTTTTATTTTATTTTTGGCCTTTCATGTTACAACAACAATTCACATGTCATAGAACACTAAAAGATGTTCCAACAATTTAAAAATATGGTAAACAAAATTTTAAAAACAAAATGAAAAATTATACACAACTTTTGGGTCATGTTATAAGGGAAAACCCTAAACCCTAAGACAATGCAGAACGAGTAGCTTCTTGCTATAATAACTTGTAGGTTACAAATTGTGACTCAATTGATCTTTGGGGGGCAACACATAGGCCATGATGTTCGGTGTACTTAAGGTTATTTATTCAATAGGTTACAAGACATAGCTTATGATGATTCATGATCCAACAAAGCAAGTGTTACAATTTTTGCAACAAACATGATCAATCCCAACAATATGCCTAGGTTACAAGACCGAATGTATAAACTCTAGTTACAAGAATGATTGTATAAACTCTCTACTTACAAGAACGATTGTATAAACTCTAGTTACAAGAACAATTGTATAAGCTCCTATGGAGTGCGGACATGTTTTGAGGGCATAAAGCAACAAAAACATGGTATAAGCGTTAATGCAAAACAATGCATACTTCTTCACTTGCAAGGACTGAATCTAGAGTGAATGTCACTGAGCATAATGGAAATATGTTTCTAAGAACAGCACATGTAGCCAAAAACATTTTAAAAATTTGCTATCAATCAAAAACATTGGCAACTAGTAATACTAATTAAGAAAGGAGATAAAACACAAATCAAGAACATGAAACGTGTATGATGAAGGTAACAACAAAGAAGAAAAGAAAAATCTTCTTGTACACACACACCGCATTGACAAAAATGATAAGCTCGGCACTGACTCTGAAGGACCAATGCTCCCACTACTACACAGCAGTTGCAGAAGTACTCACAGGCATGAAACGGTCAGAAAAAACAGAGATGCAAGACACAACTGCCAATTTTGGATAACAGACAAGGAAGCAGGATCACCTTTTAAAGAGGATCCAGTCCATGCCTTGACAATGATTAGAACACAAAGAAATTACACTCATAGCTCAAAATGCACAACTATTCCTCACTATGTTGTGCACAGCTAATTAGACGTTCGATTTTTATGCTAATTGGTAACAGCTATTCCTCACTATGCCATGTAGGTTCAGGTTACACAACAAGAGCTTCCCATTCCTTTGCCGTATTCACCTCAATAATAGCACATCCCCTCTCCTGTAAAAGAGGGCCATAGCACAAAAGAGGTCATAGGCTTATGACCTTGATGCGGCACCTCTGATTATGTTACAGTACCCTTGAATTTGTTTAGAGGGCATGAAAAATTCCATTCCCTTGAACTGCTTATCCATCTTGCTCAATGACTAATATTTGCTGCAACTGCTGCCAGAAGCAACTTGCTGAGTACCAGAAAATGATGTTCTAGCAAAAGTGTGCCTACAGCCCAGATTTTTTCTTCAGATGTTGCTTGAAGTCCATGATATCTCCTCCCCATTTTGTAATTGACCTGTTCTCACAAACCCAAATTTCCTTTGCCACCTGGTTAATAAGCCTGAAATCATGACTGACTAGCACCAAGCCTCCGTCCCACTCATTCAAGGCATCGGCCAGAGCATCAATAGTTTCAATGTCCAAATGATTGGTAGGTTCATCTAGCAAGAGAAGGTGTGGAAGTCTCCAGGCCAACCAAGCAAAGATGACTCGACTTTTCTGTCCATCAGAAAGGTTGCCCATTGGCATAATTTGAGCCTTGCCACTAAGCCCAAAGCGGCCAATGGCAGCCCGCATCTTTTCTTCCTCCAGTCCAGGGTACTGGCTCATCATGTAAGCCAGTGCAGACATGTCCAATGACAAAGTCTCTGTGAGATGCTGGTGGTACTGAGCAATGCGGAGGTGATTATGTCGGCGAACCATGCCATCCAATGGCACCAGGTCCCCAGTCATGAGCTTCAGTAAGGTACTCTTCCCAGCACCATTGGGACCAACCAAAGCAACTCGGGAATCAAGGTCGACACCAAAATCTACTTTCTCATAAATCAGATTCTCAGGGGTGTAACCAAACTTAAGATCCACAAACTGTAGAACAGGTGGGGGAAGCTTTCCTACATCTGTAAATCTGAATGTAAGAACCTTATCTCTGACTACTTTCTCAGTAAGTCCACCTCTCTCCATCTTAGCCAAGGTCTTCTCTTTACTTTGAGCTTGGCGAGCAAGCTTAGCAGAACCATGCCCAAATCTTGCAATATATTCTTTCATGGCAGAAATTTGCTCTTGCTCCCAACGGTACTGTTTCATTTGATTTTCTTCCAATTCTGCTCGTGTCTGGCAATATTGATCATAATTCCCTGTGTAGAACTTCAGTTGCTTATTTTGCATATGGATGATGTTGGTGCAGATACCATTCAGAAAATCCTGAGAATGTGATACAACCACCAGTATACGTTCAAACTTTTTTAAAGTCTCTTCCAGCCACACACAAGCCTCCAAATCTGCCAATCCCAACCATCAACATTTTTCTTTTAGTTTTCTGGGGACCCATTATACTGGAAGGAGTAATTGCACAGCAAGCCATCTCAGTGGACAAAACTGAAAACTCAAACTGAACTGCCTAATTGTTTCTTAGCCTGTCCCAAGGCCAGGATTCCATCAATTTGAGATGCATTACTAGACAGAAGTCTGGGCAAACTGAATTCTACACTTCCAGAGGACCTCAAATAACTCAAACAACTCAATCTCTGGTCAACAACTGCTGCCACTCTCAGTAACTGAACACTCTACATCATGCCTCCGCGTAAATATGGAGTAACATCTAATGCCTGAAGGGACAGTAGCCTGTTGCTAATCTACCAATTCCATCATATCCGCCAAAACTTGGTTTAATCTGCGGAAATCTTTATTTTATTTTTTAGTTATCAGACCTTCATGGCCTAAATACTATTTCAAATGATGATGATAGCTCAACGATATAACCAAGGGCTCACCTAGATGATTTGTTGGTTCATCCAACAATAAAATAGTTGGATTCATGAACAAAGCCCTGGCAAGTGCTATACGCATTCGCCAACCTCCTGAAAAGTCACGTGTCTTCTTTCCTTGCATCTTTTTGGTAAAACCAAGCCCATGTAAGATCTGGGCAGCTCGCATCTCAGCAGTTGCAGAATCCATGGATTCTAACCTCTCATAAATGCGCTCCAAAGGCTCACCTCCTCCATCATCCTGCAAGCATCCCACTTGACCTTTGAGCAATATAATCTATTAGATTGCAGACAAAACTCCAAAATAATACGTTGAAGCTATCCACTGTGTCAGTTCCAGCAAACCCAAAGGAATCTAACAAGAATGGATCTGGTCATAACCTTAAAGTGCCACTCACACAGTATCAGACCATCACCTTCATCATGAATGGCAGTGACTAGTTGCCATTACTCCCAACTGACTCCATGAGCTCCCAATGGTGTGTATAGCTAAGCACATAAAAATCTGCTCCAAATTTTGGGCAAACACTTCATACAAAAACATGTGGCTGAGTTCCTGCTGCATTTTTAGAACAACAAAAAGACCCAGTAACGATCATGTGTAGCACTCAGGAAACATAACTATTCAAAAATGTCAACAGTATCCTCATTCAAGCTGCAACAACCTTGGGATGGGCATGCTTCATCTAATTTTCACCTTGATCCTGTACAGGCAATCATCTAAGCCATAGAGAAGCCTACATAGAGGGTAGTGGATGGGGCCTCCTGCACCCTGAACATCTCATCTAGTCACACCACTGCTGACTACTTGGATGCAATACATCAGTTGGCCTTTCAGCAACACATGTAAAATTGCCACCTTTTGAAGGAGGAGAAACCAAAAATAGGAGACTCAGTATGAACAAGAGGCCCACAAGAATCAGTAACTCACTTGTGCTGCCAACAACTCAGCCTCCTTCTCTAGTTTTAGCCGTTCTTCATCAACATTCATCACAGCCTCTAGAGCGGTCATTTCAGTGGCATCAATTTCCCGTGTCAAATGATAAATATCCATGTGCTCTGGTATAGGCACCTCCCGGTGGCCTATGGCTGTAAGTAGGGTGGATTTTCCACAACCATTCAAACCCAGCAAGCCATATCGCCTGCCATAACATGCTCACAAGATTAGCCCAAGCTCTTCAAATCATCATGACTCTGCTGATGAACACACAGAACAGAAGGGCAGAATGCACATGCAGCACAACAAATTACTAGAACAAAAACTCTGAATAAATTTCCTCAACATGAAAATAGCTGCCTGTCCAAGGGCTATAGCAATTCAGGAGTTGAATATCTCTCATAAGAATCAAGAAATCTCCATTCTCACAATTAAGAAAAGGCAAAGCAAGGTTAACACTTCTTCAACCAGCCACAGAGAATTCCAAAGGAAAGAAAAAACAGCGAATAAAGGACCAAGAAACAAAACAGCAGTATAAACAACAGTGCCGGTCTCACACCTGTTCAGGCACCATCAACAGTAACATGTACGATAGTGACTTCTCTTTCACAACTTGCCCACTGACTTCATCAAATTCAGGAGCTAAAGCAGGAACCCTACCTTCCATAGTTGAGCTCCAGTGTCGAATCCACAACCAACTCATGACCACGAAAAGTCAGTGACAGTGACTCTATCTGCCATCAAAATCCAGCCCCAACAACCTTGTCAAGAAGGAACCCAGGATATCCAATGAACCACTACAGCCTCAGAAAGTTGAAGATTCACAAGTTCCAAAGTGGTTTAAAAATCTGCTGCTAGCTAACAGAATCGAGCACAAGTCACAGCTCCAAAAAGACAAAATCAACTACCATCCCTCAGAGAAACATTCGAACCAAACCAGCAGATTGCCAACAAATAAGAGAAAATCTGTTACTACTACACGGCATAACACGTTAGGCATAGAAGACCCTGGAGAAAGGATCCTCAGAACACAGGGATTTTGAGACGATGGAGTTATGAACAAAAGCAGTATTTCACACAGCTAAACATCCGGTGTCCCTGAGCGCGTTTCCGGCCACCGATGTCGGAACCCTAAGATGACCGCAACTCCGAGAGAAGAGGACTCGAAACCAGTCTTCTCTCGGAGTTGCGACTGGTTTCGGGCCGATTTCATGCAAATCCGGGGACGTAGGGGGACTAACGAGGCTACTGAACACGACGGAACTTTGCTGTTGTGCAATCGAGATAGATTAAGCGGAAAGAAATCTTCTTACATGAATATCTCTGGATTGCGGATGCGACGCTAAAACACCTGTACACGTCCGATCCGTGATCGTTAGCGCCGACACCTCATCCGCAGCTGCATCAGCCGCCGCAGCACCAGTCTGTACATCTTTCAGCTTCGACTGCGCGACGGCTGCTGCGGCCTTGGATCCACGCTTCTCCGCAGCGGCAGCCTTCTTGGAGGCAGCCTTTTTCTTGCTCGCGTCAGACACCATCCTCACTAATAACTCCTAACACGACTTCCCACAAAGAAAGCAAGCAAGAAAGCAAGCAAGCAATCAATCAATCAATCCCCAAATTTCCCACAAAAACAACCGAAGCACGAAACCTACACAAAAAAAAAAACCAAAAAACCAAAAAACAACAGCAACAACAACTAGCACGATTCACCGTCCTCAAAACCCTCACAACCCCGCCACCACTTTCAAACCTCCTCAAAAACCACAACAAAAACGTGCAAAGATCACCACGACAACACCGCACAATCGGGAGGCGGCACGAGAACTCGCGAATTGCGCAACAAGAGAAGAGCCCCTCAAAAAAAGACCAACAAAAACTCTTACAAACGGGAGGGAGGGAAGAAAGAAAACGCGCGCGCGGGCGCGCACACACAAACGCGGACACACAAAGGCGCACACAAAACACACTACGTTTCTTTGGAAAGAGAGAATTTTCGTTCTTTCCGTAGGCCAGATTTTGTTGCTGCCCGTAATTTTTTCTCTCTCGTTTGATTTTAGGTAGGGTGTTCTTAAAAAGGGCTATTACTAGTCCAGGCCAAAAATAGTAATAGCCAATATTAGAAAATAGAATATCCATGCAACCAATGCCAAAAGAAGTCGAGTCATGAAGTAAAGTGAAGGGTCCTCCCTTTTTTTTTTCTTTTTGCTTTTTTCTGGTGGGGGCTGAAATAAGAAATTGTGCATTTTGGCTATTGGGCAAGGCGTTTCCTATTGGGTTTAATGGCTTGCAACGTGGCCAAGGGTAAAAGGGGGAAAAAGGCCTAGTGATAAAAATATCAACACTTTAGTTAGGCAGCAAAAGGTCGGGTTATGTGGCAAAATGTTGAAATTTTCAGAACTTATTAAAAAACAATTCGTATATTACAAAACTATGTGAAAGAACATATTGAATCGTCAAAGAATATTTTATTTATATAAATTTCTTTTTCAAAATTGATCAATTGTTTGACAAGCTGCTAAAATAATATTATGGTACTAGTGGGTACCCGTGACCTTCAGGCACTGTGAAATCCCCCGGTTTCTTTAAACTTGGTTCATGTTTTAAATTTTTTTAGAAACTTTTATTTTTTTCTTTTTTTTTAATGTGTTTTCTGTTTTTATTATTATTTTGTATAATAAAAATAAAGTGTTTCTTTTTCATTTTTATATTTTTGTTTATTTGGATGCAAGTTTGAAGTTTAGAGAAAGAAAATACACTTCATTTTTTTTCAAGTAGGGTTTTTCTTCATTATTATAAGTTTTTTTTTAATTTATTTTTTATTTAGTTTCTTCATTTTTGTAAATTTCTTTTCTTTTAAAATTATTTTATTGTATTTCCCTTTCCTTGTTTCATTTGTTTGCATTCCTTTTTTATAGTTTTTGCATTTTTATCTTTTTTTTGTTAATTTTGTTTCATGTTTTTATTTTTTCTATTCTTATTTTGTCTATCTTCATTTTTTTCTATTTTTATTTATTTATTTATTTTGTTTCTAATAGGTACCCGTGACCTTCGGACATGGTGAAATCCTCTGTTTCTTTAAACTTGGTTCATGTTTTAATTTTTTTTAGAAACGTTTTTTTTTAATTCATATGTGTTTTTGTTTTTATTATTTAGTATAATAAAAATAAAATGTTTCTTTTTCACTTTTGTATTTTTGTTTATTTGGATACAAGTTTGAAGTTTGGAGAAAAAAGACACACCTCATTCTTTTTCAAGTAGGGTTTTTTTTCATTATTTTTTCTTAATGTTTTTCTTCGAACACTATGAAGTCCCCCGGTTTTTTTAAATCATATTTATTTCAAAAAAAATTATATTTCAAACAGCTACGCATCATGAATGTAGCTTCTTGCGAAGCCATTTAGGAAATGCATGCAGCCTCAAAGGAGGGCTTCTTCGTACACAACATTGTGCATAAGGCCAATCTAGCCATGCATAGTGTCTAGCAGTTGAACTTTGATGTTCGCTGGTGCCTTGGCGCGTGAAAAGGCAACATAAAGTTGGTCATGCGAAAAAACATCATCTACAAGATGAAGGCCAACATGAGAGAAGGTCTACCCTTGAGACTTGTTAATAGTCATCGCATAGGCTAGGCACAAAGGAAATTGCTTCCTTGCAAATGGAAATGAACTTAATGCGCGGGATAAAGGCCACATTACCAGCCCCTTTGCCTGTGATGATCTCAGCCTTAACGATTCGCATCATGAAGCGTCGAATAATCAGGCATGTCCCATTGCATAGCCCAACCGATGGGTCGAGATTGCGTAACAGCATCACTGGTGCGCCAATCTTGAACGACAGCTTGTGTGAAGGCATGCCACTGACTTCCAAAGTGTTGAGGAATTCGGAAGGGTATGTGTTTGCCACTTCCATGTCCTCTACGAAATCCGCACTGAGGAAATCAACTTGTGCGCCTGGAAGGTAGCTTCAAACCATCATGTTTACTAGCAAAACCTCCTTGTTACGAGGAGTCAAAATCACATGCTCACGTAAATACTCGTTTGTGACATGGCCCTCATGTAGTTGAGGGTAGATGGCCACATCCATGGCTCGTGTATCCGCAGGAGGGAGTTTCATCATGTCTGGACATTTGATGTAGTCCTCATCGATGGTTTCTTACTCGTTGTTGCCAAGACAAAGAAGTCAGTCTGTAAAAGTGTGATTCCCAAGATCAGGGTGAACAGCAATGGCATCATCGGCCCGCATATTTTTCGAAAGACGGAATACCTCAACAGATTCCCATAGGTAGGAGTTCTTGATTGATGCAGAGACAATGTCTGCATGGGATCCCCGGG
>Ga0116229_10006470_pt1 | contig 18829 bp, 9 predicted proteins | sample S1TSphgellanicum_3_FD_87313 | JGI IMG/M metagenome (GOLD analysis project Ga0116229, IMG submission 87313) | Host-associated microbial communities from peat moss isolated from Minnesota, USA - S1T2_Fc - Sphagnum magellanicum MG | ecosystem: Host-associated > Plants > Peat moss > Unclassified... | reverse complement strand
TGGCAAGCCTTAACATCACCGGCGATGACTTCCACCCCGAATGGAACTACACATTCAATCCAACACTGTCGAAATCGTAGCGGTTATCGCTGGGACTCTCCTATGTCAGCGATCGTCGCATATCCAAGTTGAGCGGCCTCAGAGCCGGCTTTGGTAGGTTCCGCAATTTGTACCATGATAAAGGAACGATTTGATCCGTCCTCGCTAGACTGTTTCAACGCAGCGTGCGCGGTGGACGCCGAACCTGCGAAGAAATCTAAGATGATGTCCTCTTCTGAAGTTACCTGATCTACAAGTGATGCGATGAATTGAACGGGCTTCGGAAAGTCGAATATTTTTGCACCGAAAAGCTCTGTTACTTCTCGGGTGCCATTATAGTTGAAGCCTGTCGCATCGCTATCCAACCATGAGGAAAATCCTGTCACTTGGCTTTTGAGACTATCAAGAAATTTCTTCTCCCTCGGGCGGCCGGTAGGGCTTTTGGGCCAGAGGATTCTTTTTTCAGCTATAAGCTGCGCGATTGTCTCCCGACTCTTAGCCCACCCCCTTGCCGGACTTGGGGGATAAGAGGCGCCTGTCTCTGGATTGACAATATCAAAATGCAGGTTCGGCCTCTGAGATGCGGTGGCCAAACCGGTGAGGTTCTCACTTGTCCATGGACCTCTAGGATCTTTGTCCGGATTTGTATATTTACCCTTGTCTATACCTCTACCATTAAGTTGTGAGGCGGCAGATTTGCCGAATGCCACTACGTATTCGTGATCAATTGAAAGCCGTGAATAGTTGCGATTGTCGGAAGTTTGCCTTCGCCTCCACACAAAAGACCCCAAGAAGTTATCTCGGCCAAAAATCTCTGTCGCCACTGCAATGAGGTTATGAACTTCATTGTCATCAATGCTTATTAAAATTATGCCGTCATCTTTTAGAAGATTTCGGGCAATACGGAGGCGAGGGAATATAAACGAGAGCCAATCAGAATGAAATCTTCCATTTGCGCTCACATTGGCGACTAATTTATTGCCGTCGCCATCCTCTTGCATTGAATTGAGGAGATATTCGCCCGACCCCTGAGCAAAACTATCCTCATAAACGAAATCGTTACCCGTATTGTACGGGGGGTCGATATAGATAAGCTTAATTGATCCGAGATAACCCAACTGAAGTAATTTGATGGCGTCGAGATTGTCCCCCTCTATGAATAGGTTCTTCGTATTCTCAAAGTTGAGACTCTCGCTTGACACTGGGCGGAGCGTTTTGGCTACAGGGGCATTCGAAACAATCAATGCCTCTCGTTTACCCGGCCAATCCAGCCGATAGCGCTCTTGCGGCCCCTCAACGATATGGTCGCTCAGCTGCTGACGCAGCTGATCGAAGTCTACTGCCAGACGCAGCTGCCCCGTCGCCTCGTCGCGCGCCTCGGTCACGCAGCCGGGGAACAGGTCGCGGATCTTCGCGATGTTCTCCTGGCTCAGGTCGGGGCTGTGCATATTCAATTTGTCCATCGTCATTCCCTTACTCACTCGGCGCGGAGCTGAGGGGGGCACCTCCGGAGAGACCCTCCAGTTCCTGCCGTGCGGCGCGCAGCTCGGAGTTGATAACCACGCGCTTGTTGAACTGCTTCTCGCGCGCAAGTCGCGCCTTGATCCGGTCCACTTCCCGGGTCTTGGTCCGGATCGCCTCCATTCGCGCCACGCGCGTCTGGATGTCCTCGATGGCCGGCTCTCCTCCGACAGCAACCTCAGGCATCAGAGCCGTGATGAGGGCGTCGTAGAGGCCGCCAAGATTGAGCGCGACCGGCAGCGGCCGGCGCGCCGCATCGTCAGGTGCCCAGTCTGTCGCGAAATAGCCGCTGACAACCCACTTGGTGGCATCGGCGTCGCTCGGGCGCTTGAAGGCGGCCACCGCCTTCCGCTTCCCTGACCAGCTGAGTTCAAAGATCAGAGGGAACGGGATCGCGCGGTCGATCGCGCGCAGTACCTCTTCGTCGAGCTTGCCGGTGCGCAGGCTGATGCCGAACACCTGGATCTCGCTGACGGCCTTCGTCGCCGCGAGGTTGGTAGTTTCAGGCGCCAGCTTGTACTTCCAGACGATCTGATCGACCTGGGTGACGAACAGGTCCCGGAGCGCCGTGCCGACGCCTGCATGCTCATAGATCCGGCTTTTAGGAACGACGCGTCCGAACCCGGCTGCCTTGGGATAGTCGAAGAAGGCTGACGTCATGCCGCCCCCTTCTCGATCACGAGGAAGGCGATCAGCTCGAAATCGTCAAGCCCGGCGATGGTGTGGACCAGCGCCGTGGTCCGCCCGCCGCTGAACAGGCTGTCGATGTCCTTCTCTTCCTTCACCTCGATCATCGAGCGGATCGCCGCGCTCAGAAGCGCGGAACAATGCTCCATCTTCCGGCCGTCCTGCGTCCGTTCGTTGAACAGCTGGCAAACCGCCCGGATCGGTTCCGCCTGGCCCTTGCAACTCGTGCGGATCAGATCGAGCAAGCGCTTCACCTCGGTATGGTCGATGATGACCCCGCCGTCGTGACCGATATAGACGAGGTAATAGGGGTGCAGCCGGTTCTGCTGGTTGATGTTCACGCTGTCGTGGATGTTCTTCAGCGCGAAGATCACACCGGACTGCAGCCCGAGCGCCGGCTGCGCCGGCACCACCGCATGCATGCCGTTGGGCAGATGCTCGAGGTCGCCGTGCTCCTTGATGTGGTTCAGAAGGTCCATGCGGAAATCGTTGAGACCGAGATCAGTGATTGAGATCCCGGTCCGCACGTCCTCCAGCTCGATCACCTCTTCCTGGAGCCGCTTGAGCTGCTCCTTCCGATACGCGATATCGCTGCTCTTGGACGTCAGCACATTGTCGTCGCCCGTCGCCGTGACGTCGGCGATCATCATGCGGTTTTCGACCCGCTCTTTGAGATTGATGTACTCGTCGAGTGAGATGTCTGGCCAGTAGCTGACAAGCTGGATTTGCGCGTTGGGTGAGCCGATACGGTCAATGCGCCCGAACCGCTGAATGATGCGGACCGGGTTCCAGTGGATGTCGTAGTTGATCAGATAGTGGCAATCCTGAAGGTTCTGGCCCTCGGAGATGCAGTCCGTCCCGATGAGGATGTCGATCTCGCCGGTTTCGTGAGGCAGGACCAGATGCTTCTCCTTCGCGCGCGGCGAGAAAAGCGTGAGCAGGGACTGGAAGTCGTAGCTCTTTTTCAGTGTGCTTTTCGGCGCGTCGGAGCCAGTGACCATGCCGCAGTGCAGGCCGTGAGACTGGAGAAAGGCCGTCGCCAGGTTGGTGTAGAGGTACTTCGCCGTGTCCGCGAAGGCGGTGAAGATCAGAACCTTGGAGTTGCCGGGATTGAGCGGGTCAGCGACTTTGCGGGTGATGACGTCCTTTAGATGCTGCAGCTTGGCATCATCCTCGGGAACCACCTTGTCCATCGAGGCGATCAGGTCACCGATCAGCGTGAGATCCGCTGCGAGGTCGTGCTTCCACGACGGAAGGTCCATGTCCGACAGGCTGATCTGAATCTTTTTGCCGACCGTGAACTCATCCAGCCCGCTCAGATCGTCGTCGTCGTCGGGATCGAAACCCGGATCGCCAAGATGGTCGGTCACACTCGCGGCGGCGCCCGTGCGCTCAAAGGTGTCGATCGCCTTGAGCGTCTGCGCGATGTTGCTGCTCAGCGCCCGCAGGGTGAGTCGGAAGGCTTCGACCGAACTCTCCAACCGCTTGAGCAGGTTGGTGGTCATCAGAGCCTGAAGGCTCCGCTCGCGGTCAGCCTGGCGCAGCTTGCCGCGACCACCCTCCACCTGGGTGTCGTAGATTTCTTCATACTTCCGAAGCCGGCTCGGCAGGATGTAGCTGATCGGGGCATAGACGGCGAGCTTGAGCACCGACAGGCTGCCGAAGATGTCGTTGAGGCCGAGCACGTCAGAGCGATGAGTGATCGGACATTGATAGGACAGCGGCTTTCGGCGCTGGGGGAATTTCCCAATATCCTTGGTGTCGTAGAAGGTCTCGATATGCTTGCGCGACCGGGCAATCGTCACGGCATCCAGCATCTCGAAGAAGTCGAAGTCGAGGGCCTTGAGGATCGCGGCTGCGGTTCGCTCGTGCGGCGGCAGGTCCGACCAAGCATTGAACGCCTTCTGCGCGCGCCGGAAAATCTCCTCGATTCCGGTCTTGGTTTTCAGCTTGCGACTAAGGTTTTCGGAGTCGCCCTCGTAGGCCAGCGCGAGCTGATTGCGCAGGTCGTTGAACCGGTTGTTCACCGGCGTCGCCGACAGCATCAGAACCTTGGTCTTCACGCCGGAGCGGATAACCTTGTTCATCAGCTTCTGGTAGCGAGTCTCCCGATCCTTGAAGACATCGTTGTTCCGGAAATTGTGCGACTCATCGATGACGACCAGATCGTAGTTGCCCCAGTTCACGCGGTTCAGCGGAATACCGAACGCCTCTCCTGACGTGCGGGAGAGATCGGTGTGGCTCAGGACGTCGTAGTTGAAGCGGTCCTTGGCGAAAATGTTCGTGGTCAGATTGGTGTTGTAGTTACGCCAATTGTCCGCGAGCTTCTTCGGGCACAGGACCAGCACCGACCGGTTGCGCAGCTCGTAGTATTTGATCACCGCCAGCGCGGTGAAGGTTTTGCCAAGGCCGACGCTGTCGGCAAGAATGCAACCGTTGTGCATCTCCAGCTTGTTGATGATTCCGGTCGCGGCATCCCTCTGGTAGTTGAACAGCTTGTTCCAGACGAGGCTGTCTTTGTAGCCGGTCAGATCGTTTGGCAGCGCATCCGGATCGATCTCTTCGAGGAAATCCTGGAAGAGGTTGTAGAGGATGTGGAAGTATATACGTTCCGGTGAGTTCTCCTGGTAGACGGACTCGATGTGGTCGCAAATTGCGGCGGTGACGTCGCTGACCTTGTCCTCATCGTTCCAGATCTGGTTGAACAGTTGCAGGTAGACTTGTGTGTGCGCGGAATCGTCGATGCGCGTTACGAGGTTCGAGACCGCATCGCCCTTCTGATAGCCGAGATCGACAGCCGTGAAGCCGCTGATCGGCATATAGGCGACGTCCCCTGCTTTGGCTGCCGCATGGATGAATTGCTGCATCGGCGCCTTGGTCGTATTCGACCGGAAACGAGCCTTCTTTCGGATCCATTCGGCGCATTCGCGAGCGACCGCGCGCTGTGTCAGCTTGTTGCGAAGCTGAATTTCGAACTCGGTTCCGTACAGGCCGCGCTCACGCGTCGCCTTGGGGATGAAGAACTCTCGCCGTTCCTTGCGCAGGCGGTCGGACACTTCCATCGGCACGAAGGTCGGGGCAGTGAAGATGAACTGGAGGCTCTCGACCTTCGATAACTCCGCCTTCAGGGCCTCGAAAGCGTAGATCGAAAAGCACGACGCCGCGATCTTCAGCCGCGTCCCGCGTCCCACCGTCGCCTTCAGATCGTCGCCGAGAAGCAGGGAGGTGTTATCGATGATTTTCATCGACACCCCCCTCACGCAGAAGCACGATCTGCTGGTCCTGCGGGCGCCGCGCGTCCTGCGGGGTATCCAGCCCGAGTCGCCTAAGCGCGTAGTAGCGAAGCGCCTTTCGCACCTGAATTTGGGCCCGCCCCCCTCGCATGCCGTAGTCGAGGGCGATAATCCGTTTCTGGCTTTCGGAAAGGTCCGGATGCGGCCCAATTTCCAGCGTGATGAGTTCATTCCAGTCGGAATCATCGGCCGGCGATGCCCCGCTCGGACGAACCGACCGGGCCTCTATGATGCGTGAGAGCAAGAAGTCCTTGAACGACTTATCGACCTCACAAAAGGCACGGATATGCCATCGGAACCCATCGAAGCCGATCGCGTGTGGCGCGATCCATCGCCAGCGAGGATCGTCGCTAGAAAGCGATTGATATTTGACCTCGACTGATTGCTTCTGGCGGATCGCCGCAAGCACAGTTCGCAATGTATCGTTGTTGACGCCGCGGGCCGGTACGGGCGGCCCGGCATAAGGAGGGGAGTGGGCGATCCAGGATGCGGACGAGGCCAAAATGCCTTCGGCAACGGACCGAAGTTGGTTGAGGTACTGACCGGCATCTGGTTTCAGAAAGCAGGGCTGAAATTCGTTGCTCGCTACATAGCGCTTTGCGCTCTTGTCATAGACAGCGTTGCGCGGCGCCCGTTCTTGATAGAGCGTCAAATCCTTCGATGCCTGCGGAACGGACACATCGAAAGCCTCGATGATGTCCGAGCGATTCACGCCGCCTTCCCAATAAAGTCGGAACTCGATGAATTCGAGCCGGCGCTCCACGCCCCATTTCAGCACCACCTCGGCTCCCGGCATCGCTCCCCACCTTCCTGCGTCAGATAGGTATCAAAACTATATGGACATATCGACGCGATGCGTGTAATTATTATCCCCATCTACGGCGCCGGTCAACAATGATCGGCACGCGCGTTGGGGGTGATACGTGCAAGAGGACGATTCGCGGGCGGGCCGCGACGCTGGCCCAGCGACCGAACAAGAAGTAGCTCCCGGAAGGAGAGCGGCCATGGCCGTCGCGAGTCGATCCACTCTGGTCGTTCACGGTCGTCTCGCCATGAGGGAAGGCCGCCTGGCGGCGGCACGCGACGGCCGTCATGGCCTCCAGGTCATGTCCTTCGAGCAGGCGGCCGTACGGCTTGCCGGCGGCTTTGCCCGGCCGATTGACGACGAGAACCTGCGCGCCGCCATCCAGGCGGTCCTGCCCGCGACATCGATGGGCGAGCTGGAGAGCATCAAGCCTCTTCCGGGTATGATCGACGCGGCGGCCGACACCCTTCACAAAGCCTGGCGCGCGGGCATCGATCTTGCCGCACGCGCGGCAGATCATCCGCGTCTCGCCGCCATCGCGCGCCTGGAAGAGGCCGTCCTCGACCAGCTTCCAGCCGGCATGATGCGGCCCCTCGATATCGTCATCGCTGCGACCGCCCGCATCGGTCATGCGCCAGCGGTCCTAGGCCCGATGGAGATCGTCGGCCTGACCGAACTCTCGCCGTGCTGGCGGCCGCTGCTCCAAGCTCTCACCGCCCATATCCCCGTGCAGTGGAGGGCCGGCCCAAGGAGCGTTCCCGCGTGGCTGGAGGGCACCGGCGTCGCGGTCGCGCGCGCACCGGCGCAAACGCCAGGGATCAGCGCCGTGAGCGCGGCGACGGCCTATCACGAGGCCGTTGAGGCGATGCGCTGGGCTCGAAGCCTGCTCGCCTTGGGCGTGTTGCCCTCGGAGATCGCCATCGCGACCGCCTCGCCTGCCGATTATGACGATCATTTTCTGGCCCTACGCGCCGACGCCAACATCGACCTACACTTCGTCCATGGTGTCGGGATCGTCACCACACGCGAGGGACAGGCGGCCGCGGCGCTGGCCGACATCATCGTTCGCGGTCTGTCGCAGTCGCGACTGCGGCGTCTCGCGGCGCTCTGTCGGGACAGCGGGCCATTCGAGGCCCTGCCCGAAGGCTGGCTGCGCGTTCTGCCGACCGATGCGCCCCTTTCGACGCCGGGCGCCTGGAGTCGCCTGCTGGCCCGGTTGACGTCGGAAGACTGGCCTGACGGCGCGGACCACGCTCCGGCGCTGCGTACAGCGGTCGAAACTCTGGCGAAAGGACCAGACGCCGCGAGCGAAATCGGAGAAGCCTTTCTCAAGGGCCGAGCGCTCGCGATCTGGAGCAAGGCGCTGCTCGCCGGCCCCGCCGCCTCGATCGACGCGACACTGGAAACCCTGAAACAGGACGACGGACTGGAAGCGTGCGTCTGCGTCGCCTGGATGCCGGCCAGCGCGCTCGCGGCGTCGCCCCGTCGCTTCGTCCGGCTCCTCGGGCTCAATTCCTCGCGTTGGCCGCGCGGGATCGCCGAGGACCGACTGATCCCGGATCATGTCATCGCGACCCCAGTACTCGATCCTCTGCCGGTAAATCTCGCCGACCGGCGCGACTTCGAGACGATCCTCGCCACGACGGCCGATACCGTCGTTCTCTCGCGCGCCCGGCGCGATAGCGACGGGCGTCTGCTGGGACGCAGCCCTTTGCTCGCGGGGCGTGGAGATGAAACCTACCTGCGCCGCAACGCGGTGCCGGTGCATGCATTCAGCGAAACCGACCGCCTCATGGCCCGGCCCCAGGAATTCGGGGCCGAGCAGCAAGCAGTCAGCGCCCAAGGCTGTTGGCGCGACTGGCGGCGGTCCGAGATAACCGCCCATGACGGGCTCATTCGAGCGGATCATCCGCTCGTGCTCGCCATCCTCGGCCGCAACCAGTCGGCCAGCTCGCTTGGCCGCCTGCTGCGCAATCCTCTCAGCTTCGTGTGGGTCTATGGGTTCGGATGGCGCGAACCGCAGAGCAGCGCCGAACCACTCGTGCTCGACGCGCTCGGGGTCGGCGATCTCGTCCACATGGTCCTCGAACGCGCCTTACGCGACCTCGAAACTGGAGGCGGGCTTGCTTCCGCCGACACAGAGACCGTCGAAGCGGCGGTAGGCGGCGCCGCGCAAGCCGTCGCCGCCGATTGGGAGAGCGAGCGTCCGGTTCCGCCGGCCGTCATCTGGAGCCGCACCATCGACGACGCCCGCGTAATGGCGGGCCGCGCCCTGACCTATGGCGACGATGTCCTGCCCGGCGCTCGCGCTTATGGCGAAGTGCCGTTCGGCGGCTCGGAGCCGAAATCCGACGCGGAGACGCCTTGGGATTCGAGCGCTCCGGTCACGATTCCCGGCGCCGGCTTCAACATCGCCGGCTATATAGACCGGCTCGACATCTCAAGTGACGGCAAGCGCGCGCTCGTGCGCGATTACAAGACGGGTAGGCCGCCGCGCGGCGACATCCGGCTGAACGGCGGCCGCGAGCTCCAGCGCTGCCTCTATGCCTTTGCGGTGAAGGCGCTCCTCGGCGACGACGTCGCCATCAGCGCCTCGCTGCTCTACCCGCGCGAGCCCGTTGATCTTCAGCTCGACGATCCCGAGGCCGTGCTGGCGGAGATCACCGGCTACCTTCGCGCGGCGAGGACCAGCCTCTCCGGCGGCGCGGCCCTGCCTGGCCCGGACACCGGCGGCGACTACGATGACCTCGCCTTCGCCCTGCCAGCGAACGCCAGCGCCACCTATTGCAAGCGCAAGCTCCCGGCCGCGACGGAACGGCTGGGCGAAGCCGCTCAGGTCTGGGAGGCAGAATAATGAGCAGCGTGTCCAAGGTGCTGAAAGACGACGGGGCGCGCCGAGATGCGATCAGCCTCCATGATCGGTCGATCCTGGTCGAGGCCGGCGCGGGGTCGGGCAAGACCGCCGTCATGGCCGGCCGCATCGCCGCCATGCTCGCCGAAGGCGTCCCCCCGCGGGCTATCGCCGCCGTAACCTTCACCGAACTTGCCGCGAGCGAGCTGCTGTCACGCGTCCGGGAATTTGTCGCCGACCTCACGGCCGGCAAGATCGCGCCCGAACTGCGCGTGGCGCTGCCCAATGGTCTATCCCAAGTCCAGCGCGACAATCTCGCCGCAGCAAGCGCCGCGATCGACGAAATCACATGTTCGACCATCCACGGCTTCTGCCAACGCCTGATCAAGCCCTATCCGGCGGAGGCCGACATCGATCCCGGCGCCGGCGTCATGGATCGCAACCAGGCCGATCTCGCCTTCCTCGAAATCGTCGATGGCTGGCTGCGCGAGCGCCTGTCCGGCGGGCAGGGCGGCATTCTGGCCGAGATGGTGCTGCACAGCCCCGGCGAGACTGTGGCGCTCATCCATAAGATCGCCGAGAATCTGCGCCGCCGCCGCACGCTCTCGGCCCCGCCCGTCTCCCCGCTTGACGGCCACATGAAGGCCTTCGCGCTGGCCACCGCCGACTTCGCGGGCTTCATGGATGGCGCGGCGGCTGCCGAGCCGGAAACGGTGGCGATCGTCGAGCGGCTAGCCGAGATGGCGACCACCTTGGCGAACGGTCCCGATCCCGGAACGCCCACGGGCCTCGTCCGACTTCTGGCCTCGCGTCCCCATGCGGACCTTTGCACCAAGGCCGGCGCCTTCGCCTCCTACCGCAAGAAGGGCAAATGGGCCGCCGCGGCGAAGCAGGCGGGTCTCTCCAAGGTCGATGGCGATCGGCTGAACGACGCAGCCGACGCCCACTACACAGTCTGCTGCAATGCCTGGGTCGCGCTTGTGCAGGCCGCCGCTGGTCATGCCCTCGCAGCGCTGATCGACGAAGCGCGTCCGATCCTGCAACGCTATCGCGACCACAAGCGCGCGAGCGCTCAGCTCGACTTCGACGATCTGATTTTCGCCGCGCGATCTGCTGCGCGACCATGACGACGTCCGCCGAGCGCTCGGGCAGCGTTTCGTCCGCGTCCTCGTCGATGAGTTCCAGGACACCGATCCCCTGCAAACCGAGATCTTCTGGCGCCTTTGCGGCGAGCCCGTCGATGCTAAGGATGACTGGACCGGATTCCGCATCCGGCCGGGCGCGCTCTTCCTGGTCGGCGACCCCAAACAGGCGATCTATCGCTTCCGCGGCGCCGATGTCGGCGCCTATGTGCAGGCGCGCGACGTCTTCCGCGCCCAGGATCCCGGCAGCCTCCTGTCGATCTCCACCAATTTCCGCTCCTGCGCCTCGATCCTCACCTTCGTCAACGAGTGCTTCGAAGTCGTGCTCTCCGCCGATGGGCAGCCGGGCTTCACCGCTCTCGACCCGTTTCATGACGATCGCGACGGCGTGTGCGTAGCGGCCCTCGACATCGCCGTGGCCGATGAAAACGGCAAGGCCAGCGCCGAGCAGCAACGTGACGCCGAGGCCGACGCCATTGCCGATCTGTGCGCCCGGCTGATCGAAAGCCACCCCATCATCGATCGTCGCAGCGGAGCCGAGCGCCCCTGCCAGCCGGGGGACATCGCCTTGCTGGCGCCGACTGGCGCGGACCTGTGGCGCTATGAGGAAGCCTTGGAGCGACGCGGCATCCCCGTGGCGACACAGGCCGGCAAGGGACTGTTTCGCCGCCAGGAGGTCCAGGACCTGATCGCCCTGACCCGCGTCCTCGCTGATCGCCGCGACACGCTGGCGCTCGGTGCGCTGCTCCGCGGGCCTCTGGTCGGCCTCACCGAGGAAGAACTGCTGGACATCGTGTGGGGGCTCCCCCGCTCGGAGGAGAAGCCCGATCGGATTCCGCGTCTGGATCTCAGCATCGACCCAGCCGCCATCGGGCACCCGCTCGCGCGCGAGGTCATCGAGCGGCTGCAATCGCTTTCCCGGCGCGGCAACAGCACGACCCCGCACGAACTGCTATCGCAGGCCGTGGACGTGATGCGCATCCGCCCGCTCCTCCTTGAGCGCCATCGCGGCCAAGCGGAGCGCGCGCTCGCCAATGTCGATCTCTATCTCAGCCTGTCGACCGGCTACGCCGTGCGCGGCCTGCGCGCCTTCGCCGAGGCGATGACGGCGGCGTGGTCCGACGAGGCGCGGGCCGTCGAGGGCCGGCCCGACGCCCAGGAAGAATCCGTCGCGCTGTTCACCATGCACGCCGCCAAGGGGCTGGAATGGCCGATCGTCATTCCAGTCAACACCATGACCGGCGTCATGGCTCCTGAGAGCGCGGTCATCGATCGCCAGACGGAGACCTTCTATTGCCCGGTTCTGGGCGTGCCGCCCGAGGGCTACGACGCCGCGCGTGACGCGGAAAAGGACGAGCTAGACCGCGAACGCATCCGGCTCTGGTACGTCGCGGCCACCCGCGCTCGCGAACTCCTCGTCCTGCCCAGGCTCGACGCCACGCCATCGAAATCCGCCTGGATCGGTCTCGTCGATCTGTCGCTCGCTGCGCTTCCAGGCCTGGACGTCTCCCATTTGCCCGCCGGCTTCAGGGCGACAGCCGCTGGCGCGGCCAACATGCAGACGCGCGCGAGCTTCGCGGCCGAAGCCGAAGCCATCGCCACCGGCCAGACGCGGCTGACCTGGCTTGCACCCAGCCGCGACGAAAACGCCGCCGGGACCGTGCTGCGGGAAGAAGAGGCCGCCCTCTGGAGAGGATCGGCCGACGACCAGCCCCCCGAGCTGGTCGCGGCTGCCCCGGTGCAGGGCGGCCGCGAACGCGGGCTGATCCTGCACAAGCTTATGGAAGAGGTGCTCACTGGCGAAACCCCAGAGGCGGAATCCGCCCTGACCGAACGGGCGGCCGAACTCATTCGCGCCCTCGGTAAAGTACCTGTCGCAGATCCAGCTGCCGGACTTTCAGCCGGGGAATTGGCAGGCTGCATTGCACGAACCCTCATCTTGCCGGAAATCGCCACTCTCCGGCCGGAGCTGCTCGCCGAATTCCCCATCTACGCCCTACGCAATGACGGGTCCGAGCTAGTCGCAACGGCGGGCATTGCCGATGCCCTGACAGTTGGAAACGACCGTCGACCGGTCGTGGTCGTCGACTGGAAGAGCGACGTTAACCCCAACGCTCAGACGCTCGACCACTATCGGGCTCAGGTCCGCGCTTATCTCGACATGACCGGCGCCGAGCGCGGACTGATCGTTCTGATGACGAGGGGAACGGTCATTGCCGTCTCACCCTCGCCGCAGACAGTGGCGGAGCGACCCGCGCCATGAGGCTGAAAGTTATTGGCAGTCAATGATCTGATGGGGCATCGGAATTCTTCTTAATCAGCAAGTTCGATCACGCCCTGGGGGGCAGGCTTCGTGTCATCTTTTGGGTTCACCTTTTTGTCGCGCAAGGCGCTGGGTCAGGCTGAGCAGCTAATGTTCGGCGGCGCCGCGGGGGTACGCGACGAGGTCGGTTTCCTCATCGTCCACCAGCGCTACGCCGATCACTTCTTCCCCGGCACATCAGTTTTGCACACAAGGCTCCGATATGTGCTTCTCATCCCTTGGCTTTACCAAAGCCTGCGGACGAAACGCCCTGTGCCCAAGGATTTTGGCCAGGCCTTCTCCGATCTCGAACATGAGCTGACCGGCCGCCTCAAATATGTCGAGGGTGTGGGAGGCGAGAAGGATGGCGTGATCGGAGGGGAGGTCTTCCCCCGAGTGATCAGTCAACCGCCAGCCTATGTCTATTGGACAGCACTCGCCAAATGGGGACTGATCGGCACCCGCCCTGATGGCCGGCCGTGGAGCCGCCCGGATATGGCGAAGCTCCTGGCAGCGTCCGGCAAGCGCGCGCTCCATGACGATGACGGCAAGCCCTTCGAAACGGTGGCCTGGCCAATCTCGGAGTTGATCGATGTTCCAGATGACTGGGATGGAGGAAAAAAACTCACGCTCGACCTTTCACCCCCAGAGCAGCTCTATCTTGCGACCAAACTGCGCGCCGTTCGCTCGCCGACCGATCCAGGCGAGCCATCGCTCTTGTCGAAATTGGTTGGAAAGCCGCTCGGCGAGGCGGATCACTGCTGGGACAGCGAAATCCTCACGCTCGCAGGCAGGGAAGCCGCCATGCTGAAGCGGGCCGGCCAGGCGGCGGCGCTTTCGGCCATTGGCAGGGCGATTTATGCAGCCCAGGTCGAGACGCTCAAGGAAACGCGCGACAAGCGGCCGCAGCCAAATTTGCATCGCGCCGAGCTTAAAGACGTGATCGAGCAATGGGGCAAGCTGGCCGCTCGGCTGGATATGAACCTGTTTCTCGCCGAAATCGGCCACCTCCCGCCCGCGGTTGAGGGAGTGTTGAAAGAGACTTCGGCCTGGGTTCAGGCGAGTGGCAAGGATCCCATGCAACTCCTCGACGTGTACGCACGGGCGGAGGTCAGCAGGAAGGATGATCGCGCGCGTCTCGCCAGCAATCAGTTTGGCGTCGATCGGCGTATGGAATGGCAAGGCGAGCGCCATGGTCGCGCTGAGCCGCTCCATTATCGCTGGGGGAATGTGAAGCGGCTCCTGCGTGATCTGGAAGACGTCGCGTGAGCGATCGTCAGGCATGGCACGGCCAGCCCTATCTCGACGAGCTGCGGCCTGGGCGATTCGAGACGGTCACGCTCGCATTGTTTGCGAGCTACTCGGTCGATCTGTCTGCGGTCGCGGCGGTATTGCTCGCCCTGATTGGTCGCAACAATGACAAGGGCAGCGGAACGGCGGTCGATTTTGCCGAAGCGATCGACACGCTGCGCGATCGCGTCAGGATCATCATCCAGCGTGGTCGAATCGCGCGGCCGATAGCGCTTCCCCGTATCGCGGGCATCCTCGATCAGTTCATCGTCGAGCAGCCCTACGATGAACGAGAGCGCAGCTGGCATCCGAAGATTGCTTTGGTTGCCTACAACTGTCCCAAAGGAGAAATCCGCTGGAAGCTCTGGATTGGCAGCCGGAACCTCACCCGATCGCAGGACCTCGACGCTGGCGTTTTGCTGGACGGCAGCGAAAAGCGCGCGAAAGGACGGGTTCGGCTCCCAGGTGTCGGCGCGCTCGGGGTTACTCTCGCACGCTCCGCATCGCGCGAGGATGCCGATGACATCGCAGCGCAACTGGAGGCGATTTGGTGGGAGGCCCCAGACGGGTTTCAGCTGCGCAGCCTCCTCAATGGGCTGGACGACGGCGTTCCCCTACCGGCGGAGCCACCAGCCGGCGCGGTCGATGGCATAACGATCATAAGTCCGTTCTTGTCGCCCGACTTTCTGAAGAAAGCAGGCAAGTGGGGGACGGCTGGATCCAGAACGCTGATTTCGTCGATGCCGGCCCTTGCCGATATGGCCAGCCGGTCCAGTAAGTCGCTGACAGGCTTCTCGAAAATCCTGGCCTATGCGGCGCCAGACGTGCTCGCTGACGAGTCCACGCTCTCGCTACCCGGCAACGAACCCATGACCGAAGATGATGTGGAGCCGGCACCCGTTGCTCTCCATGCGAAGATTTTTTGCTTCCACTCGGGCGAGAAGACTATCTTGAGGGTCGGGAGCGCCAATGCGACCGAAAGGGCATGGTCCGGGCGCAACTCGGAAATCATGGTCGAACTCGAGGCCGGCGAAGCGTTCACTTCCGGTCTGGCGTTCCTGGTCGGTAAAGCGACGCCTGTCACCATAGACGAGCTCGCCGCCACCGATCCGCGGAGTATGAGCGCGGCCGATGCACTGGAAGAGTCGCGCAAAGCGCTTATGGCCTCTTGGAACCCGGTTCTGCGCCGGGACGGGGAATGCTTCTCGATCGATGCGGGAGCGGTTCCCTCGATTGCCTATCCCGACCATGTGCTGCACGCCGGACCTGCAAATGGCGACCTGCTGGCTTGGCCGACCGACGAGGTCCACCTCGGTCTTGGACCGATCCCCTTGTCACTTCAGTCTGCCTTCATTCAGGCCCGGATCAGCGGCCCGGATGGCGCTTTGAGATGGATGCAGCGAGTCAACGTCGATCCGCCTCTCGAAGAGCAGCGTGATCTAGCCGCCATGGCTAGTCACATGGGGCTTCGCGTATTTCATGATTGGATGCGTGCGATGCTCGGCGGCGACACGCTCCCCGTTGGTGGTGGCGCATGGGATGAAGACGCTGGATCGCCGGGCAACCGCCCCCAGAGCCCGGGTTATGACCGCCTTACGCTGGAGGATATTCTCACGGCATGGGCACGCGATCGCAAAGCGTTCGGCAGGGTCGATCGCCATTTTACTCCCTATGTGGATGCGCTTCTAGCCCACGGCGAAAATCTGAGCGAAGCGGAGAGAACTGACTTGAACGAACTCGCTCAGATCTGGGCTATCGCCCGGACCCAGCTTGCCTCATGAGCGCCAGATCGAAACCCTTCCAGGCCGCGACGGTCAAGGCTGCAACTGCCGCACTGTCTGGAGGCAATCCGCTGCGCCGGTTTCTTGTAGCGGACGAGGTCGGCCTCGGCAAAACCGTCGTCGCCCGTGATACGCTTGCGGCATTGGCGAGCAAAGCGCGCAAGTTCACGGTCTATTATATTGCGAGCGGGCTCAAAGTCGCGGACCAGAACAAAGTCGAATTGCTGCGGTTCCTCGACAAGGACGAAGCCAAGGACGCGCTCTCCACCATCGACCGCGTCGGTCTCATTCCGTTTGAAGAAAAGCGAAAGGGAAAGCTGCGGCTATACGCCTTTACGCCCACCACATCATTCTCCAGTTCGCAGCGCCTCTACGGTGGAAAGGCTGTCGAGCGCGCGTTCATCAAGCTCCTGTTGGACGAACTATACCCCGGCCTGCCCGAAGCCTTTCCTGAAGGCTATATCGAATATGGCGCAACCTCCGGATGGCCATGGGCGTGCGAAGAGGCTCAGGGCAAGTTCGATAATGTCTCCGCCCACTTTAAGGCGGCCTATGGCCGAGCGTTACGCACGGAGTTTGGCAAGCCGGCCCGCGAAAACATTCTGCGCGCAATCGAGACGAGCAGACATGGCCAGAGCTTGGGCCGGATACGAAAGGCGCTCGCTCAAGCCGCCTTGGATTCCGCCACGCCCGACCTCGTGATTTTCGACGAGTTCCAATGCTATCGCGAACTGCTCAACGCAGGTGCGGACAACCCGTTGGCGCAGCAACTGCTGACGGGAAAGGATGGAGCAGCGCCGCCGCCGATCCTTCTTATGTCCGCCACGCCTTATCGCTTCTATGCGGAGCGCTGGGAAAGCGGCGCCGGGGCCGCGCCTCATGTCGAGTTTTTCGAGATTATCGAGTTTTTGGGCGGGACAACCGTGCGCGCGGAGGCCGAAACCCGATTTCGCCGTTTCGGCGATCTCCTGCATTTGATAGGTCGTCTGCCGCCCAACAGTCGGCAGGCCGCCGTCGACGAGGCGCAGACGCTCAAGCATCAACTGGAGGCTCTCCTCACACCGCTCATGTCGCGGACCGAGCGCCCGGTTTCCGACCATGCCGGAGAGCCTGCGCCGCCATCCGTAAGGATCGAGCCCCACGATCTCGACGTCTATCGCCATTTCACCGACCACGTATCGCCCAAGCTCGCGGGCAGCGCGATCACCTATTGGCTTTCAGTGCCGCTCCCTGCGCAGGCGCTGGGGGATCGGTATCAGATTTCTCGCGACATAGACTTTCCCGCCACGCGCAGCGTTCCCCGCCTCGGGGTCACCAATTGCTTCAAGCCGCCCAAAGATGGCTGGGGAAGCGCCAAGCTCCGCGCCCTCAGTAGCCTTGTGCCAACGGAGGCCCTTGCTCTCCCATGGGTGTTGCCGTCGCTGACTTGGTGGGCGCCTTCAGGCCCATGGGCGAAGGTGACGCAATCGCCCAAGATCCTGATCTTCAGCAGGTTCAGGGCAACGCCGCAAAGTCTGGCAGCCCTTGTTAGCCTTGAGGTCGAGCGCAAATGCGTTGGAAAAAGCAATCTTCCCTACGCCGCCGCGTGGAAGAAGCGCCACCTTAACCCGAAGCCCAACCAAGGCCCCACGCTCGCACTGTTTCACCCGAGCCCCTTCCTGATCCGGGCTGTTGATCCCCTCGATGTGATGGGAAAGGCGACGATGAAGCAGGTCAGGGCCAGCGCGCGGCAGCAGATTATTCGGGCGCTGCCCACGTCGATCGCGCCGGGGGCGCCGAATGCGCGGAGCAACCGGCGGCGCAAACCGGCCTGGGCGATCCTCGCGGCCATCGAGCGCGCGCAGAAGGCGCCACTGGCTCGGGAGTTCGCGGCGGTCCAGAAGAGCTGGGACCGGGTCGCGCCGAAGGATGCAACGCTTCAAACCTTGCTCAAACAGCGCCAAGAGGCAGATGCGATTACCTGGCTGAGCCGATGGGAACTCGACGCCTTGGTCGATATGGCTCTCGGCGCCCCCGGGGTCGTGACGGGCCGAGCACTCTACCGCCATCTTCCAGAGCTTTTCGATTTCCAGGAGCAGCATTTCGCGCGGCTTGTGCGCTTCTGCTGGACGCGGCTCCGCACCTATCTGGATCGCCCTGTTTTCTGGTCCGTTTTGCCCGGCGAAGACGCGACGCAGAAATATCAGAATGCGTGCGTTGACGGCTGCTTGGAAGCCGTCCTCGACGAACATTTCTGGCTGCGCAAATCTAAGGTCAACCCCGATGGGCTGATCGAGGACCTGTCGGCAGCACTTGCGGCGAACGTCGGCACCTTCGGGTTCAAGGGCGCGAAGAAAAAGGACAAGATCCGTATCCGCTGTCACGCTGCGGTGCCGTTTGGCGGCACCGAGACGGAGACGCATCGACAGGACCATGATGTCCATGAACCGCCACCAGCGCGCTCTGAGGAAATCCGTAGTGCGTTCAATACACCGTTCTGGCCCCACGTCTTGGCGACGACCTCCGTCGGACAAGAAGGTCTCGACTTTCATAGCTGGTGCGACAGGCTCGGCCACTGGGATCTTTGTTCCAGCCCGGTTGACCTGGAGCAACGAGAAGGCCGCGTTCAACGCTTCGGCGGACTGACTGTCCGGCAACCGCTCGCCCGAAAACTAGGCGAACAAGCCTTGGCGCAGGCACGAGGCCAAGGATCGTCACCATGGGACATCATCGCCCGCGACGCCGACAAGGCCTTCGCGGACGATAAAACGGGCCTCAGCCCCTGGTGGACGATGGAAGGTGCGAATCTCAAGCGGCATTTGTTCGCGCTTCCCCAAAGTCGTGACATTGATCGATTTGCAAAGCTGAGAACGCAGAGGCTTCTCTATCGTCTTGCCTTAGGGCAGCCGAACCAGGAGGATCTCGTCGAACTTTTAACCCATCACGACATGGAAACGACGCAGTCGCTACAGGCGTTGACCCTCGACCTGTCCGCCTTCTCACAACAGGGGCGCATCTAAGCAGGGATTCGTAAATCCTGACACACCGGCTTGGCCCTCTCGTTGTTCATGTCCTTGACGGCCCGGTGGATTCGCTCGTCGAGGTCGTCGAGCGATCGGAATGTGCGGTTGGCCAGATT
>Ga0116229_10006468_pt1 | contig 18832 bp, 13 predicted proteins | sample S1TSphgellanicum_3_FD_87313 | JGI IMG/M metagenome (GOLD analysis project Ga0116229, IMG submission 87313) | Host-associated microbial communities from peat moss isolated from Minnesota, USA - S1T2_Fc - Sphagnum magellanicum MG | ecosystem: Host-associated > Plants > Peat moss > Unclassified... | reverse complement strand
TCCAAAAACCCCCAAGAGAGCTAGAGTTTGAAGGTTTTTCATCTTGTCACTGAAGTCATTTAAAGCATCGCCATTTATTTTGACACACCGAAGAGTGAAGCTTGTTAGCTCCCGCATGTCTGTACATTCATTTGTGTCTATGAACATATTCCTCAGATCAATTGTCTTCAAATGATTGCCTGTTCGAAAAAATTACATCAAAGAAAAACCATCTCAGATTGGGTACAGGATTGCCACAGTTCCACGAATTGGATTAAGAATATGGATATTGAAAAAACTGCCAGACAGGAGTATTTGATACTTCAAGAACTGGATTCATACAGAAACCCTAGGATTTATTTACAGTAGTGGCTCAAAACTCTTTGATATACACTAAAAAGAATAGAGGGGCAAAAGATTAAGGAACTTACAATAATGGGATAAGATCTTCAAGATAGGCGATACTCGAACGATTGCTTGATGCCCATAGTCCACTATGCAGAGATGCTGCAATGTCTGCGCTACTGATGGCACCCAGATGTGCAAATGAACTGGGTCGCTTAACCAGAAATCAGATTGCTCCCTTTCATCTGCACCAACAGACTTGGACTGCAACTTGGGCTCTATTTCGATTCGAAGCTGTTGTACGCGTGACTTGGTCAGGAGATCTTGTTCAACAGCTTGGCGGAACAACTCTTGTTGCGAACCTTCCACCAACTTACTACCAGATTTCGAGTTTTCACCCTTACCATAGCTTGAATTCAAAACAGGTTCAAACCGAATTATGTTTCGCTGTGAAGAAGACGCTTGACCTTGACCTGCAGCGACACTATCACCCAACTCACCTATACTCTTGGAACCGGGAATTGCACCCCCAAATTCTCCTGGGACATTTTCATTGATTATTTCAGGTACATTCCCATCCTGTGAATCATAGTCTTTGTCATCAATCTCACTGAACTCTGCATCCCTTTGCGTCGTTACGTCCGCTAGGATATTGTCGTCCAAGTCTCTTTCCGATGCTTCCGCTTTGTCCCCTTGTGAAGGCGCGCTCGCAATTGTCTTCTTCCTGCGCGCTTTCTCGTGATCGATTTCTCTACAAACATAGCGAATTGAGATGACATTCTTCGCAGCCTCGTTGAAACCCTTGCATACGCCTCTCACTTTCGCGATATCTCGGGCGTCCTCGAATCCGCTTAATAAGATTTTAAGGTATAAATCGTCTGTTAACATCTGCGGATACACACACATCAATCAATCTTTCAGGACAGATTACCGCTCTATCGCCAACACGAACTCTCTCTATCTCTGATGGCTGGCTGCCTGGCTGCCTGGCTGGAACATTTCTATAAAAAAACCGCAAAAAAAATTAGGGGAGTAGAACATCTTCATCATCAGAACACACCTCAAGAAACAACAAACACAACCACAAATCCGTCATACGCTAATCCCTTCCTCATAACACAAACAACAACAAAATCAAAAGCAGCAGCAGAAGAAGAAAAAACAGCCGCAGGAACTTACCGAAAGCTTCGAAGGAAACCGATTTGGAATAGAAACACATCACTAAATCTCCTGCCAGGCACTCCTATTTATACTTCTGTCTGTGTCCATCTTCGGTTACGAAACGCGCATTGCAGTCGACAACCGTGTTCGACAAGCCCGAGGTGTAGATTGGTTGCGAAGCCACATCAGAAGAAGCTCCGCCGACCACCACCACGGCAGCTACACTGGAAACTACCCTACACAACCACAGCGGTGCCTGCAATTCCCGGAACAATTCAGAGACGCAATCTGTCACAACATCCTCACGTAATAACTCAAAAGCGTAGAGCGAATACATGTGTCTGGGCATACAAGCTATATGCGAGATTGAAGATATGACTCGGCCATCCAGAAACTTCAGGAAATTAATTTAGTAGGTCTCGAGAGATTTTTGTTCGACTACAGACAACTGAAAGTGAACTCAGAGTTACTTATTCCACATAAAACAAGAGTTTCAGATTCTAATTCGAAGTTCCACCCAGAGGCAGCCAAAATAACAAAAGGATGCTAGAGTTTATTTTGTAACTTTCATATTTTCTTATGGACAAATCTAGCTAGTTTTAGAAGGTTCCAGAATGAGCTCAGACCAAACCCATGACCTATGACCAAACTCTTGACCTATGACCAAACCCTTGACCTATGACCAAGCAGTGTGTGCAAAAATATAACGGGAAAAGTTAGGTCAGGTTCTAACATGACAAAGAAGGTTCTCATATGGGTTGGCTAGGATTTAGGGCTTACGATTTAGGGTTTCTGTGTTGGGTGTAAGGGATGAGGATATTACTAGAAGAAGGGTCTGCATGAGATTAGGGGAGCTGAGAGTCGTGCAGCTTCTGGTAATGGCCTGAAACAAAATGGTGATGCTGTCGTTGTCTGTGGATATCCCCCAACAAAGGGCATATTACCAGATGCCACACCATGCTTCTTGACTTAAGTGCAGAAATTATCAGAATTTCACATGCCTCAGCTCCACCTTGCAAAAGGACCTTATTCCAGGAATGCCCATAAGCCTTGGTCTGTTCCCCTTCAGACAAGGCACTGGAATTAGAACTAAATGAATGTGCAGTGTGGTATGGTGTTTGTTCCCTTGCAGATTAGACACTGGAACAAAGAACTGAGTGTGCAACAGCCCTTGCAGATGATGAGGCACTGGGGGAATTGCAAAAGCACTGACAGTCTACTACTACACATCAGTAGTATTAGGCACATAATAATACTTTCATTAATTTTGAAACCGAGTGAAGATCAGAAATTTTTTTAAAAGATATTATGAGGATGAAAAATTCGATTTTCCCAAAACAGAAAGTTTAGTGAAAATCACCTAGTTACAAAATTTCCCAAAATTGAAACTATTTGAACACCTTCTGGATAATAGTAACCTTTGTTGTGAACCTGCAAGACTTCATTCCAAAGGATAAAAAGGGGGGATGTGGGGGGGGGGGACAAAGACAAATGAGAAGACCTGAATATGGATAAACAAAGATGAAAATCCATTCACAAAAAGTACCAAGGCATATGTGGATGCAAATGTATACACATCAAAAGGAAAACCAAGACCATCCAAATGAATGAAGTGGAAGACGTCATGTTAAAAGGAAATCCTCTGCCACAAATCAGCAAGTGATGGAGGTGAAAAGACAAAAGGATTTGAGGCTTGTGAAGACAAAAACGGTTTTCAGACTTGTGAAGACTGATTCAACCCATTCAAGATATTTGTGTTTAAACTACATTTTAAGAGGTGAAGGAACCACCATTGTTGTTCAATAGATAGTATAAAGGCAACACGCTACATTCTTTTAGTAACCCATGGATTTTGAGTTTCCAATTAATAAAAAAAAATTGGCGAATTTTACCTGAAATTGGGAAAAATTAGTCAAAATTACACTAGATCCTTTTTTTTCTAAATTAAAAAAGACCAAAAAAAAAATGTCAGAAAAAAACACGATTAGTTAGTAACCCTCAATTAGCATTGATAATAATATTCAATGTACAAACACATACTATTGTCTAAACTTCTAAAATTCTCCCTCCACACATCTTCAGGGGATGTACCCACGTGATAAGTACTTTGAACTTACCACTATTTTCCGGCCGTGATGCACGGACAAGATATTTTGGCGGATATCATATGGGGCCCACGCACCCAAAATATCTTGCCCCTGCGTCACGGCCGGCGGGTGTCAATAAATAAATAAAAAGGCCCGGGGTAGCGTAATGAATCTCTGCTAGCCCTATTTTTTATTTGGAGCACATTCAAGTCGCCGTAACGAATTGATGGCGACCCGTTGGAGCAGTTACGATCAACGTGGGTACGATTTATTTAAAAACCGTCGGCCTATTAATAGCCCGCCTTTATTAACATAACGGTCTTCCAGAAGTGCAACGGCTCTCCGTTTCGTCTGTTACTGGTACACGAAACGGTCTGAAACAGGCCTTAAGCGCAGTGCAGCATCAATGATGGATGGATGGATGGATAGGTAACTACCCGGTGGACAGGAACTGTTATCTTTGCTCAGTTTCCGTTTTTACTATCTACTTACCTTCTAAACAACCCACTAGCCGTTTTACCGTATGTACTCACCTTACCGTATGTACCGTATGTACTCTACATTGGAAATGGAACCAGGGTTTGCTTTTTTTGGTTCCTTTTTGCCTACTATTATTTAAAATAAGGAAAACACAGCACCAGAACCTTGAGTTTGGTCATAAACGGGGCGAGATTTTTAAAAATACCTGCAAAACAATACAGTAGCGTTCAAAGGGGGCTGAGTTAAAAAATCATCAATTCTTGTGGTAAACTGAGTTTTCCTGAGTCCTTCGTTGCTACTACATATATTTTCAGTGCTCCTCTCTATGCAACTACTATTATTAGTTTCAAAGCTTGTGCATTAAATGCTGAGTTTCAGCATTTCATACCTAGATTCAATAAAGGTTCATCACTTTAGAGATACTACCGAAAGAGGAGTTTGTGGTCAAAGGAGGCCCAAAGACAGTGTGAAGACAAAGATGGCTTTTCAGATAGTTTAGTTACCTAAATATAAACCTCTACTGACAAGCAGGTAATGGAAAAGTGACTAAACTCATGCCATGTTTTTCTGTCGGACAAACCAACACAAACGCAGTTGAAGTCGGTGTCTGCTTTGGATGATTTTGCTCAATGTTTGACGATAAGTCGCCAAGCTATTGTTGATGAAACCATGTAATGGAAAGTTATTGTTGAGACAAAATATGTATTCACAATAGCTTGTTGGTAAGGACATCAGGTCATACCAATACATGCCTTGTAAAAACTTGAAATATTATATATATATTATTATACATATAACACACCAGCCAAAAATCAGACTCAAACCCTAATACCAGGACCTAGCTGGTATGAAAGTTCAGAAAATGATCAGTGTCAGGCTGGTATGTTCAAAAGTTAATACCCACCCAACATCGATTTATAATTTATACAAATATTGTTCAACTTTAGATTTAATCTCAATTCTTATCCAATTATTAATATAGTTCAAGTAACTAAACATGTTCAATTTTGAATTTGTCATGATCAAAAGCACATTCCCAACTCTCAACCTCCTCTTAGAGCCCAAACTATGGCCAGAGCGAACCAACACACATCAATGCATCAATTGGCCATTTTATCCATAGGATGGATTATGTTTTTTTGTCCGATTTTAAACCATCTGTTAACCAACATTATACCACAATCAATTTTTTCACCTACCAACATTGACCTTTCTTTTTTTGGTTTTTTTTTTAAAACCCTAACCTTCATATTACCCTCCCACTTAATTACCATATTCACTTACCTCTTGGCCCTACCTACCAATTAAAAATCAACCTTTTTACCTACCTTCCCTACCTACCTAACTAAACCTCTACCTCTTAACAAGACTTTTATCTTTTCTTAGCTAAATCTTTCTTTCTTATTGGCAAAAGTTTTTATTTTTAATTAAATTTTTACTTCTCATCAAAATCATTATATTTTATTGGCTAAACCTTTACCTTTTAGCAAAACCTTTATTTTTTCTTAATTAAATTTTTATCTCTCATCAAAACCTCTATGTTTTTTTATTAAACCTTTACCTATTGACAAAATCTCTATTTTTTTCCTAACTAAATCTTTACTTCTTGATAAAAACTTTTCATTTCTTGGTTAAATTTCTATTTCTTAATCAAACCTTTTTATTTTCATGGCTAAATCTTTACCTTTGGACAAAACCTCTATCTTTTCTTATTTAAACCTTTACATCTCATCAAAACCTTTACGTTTTTTAGCTAAATTTCTACCTCTTGACAAAACCTTTTTATTTCTTAATAAAACTTTCACCTTTGGCCAAAACATTTCTATTTTTAACCTCTACCTTTCAACAAAACCTCTATCTTTTCCTAATTAAATTTTTATATTTTGGCAAAACATTTTTACATTTTGGCTAAACCTTTATTTTTCAACAAAATATTTTTATTTCCTAATTAAACATTTACTTTTCAATAAAACTTTTTCAATTCCTAATTAAACTTCTTCCTTTCAACAAAACCTTTATATTAACCCCCTTACCCACCCACCCACCTATTATTTTAAAAAATTGTTTTGCATTTAAATATGGTGTGTGTAGTTGTTAAGGTTTATAGCATCTACCATTAAGATTATTTAGGGTTTTAAGGTTTTTTTTTCAATTAATTAACTTTTTTTTTTCATTTACACTACAACAAAAAATGTCCTTATACATCAAGTGATTTCACTAGATTTTGAGTGAATTCACTAGTCTTAATAAACAGGGACTAGTTGGAAAATAATGAATCCACTGGTCTAGTGAATGAGGACTAGTAAACTGCATGCAAATTTTGTAATAATGTTTCTATAACTTTGAAATTCGAAACCTAATCAATTATTGTTGGGAAAATTCCATTTGTATGGTTTACTTTAATATATGAAGTTTTTTTTATTATAATGGTTTTGTATGATCTAATATTTGCACATGGGGACTTATGAAAAGCACCTAATCATAATTGAAGGTAATTGGGTGTAATATCCGCATCAACCTTAAGGTCTAAAATAACATATTTAAAATGGTTTGGGTTTCCCAAAATTAACACATATTTTTGTGACCCACATGTAAGTGTTGCATTTAATTAATGGTTTTATCCTTTCATTACAAGGAAATGTGCCCAAATTGACTTTGTGTTTTATTAAATTGTGAATAAACTTGGATGATTTACCACAGTGAAAGTGGTCAACCCTTTAATGAACAAAAACCATTGGCTATGGACAAATGAATTCACTAAATTAACTTCATAGTTCCTAGCTAAATTAGGCTAGGAACCTAAAATGAGCACTTAAGAATTTAAATTGGGCTATGTAAGTTAGCAAAACTTGGGCCACCTAGTTTAAGTTATGAACCTAACCCACTTAGGCTCTAAACTATCAAATGAGAGTGCAAGTATAAAAGTTTGAATTGTTCAATTCCACTCACCTCCATTCTTAAGGAGCAAGTGCTTAACCATGAGACCATTAATTAAATAAATGAAATGATTTGTCAATACATATTATTATCCACATTCTTTTCCTAACCTACCTAAGTATATTTCCTATTTATGTTATTTTATTACTCTATCTTACATGCTTACATAACCTAAAATATTAATAGGTTACTTTATGTTATTATTAAGTTAATCCAAGTCTATGTGTAAGCTACCATAAGCTAGGTTACATGCTATTCTTAAATTATTATTAGATTATGTAAATTATTTTAGGCTATTCCTAGGTCAATGCAAACATTAGTGTAAGTTACCTTAGGTTATTCTTAAGCTACCATAAGTTAAGATTTTAAATTATTCCTAGGTTATTGTAAATAGGTTATTTCAAGTTATTATACACAAAAATATATTGAACTATTATAAAGTATTATACCCTAAATTATTTTAAATTATTCTACCTTAGGCCATTCTTAAGATGCCATAAACAAAAATTTAAATTACCTCTAGGCTATTATAGGTTATTTTACATTAAACTACTCTTAACTATTTTATGTTATTGTACCCTATGTTATTTTAGGTTTTTTACATTAGGCCAACTTTAGACTATTCTTGGCTATTCTAGAACATTATAGGGACTTTAAATTATTATAATCTTTTTTGGCCAAGGCTATTTACGACTATTATACATTTTTTCATGTTGTAAGTTATTGCACCCTATCCTATTTTAGGTTTTTCTACCTTAAATTATTATCGATTATTTTAAGTTATTGCACCCTATGTTGTTATAGGTTCTTCCATACTAAGTTATTAAAGGTTCATTTCTTTTAAATTTTTCTTTGTTATTCTAAGTTATTCCACTTTAAGTTATTATATGTTATTCATCATTGTTCTAAATTATTCCAAGCTAATCCACCCTAAGTTATTTATGGTTATTTTTAAATTATTCCAACTTAAGCCATTATAGGCTATTATCAATTATTTTATGATTAATTATTTAAATACATCCCCCCCTAGGTTATTTTAAGGTTTATTTGTATATTATCCAATGGTTGTAACTTGTAATAGCCTAGGGTAGAAGAATATAAGGTGTAACCTAAAGTAGAATCATTTATAATAGTTTTAAATAATTTAAAATAACCTAAAATAACAAAAACAACCTAAGATATAACATAAGGTATAAGTTATAATGGCCTAAATTAAAATAACATTAAATAATCAAGCATAGGCTAAAGTAAAATAAGCTAAAATAATTTGTGATAAAACAACTTAAAATGGCTTAAAGTAAAATAACCTAAATTAAAGTAAGGTGGAATAACTTTAAATAGTTGATAATAGTTGAGGGTATATTATCCTAGTATAGCTTAGGTTGGAATATCCAATAATAGCTTCAAATAATAAACATAACCTAGGGTACAATAACCTAAACTAGCTTAGGATGGAATATCCTAAAATAACCAAAAATAACCTTGGATAAAATAACCTAGAAGAACCAAGAAGAACTTAAAATAAAGTTTAAAATAAATATTTATAAGAGACTAAATTAAATAACCTCCAAAAGTTTAGGGTGGAATAATCTATAAAAGCTTAGGTTTGAATAACCTATAAAAATTTAGAGTGGATTAATTTATAATAAATTAAAATAAATTAAAATAACATAGGGTGGAATAGACTAGAATTATGAAATTTAATTTAAGGGGGAATAACCTAGAATAATCAAAGGTGGATTAGTCGAAAATAAACAAAAATAGTTGAAGATACATTAACCTAAAGTATTTAAAACAACATTAAAATATATATATTTATTATAGTGAATTACTTCATTTAGTAATGAATTAAGTCAACTAATAATGAAACATGATTATTACATGATTTTCTTAAAACATGGTAAAACAATTAAAATAAGGTGAACCTATTTCATTTTAAAGTTGCTATAATGGTTTAAATTAATGAACTTCACCCCATTTTTGTAATAATGTTTATAATACCTACACATGGGTTTCAATGAAGATGACCCAATTTTGGTTCACAATTGTAATACTCACATCCCCTCACATTAGGTTTTGAAAGGATGGGAAAATCATAATAAACCAACACATATTTTGTGACCCACATGCAAACATTACATATTTTTGTTCATTATATGCATGTTTCATAACCCACATGTGAATATTGCACATAATTCCAATAGCTTTCTATGTAATGAATTACCATATACAAGTATTGCAAATGTTCCTTGCATTGTAGAAATTTTACAAAACATTATGTAGGTATTACCTTAGAACCTTGAACTTAATCAATGCAAATGTGAAATTATAATGGACCAATAAAGGATGGGGATTGGGTTTAATGTTTTCCCTATAAATTTGGTTATAATTTACAAGAAGTAACAACATAAGTATGAGGTTGAAATATTCGACGCAAATGCTCACATTCTATTTCAAAGATTTTCCCATAAAGATGAAATTTTTTTAAAGGCAAATGATGATTCACAAAAAAAATGTAGTAAATGTATAAGCTAAAATGAAAAATATAATATCATTAACATTCCAACCATCATTTGCTTTAATTGAATTGAATAATTGATCTAGTGCAAAGGCATATTCAAATTCATAATGAAAGTAAAGAATATTAACTAAACTACATGATTGGAACTAACATTCATTTATGTGTCAATTCAAGTTGCATTTAATGAAACAAGAAGTTGTTGAACTACAAGCATCGCTCTTTTTGAACTTCCTTCCCCAACTCAATGTACACATCAGCTTTTCCCACGAACCATTTTATCACAAATCCCACACATTCACAAAAAACAAAAAAAAAACATAAAACATCATAATTGAAGATTTTTAATACTTCAAAACCTTTTTTTTAACACCTAAAACCTTTTTATTCCTAGGCTATCCTTAATTTGTCCAATAGAACAAATTAAGGAATAATTGTTTGCCTCATGGCATATTGTTAAGTCCTTCAAGGATGTAATGCTTGTATGAATACCACAACTTTGAAACTTTTAGGGATACAATAAATCCTTTAAGTTTTTTGACATTCAAAAAGGTGGGGAGATCATCACTACAAATGTAATCAAAGCAAGGGTGAGCACATAAATGTAGCCAACTAGCTAGTTGAGGTTGTATGCCAAGCATGCCCACCATGTGACGTAAATTGTGGATAACTAACAAAGGAAATAAACCCACTCCACAACAATAGGTTGTCATTAGTGGCAGTGTTATATAGTTTATTTATGAACACATATTTCCAATGTTTTTGCTTTTAATTGCTAAATTGTTCAGTTGCTTTACTTCCATTCAATGAGGCCATTGATATAGGAAAAAAACAACTTTATCCAAATTCAATTGCCAAAATCAATTTACTTGCAATCACCCCAAGGTTCTAGTTGATGACACTACTCATAGAGGAAAAAAATGAATTTGTCCAAATATGGTCGCCTAATCACATTACTTCTAGTCACCCCCTTTCAATCAATGACACCACACAAAGAAAAAAATGGCTTTGTCCAAGTCTGGTTACCTAGTCCCTTTACTTCTATTCACCCACTTCTAGTCAATGATGCCACCCAAAAAAAATAAAATGGTTACACCAAATATGGTTGCCTTATTGTTCTACTTCTAGTCACCCCCACCATGTTTGAATCTAATTGACCAGTTGCTCCATGTCCACCATGTTTAAATTTGATCGTTCCATGCCTTTCTAATCATTATGCAATTTTTAAAAATCAATATTTGTGACTAAATCCAATCACCCTTTAATGGCCTAAATAAAATATAATCAAATAAATTAGAAATGGATGAAAGTCCATGTTGAATAAACTTTAGTAGGCACAACACCAAAATAATTAAAATGGATTGCAACTAATTTGGTACACAACTAGTTGTTGTCATATTTTTTTGTGTGGAGTTGCAAAAAATAAAAATTAGTTGCAAACTATCGCATGCAACTGTGTGGTAGTTACAATGGCCAATTACAAAATTCTAAATTTCTTCTAGTGGAGTTAAACATGGCTAATTACAGCTATTCAAGGATTAATCAATTTAGTTCAAGATTGAAGAAAAGACACATTAAAGCCTAATTTTGAAGCTAATAAAAATAAATTGACCTTAAATAGAGGCACATCAAGGGCTAATTACGACATCATGAGGCATATAAAAGGGCTAATCAAGGTGAAGTACATGCTAAAATAAAAGGTAAATCAGACCTCAAATCAACCAAAATTTTTTAATTAAATGCTAATGGTGAGTTAATTGGGGCTAATTAGGTGGAAAGTAGGCATTAATCAAGTAAGAACTAGCGAAACTTCGTATGAATTCCCATTAAAATGGATTGATGATAAGATATCAAAACAATTATAAATTGTGAAAATTATGTATTTGGAAACATGTGAAGGAAAGGCCTAAACGTCTATTGAGTGGGAGTTTTCAAGGTTGGTTACAAGGCTTGGAGGTTTATTCCAACTTTTGTCCAAACTATTCACTTGCCACCCATATAATGCAAGCCTTCAATTTTCATATCTATTTTTACTTTGTTCTAAACATTGTGCACACCCATGAACATCCAACCACTAGCACCAAAATGAGAAAGCACATCACTTTTTACCTCAACAAATCATTTAAAATTGTATTGGAAACAAAATGATGTCTAAATATGGTAGGTAAAGAAAGACATGAATCAACAACATGTAGTAAATATGACCGTTTGGGAGTGGTTTGTTGTTGGTGACATTTGAAAAACAAATTGACAACATAATTTTTTGAATTTAATACTATGAGAAAATATATTTTTAATAAAATGTTATTATGAATAAATCTTTTACATATCATAAAAACTTGGAATCAATCTAATGAATAAAAAATGTTATTTAAAGCACTTAAGATATTGTAACCATTTTTATAAAAAATTAATTTGAATATATTAATCAATTAACTAAATAATTACCTACCTTACCTTGCCTACCTAGATACCTACCTAATAAGGTTAGTATACTAAACTTGTTAATAAACCTAACTTAGAAGCATACTAGGTAGGTAACCTAGCTTATTCGATAGGTTTAAGCCTAAGCAACCTACTTAATAGACTAGGCTATATACCTAGTAGGCCTAAGTGGCCTAGGTTAGGTTACTTATCTAGTAAACTACCTATGCCTATGATATTTAGTAAGCTATGTAGCTATTAGACTATTAATAAACCTAACTTAAAAGCATACTAGGTAGGTAGCTTAACTTATTAGATAGGTCTAGGCTTAAGCTATGTACTTAATAGACTAGGCTATCTACCTAGTAGGCCTAGGTGGCCTATGTTAGGCTATCTACCTACTAGGCCTAAGTGGCCTAGATTAGGCTTTTTACTTAGTAGGTCTAGGTGGTCAAAGGTAAACTACATACCTAGCAGGCTTAGGTGGCATACCTAGCTACATACATACCAAGTAAACTTTAGTTGACTAAGTTAGGTTATTAATTACCTAGTCTAAAGAATTAAAGAAAGGTAGACATGAATGGATGAAAATTTGCATTTATTATTATAGGCTTTAGACCTAGCCTGAAAATTGAAAACACAAGTTAAAACAAGGTATAAAATGCAAGTTTGTTTCTTTTTTTAAAATATCAATTTTGCACTCAAGATTTTGAATCTTAATTTTGGTCACCTAATTTTACACTTCTATTGTGTAGGTTTGCTAGTAACGTTATCATGTTTCAAGAATCACTTTAATTTTGTAAGGTTATTATCTTGTGTTATAACACGTAGACTAGGCTTCAAATCACATGCCGTGTACCTCCTCCCCTTACATGGCATATGTCATAAATAATTGTAGACATTTTGTCACTAATTGTAACTATTTGCATATTAAAAACCAACCCAAAGGTCATTGGTTGCTAAGTGATATCTTACAAATAGCCATATCCATGAACCTTAAATTAAAGGAAAAATGAATGATCTTCCCATGTTGGATGGTTTGGTTGATGATGATTATGGTCTAGATATTGAATTGGGAATTTTTGCAAAAAACATGGAGGAGGTTATTGGGGTCATCAATTCTTTCCTCTCCTTCTTGACAATATATGATGAGAAAATAACTCACAATATGCTAACTCTAATGTTAGATCCTAGATTTAAAAGTTTGATATTTTATTTTATTTTATTAATCATGAGCTTGGTGTGACCATAGCTACAAAATATATAAGGAAATATTTATTTCCTCTGTTCTAAAATCTTATCACCATTGGCATCCACTATCTAAAATTTAAAAAATCATTTGTTAATAGATCTAATGAAGACAATAATTTGGATATCTTTGAGATGGTGGTAGGCACCAATGAGTTTACAAAAAAATTTGTCAATTGTGAATTGATGATATTTTGTAGATTGCAAGTGGATGCAAAAGATATGATCAAATGCCCTTTGGAGTGGTGGAGGAAACACAAATCTATGTACCCAAGTGTTGGTTTTTTTATTAAACAAATATTAAGGTTTGTAGGTTCCCAAATTGAAACTAAAAGGATATTTTTCCTTGCTAATATATTTACCAATTTGACAACTGAAGATGTTGTTTACAATAAAAAAAACCTTGAAAAACTTATCTTTCTGAGTAAGAATTGGTTAAATGATGTAAGGGATGTTGATTGCAAAACCTTTTTTAATTTGGTAGAATTGATAGCTTCTCAAATAGATTTAGAGGAGGAGTTAAATAAATTTGAAGGCTCATTTGAATGAGAAGAATTAAAAGATAATTAACTCCAACTTTTTTCCTTGTAATAAACTTTGTTGCTTATTCCTTTGGCCATTATTTTTTTCGAAGAATTTCAAAATTATTAACATATTGAATTTTAATCTTAAATTAATGTTAAAGAACAAATAAAATATAACCAATTAATATAAATGGAGAAATAACAATTTGTGAGATAATCAAATTAAAAAAAGAACCAGGTTGGGTACTAAAATTGGGGTGAAAGAAAAAATTGGGTTGCTTTTTTTTTTTCTTAAATCTTAAAATCGGAATGGGCGGTTATTAAAAGAAATAACCGCCCATGGCCCAACACTGATCTATACCCACCAACATTCAAAAAATGTGGCAAAATTGACAATAACTTATCACCAAGTGCATTAGATGGGCAATGTGGATTATAGTTTTAAAAAGGGTTCTCCTTTGGATAGGGATTAGGGTGTGGGTAAGATTGTATGTAATGTACATTATGGACACAATTTTATAGACTTGGCAATTTCCATCCACCTATTGTATACATAGAAGTTAGGTTTTGCTTAAAGACATCATCTCCTATAACATTTATATATATGTAAAGCAATTTTCTTTTTTGTAAAACCTTTTTGTCTTGGGCTCAAAACCATCTTTTATTGTTCCCTTGTAATTTCATACTTACATTGTGAAGCTTAAAGTTCATAGGTAATACCTATGCAAGTATTGCACATGACCCATATGCAAATAGGTGATATTTATTTATTTTGCTAAGAAATAAATGTTTAGCTAAGAAGTAGAGAAGTTTTTTCGAAAAGAAAAAGTCTATCTATGAAATAGAAAGGTTTTGCCAAATGGTTGCGGTTTATTTAGGAGGTAGAAAAGGTTTTGTTGAGAGGTAGAAATTTAGCAAGAAATGATAGAAATTTTGTTAAGATGTAGAGGTTTAACCAAGAAATATATAGGTTTTGCCAAAACATACAAGTGTAGATAGGAAGTAAAGAAGTTTTGTCAAAAGATAAAAGTTTAAACAAGAAAAGATAGAGGTTTTGTAAAAGACAAATATTTAACCATGATATAAAGGGGTTTTGCAAAATTAAAGGTTTAACTAAGAACGAAAGAGGTTTAGCAAGAAATTTTAAAAAAATTGTTAAGAAATAAAAGTTTAATTAAAAAGAAATAATTTTTTTTGTTGAAAAATAAAAGTTGAACCAAAAAAATATAAAAGTTTTGTTTAAAGGTAGAGATTTAACTATAAGAGATAAATGTTTGGCCAAGAGATAAAAAATTTAACTATGAAAAGATAGATGTTTTATCAAAAGATAAAAGTTTAGATAAGAAAAAAATAGAATGTAGATAGAGAAGGAGGTTGGTTGTTAGGATATGGGGAATTCAGGAATTTTTTCCTTGAAAAATCCGTTGTATGAGTGGCACTGCAATTTCACAAGAGCATTTCAGGGCCCAGGCAATCAATCCCTGGTGAAGTCATGAACTTGGCAAGTTTTTTGCAATGTAGCACTGGCAATCTAGGTACAAGAGTCGGTGTTTTGTGTGATGTGCACTTGACAACTTAGCAAAGTGTACTTGGGAAACTCAGCAAAATTGTATTTGATGACTTAGCAACATTATACTCGTACACTTAGCTAAGTGTACTTGGCAAAGTAGTAAACTGGATGTGGACTTAGTCTTTTGGCAAAATGACCTTGTCAAATGTGAAATGTATACTTGGCAAAAATAAGAAAGGCAAAATAGCCAAGCAAATTGGGTTCAATGGAGTTAACAAGGAGCTCTATAATCTAAATCCGGAAAAAAAAAAGAAGAGAAAAGTTAACCTCTTATACAGGTAGATATGTGGGAAAAAATAGGTAATTACTAGGTTAAGTAGATGGTTAATACATATGTAAGACCTGTTTTTATTACCTACCTAAACAACCCAAAACAACCTACCTGCTTGTGTGTTGTAGGGACTTGGAAGGAGGTAATAAAAAAAAATTTGAGCATATGAGTTAAACCACATAATCACCATGGTTAACTAGGGAACTGGAGACCAAACAGGTTCCAACAGATAATTGTTTCCTGAGCATGTGCCATGCATCCTTCATAGTGTACTGGTGGTTACTGGGTCATGCTGGCTGACAAGTTGGGTGGTACTTGACAAAGTCATGGTAGGTGCAAACAGATATTGCTTCATGTGGGGGGCATTTGGTGTGAAGTAGAGGACTACACCAACTGCACTCAAAACAAATACAATTCATTGTACAATTCATGGCACATGAGTGGCACAACATGTTCATGTCGCACAACATGCTTACAATCACATCGCACAACAATAATGTTCTTACATCCCACCACCCACGATGATGAAGATGACGATAGGAGAGAGAACTATCATGGTACCAACAACTGTGTTGCCAACTTTGCATCTTTTTGTTGGTTTGATAAGCACTAGCTAGCACCTCATTCATGCAATTGTACACATAAAAGGAAAGCTGTCCATCTCATTTGTATGGTTAGGTAGAAACAACCCATCAATGTTGTTATCATGCCTAACACATTATACTATATGAGCTTCAACATCACCCAACAAGGCCTATCCTTGAAAGCTATTGACAAAATGTGCTCATTCATTGCTGGCTATGGTGAAATGAAAAGACTTAGTCTGCTTATGATACCTAACTCATGACTAACTGTTGTGACCATTATTGGGCGGGTATTTGATTTTTGAGATAACAGTAAGTTTCAGGCAGGCTTTCTTTTATAAATAAGTTAATTAATTAATTAATTAAAGAACAGCCTGGGTTTGGGTTTTTGAAAGCCAGTTGTAAGTGGGTATGAGGTGGGGGGCAGGGCAGTGGTTCTGACAATGGTTGTTCTATACCCCAGGTTAATCATCCTCTGGTCCTCTTTTTGGATGATCTCCTTCCTGTCTTTACCTATTTCAAAAAATTGGGAAAATCAATTGTAAGTTAATTAATTAATTAATATTAATTAATAATTATAAAAAAAAAGACACCCTGGTCCAGACTTGTTATCATATCCCTTAAATCAGTCCAGTTGTTGCATTAGGGTTAACAGCTTTTTTTATGTCTGATTCTGCCCTGGAATTGTGATGAAACCCTGCCAAACTTGAGTGCACTCACTATTCTCATGCAAAAAATGAGCTGTTTGATAACATGGGTGCAGACCTTTTCCAGACCTAAAAATCTGCAAGCCTTGCCAATTCTGAAAACCTGAGACCTATGAATGCCAGGGAGTGGGGTAACGTTTGGCTGATTCCAGCTCCTAATTGGCCCCTGGCCTCTTCTCCCTGCCATTAATGCCAGGGAGTGTTCAGGGGGTCAGCTGGCTAGGGCTCCTACTTCTCACTGATGCCCTGGGAGCATGATGGCATTATAATACCTAGGGGATGTTTGCAATGTTTGCACCATTCTGATCACATTTAGGTCTACAGTGATGAATACAAGTAACTTTGCAAAAACAAAACTTTGAAGGAGTTCAAAACTTTGAAAGGGTATAAATTGGATTTCTTAGTTACAAAGAAGGTTCTAGTTACTGCAACTATAAGGTAGCTAGATGTGCCAAAACCATGAAAATAAGCAAACTGGACTAGATAGAAAACAAGGGGTTGTGTCACACTGTGACCTTGCCATTTACATTAAAAAGTATTGTAATGCAAAAGAAAAAGAATTATGGAAAACTCAAATATTTCACCATGCAAAAACATAATGTTCAAAAAATCCTTTGAAAAGAAACCAAAATCCTTCAAGATAGTATAACTCTACAACTAATCTCAAGTTTCAAGAGGAGCCAAAATATCATCTTTCAAAATTCCTCATATAAAAATAGACCAGGCTGTTATTACCTAGGGGCCAAAATCCCTTGAGCTCTATAATGAATCTAAACACAATATCCTTGCCTACCAAGGCAAGGCCAACATGCACTTTTTTTTTTCCTTTGCATGCAAAGTGTATTTCAAGATATCTATCTAGATATCAACACCATAGGAGTGGCAACATTATGGGAGGCACTTCATTCATTTATCACAAGTAGTGTGGTTTCATTGGGATTCATGGTCATATTATTAGATTGCCATATATTTATACAAGTCATAAACCGCATGGGAGTGGAGTGAGGGCCTTCATTGCGTACAACACCATTCATTCATGACAAGTAGTGTGGGTTCATTGCAATTCATGAGATGGGTACTTTAAAAATAACCAAATGTTTAGATATGAGTGATGCCTTCATAGCTATTCATAACAATTAGTGTGAGTTTTGGCAGTTATAAGTGCTGCACATCATTTCATGTAATAACTCAGTCATAGATGCTCACTAGGTTATAAATAGCTTTATGAAGATCTTTTAGGATATCAACCATCATGGAGCTCCACTAGTTCCAAGCTCCACTATTCCTATGAAGTAGTGAAGATACTTGAGGGAGAACCTTTCAAAGCCAAAGAACCTGACAATGATGATATGTATTAAACCATTGTTGGGTGCTTCTTTTGATCTTGTTTAGGGTTTTTGGAAAGATTCAGAATCAAAGAACCTCCAGTTGGGGGGTTTGTGATTTCTTAACCCCGCCTCTCCTTTCAGGTTTTGAAAATTTTCAAAGATTTGGTAGATTTTATGAAAGAACTGGCAAAGTAGTTTAGAGTAGTAGGTTCTTTGCCTTTGTCTCCAAGTTTTGCACTAGTTGATCTAATTCTTCACATTTAAATGCCACTTTTGTGGTTTTATTTGGAGAACATTTGAGTGATCCAAGTTCAAATAACGAGCCACTTCAGTAGCACATCAAACATGGGTTATGGTCTACAATTTGTAAGATTTTGGGCCATTTTTAAATACCAAATCTTAGATTGTTGATGTTCAAGGATGTTAACCCATATGACAAAGAGCAAACCCCCATTGTCATAACATGGGCCCCTTTTTGTGAGCTTAAAAAAAATCCTATCATGATTTGAGGGGGACTTATTCAACATATCCCTTAATTACACATTTGTCGAAATTTATACAACATATCCCTTAATTACACATTCGTCGAAATTTATACAACATATCCCTTAATTACACATTCGTCGAAATTTATACAACATATCCCTTAATTACACATTCGTCGAAATT
>Ga0116229_10006467_pt1 | contig 18833 bp, 12 predicted proteins | sample S1TSphgellanicum_3_FD_87313 | JGI IMG/M metagenome (GOLD analysis project Ga0116229, IMG submission 87313) | Host-associated microbial communities from peat moss isolated from Minnesota, USA - S1T2_Fc - Sphagnum magellanicum MG | ecosystem: Host-associated > Plants > Peat moss > Unclassified... | reverse complement strand
TTAAACCCCCCTAATAACTTCACCACATTCACATATTCCTAACCCAATTTTTAAATATTGAGACTACTAGCCATGGCCATGTCGGTAGAACTCACATTAATTAACTCTAGAATTGAAGAATCCTAATCTCCTCCTATAGTTAATTATTACATTTTTTACTTATGTAATTGCTAACATTGAATTTGTAAGATTTCATTCTATAAAAGGAACTATTATTATAAAGCAAAGTACTTTTGTAGCGAATTAATGTTTTCTTTCATTAACTGCTATTATCTGAGCTTGATGCAAGGTTTTTACTTCAACAAGGTGAGCCTCTACTTAAATTCCAAAGGAGCTCAATAGATTAGTTCAACAATAGAGTTGTTGGGTTTATCCCCATTGGATTCAAGGAAGGTGAATGTGGGCAAGTTGATTTTGAAATCAAGGAATGTGATTCAATAAGTCATGATGTATCATTAATAAAGGCATTCATATGCTATGTAAGTCTCCATTAACTCCAAAAAATGGTTTATGATTTGCTTTTTGAGTGAAATTCAAACTTGTTTGTGCCACTTAGGTATTTTCTTATTTTTGAACAACAAAATCTATAAATGCAACATAGTTTCTTATTTTAGCAAATTGTGATAAACACACATCTAGTTATGCATGTTAAGTTTATTATTGATGAAGCTTTGGCCTATAAATACTATAAACAAATGCAAATTTGACATTTCCTCAAAAACAAAGTAAATGTCTTTATTTATCTAGAACCTCAATTTGTCAAGGTCAGTAATGCAACACTAATTGAGTTTTTCATCAAAATTTGTTTCAACTTCAATAATATGTTGTTCCAAGGTTTGGACTACAAGTTTAAACTCCCAAAGTTTACCTTTGGTTCCTACTAGCTTGGTTTTGACAATGTTTTTGGATGACGATCTTATTATGAACTTCAACCTCCTTGGCAAATTGCGTTTCGATGATTAGTTTGTTGACACACCACATTGCCTTCATTTCCATTTGAAGCTTATCAACATGGTTTTCTAATTTGTTCATATCAGTGATCATTTGTTAGCCTTTGCCTTAAGTCCAACAATTCCACACACTGAATGGTAATGTGATGTTCTACACCTTTAATTGCACTACAAATTGTCAACATGAAGATAATCAACTTTGGTTTGCAACCTCTATTGATTTTCATTTGTAGGGCAATAAATATTTTGCAATTCCATATGTAGTTCAATAGCTTTTTTTGGCATCTTGTCGAGCTTCAATTGTTGCTTTTTACATGTTCAACAAAATATCATAACTATCAACTACCTTTCTTAGGGCCTAGCCATGATGATGAATCGCTTCAAATAATAAGCCAATCTCCTAATGTCAAATAATAATTCCTTATGAAGACATTTTTCATTTTAAAATTCTACTAAAGAACCAAGATGTCCTAAGAACCTAAACATGGCAAAAATATTAGGCAAAACACAAGAACTGTTTGCCAAAGTGCTTAGCACTAATGGAATTTTTGATAATATTTTTGGAAAGAATCCAAATATTTTTAGATGTCTACCAAAGGAAATAAATCAACCTACAAAAAAGTAAAAGGTTGATTAGTAGAAAAGGAATACCATAACTTGAGTTGGGTGGTTTCATTTTAGTAGGAATTGGAAATCACATTTGGTACACAAGCATATGCTATTTCTTGTGTTCTAGATTGGAAGGGTCCTTAGGTGATTCCTCATGAGAAATTGAATTGTGATTTTGCAATTTGGTAAACCAAGGATGAATATTTTTTACAAAGTTGAATTGGAACATTTCTTTCAGTGGTGAAAAAGGTTCATTGTTGGGTTTAGCCAAATTACAAAGATTTAGCTCCCTTATTAAAGTTGTTAGGAGTTTTGCAGTTCTATGTCCCTCAACCTTTTTCTTCATGTAATGTAAATATCCTTTGAAATCTTCCTCCCATGGTTTTTCCTTAACTTCGTCATGCTCAAAAGTATTCACATCTTGAGTAGCCTTAATTGTCTTCCCAAGTTGACATCTTGGGATACTTCTTGTTAATGTTTTGACTAATAGTCTTTTCAAAAACCTCTTCCTCCAAATTGATAATGTGTACTACCTAGTCCAATGAGTCATTGATAACTAGAAACTAATACCAAAATATCATTTCCACTACTTAGGCAAGCCCATTGAACCTACAAATGAAAAAACCTATATGAAAGCAAAAATACATAAGGGCAAAGAATGGACAAGAAAAGTTTTCACTTTAAACCATTTCCTTCTTATGATACAACTTGACATTCACAACTACCATGTAGTCTTTGATCTAGTGCTTTTGATTTTGAGTAAAACATTTCAAGTTGCTCTTTGGTAGGTTCAACATTAAAAAGATAATTTGTTCGATGATAGTTAACTCCTTGTGCACCATCAGTTAAATCATTTTCAAGTTGTACTCATGGGCATCATTGATGAATTCATTTTCCAATATAGGTTAGATCTTTCCATGCACATTTTTTTGATTCCCACAACAAAAACTTGATGTGCCCATTTGATAACTATAGTATTGACCCATTTTTGCCACTTGTTTCCATCTCTTTATACAACAATGGTGTTACTATTCATTCTTTTTCTCTTTCTTCTTCTCCTTCCTTAACGTCTATTTATTCTTTTGTTCACTTGCATGTCCTTTCATTTTCTTCTAGGTTATTAAAGGTGTTTTGTCAATCTACTAAGATTATAAATATTTGTGTAGTCTATCAATGTTTGCCCTTGAATATTATATTCATCCACTATTTTTAAATATATATTATTCCCCATTGATAATTCCATTGATGAAATCATAACACAATAACACTTCATGTGATTTGGTGGTTCCATATAGTCTTTTAGTAACAACAATGGTTATAAATATGCAATTGCCTTGAATGGTGATCAAATTAATCTCCCAATCATGGGAAACTTTGGCATCTCTAAGCCAAGATCTACTTAACAACATAGAATAGTGAGCATCCAAAACAATATTTTTAATGATTATAAAAGTGACTATGTAAGGAATTCCATGGGTATGAATTTTCAAATTCCTAATGAGACCCATGGGTTTAGCCATTGTTTGATCTACCATTCTAAGGATGTAAGGTGTTGGTTTGGGATTTGGTAATCCTATTTTTTCCTTTAACTCTTTAGTAATAATGTAAAATGCATAACCTCCATCTAATAAAACATCATTTGTGAAGGTTTTCCCAATCTAAACTTAGATAACTACCATGTGTGGGTCTATAGTTATTAAAGCTATTATAGTATTAGATATAGGAAATTATAGGATTTCTATGGAAAAAAGTTTAGAAGTAACATATTATTTAAGTTTCGGGGCAAGATTGAAATTTTTTCCCAAAGTCAAAGTAAATTTGCTCTCCAAAAGTTTTTTTCCAACCTTTTATACTAACATGTCTCTTTCAACTATGATTTCAGTAGTTGGTCATTCCATATTTTGTGAATTATCAAAGTCAAATTTTGGATGATGACTCTATTAGAGATGAATGGGAGGAACCTACTTCTATGAATCATGAATTATAATTTCACATGATGTGATGGGATGTGTTCCTCTTTTGTCCATGTGGTAATTAATTTGGTCTTGAATGACTCCTTGTCCTTGAATGTTGCATTCTCAAGAACCTTGCCTCTACTAGTGATTACCAATGCCATGTTTATCAAAGATTTGTCCTTTTTTGTCCTTCCATAAGCTACCAAATGACCTTCTTTGTCTTTAAACATTAAACATGACTTGTTGTTTTATGTGGAAAATCATAAATCCTATGGTGTGGTTTATCACAAATGTAACATTGGTAGGCTAGAAAAGATTTTAACTAAACACCATAATTTTGATTTCCTCCTTTGAAGTTTAGTTGGTGTTTGTCTTGTTGTACCAAGACTTCATTTATCAATGACAATTTCTTCCCATTTAGTTTATTGTTCAATGGATTTCAATAACATTTATCCTTCAAATACCTCTTTTTTTTTTCGCAATGTCCACATACTATGTCATTATTTTTTACCTTTAGTAGAGTGATTTTCTTTTTAAGGTGGTTCCAATATTTTTTTATAATCATCATGCACATCTATAATGTTTTGTTAACAAATGACTATGTTACCCAATGTATGGTAAAGATTAAACAAGGTAAAATGCAAATGGTTAGTGAGTTGGTAGGATGAAGACATTCATTAGTTGAGGATTCAAATTACTTTTGGAGGGAAGAACTTAGAATGTAGTTATGGAGGTTGATGAATTATAGGAGATGACTTTTTTTAGACACATAAATTAAGACAATTGTTTGAAATTATAATAAGAGATAGTGAATAATTTAAAGTTTTATTGGGTTTCGAACCATAAATTTTCATGTTTTCCATTTTGGATTTCTACACCTAATATTACAAATGTTTGAGATATTGAATTCTGAGTAAAAAAAGTAGTCGGATATTGATGAAGAAACGTGGAGACAATTTTGAACTAGTATATTTTTTTAATTAAATTATGAGACCTGACCAATTTATTATTATTATTGATGATAATAGAAAATCTATGAAAAAGAACAATAATTGTAATGAAAAAATTGTGTGAAAATAGTTTATAAAGAAAATCAAAATGGCTAAAACCATAGATTGTGAACCTTGAAAATAATTTTTGAAAATATTATTGTATTGTTTTATTAGTAGGCAAGGAGCAATTTTGGATAGAATCTTCACCTATCAGAGTACCATTTCTTTATGTTGCATAAAAGTATTTCATTTCATCCCTACAGTAGCAATCATTCATAGATATGGCAACAATTTTGTTCTAAGAAAAATCATAAGAAGACTATCATCTACCTCATGATGTAAACAATGTGCCAATTTTAGAATTCATTCATAATATATTTCAACTTTTTCATATGCTTCCTACTTAATGACTTGAACTAGTAAATTTGTTCATCAATTTGAACCTTTTGGTATTACTTACAAAATTTAGTTTCCAAATCATCAAAAACACCATTTAGGTGATTTTGCAATAAACTTTCCCCATATATAAATGTCATTGTCAAGAGTAAAATAAAACAAGTTAAGGATATTTGCATTATTGTGTTTATCATTTGCAATGATTGATTTTTTGAAAACCTGAATCTATGCATCAAGGTCAAATCTTGCAAGGAATGTTATTTTGTGAGTAGCTAAGTGTGAGCATGAACAACAAAGAATATTTAAAATATATTCCATCCATGTCAAAAAAAATTCTTTGACATATTTTGTTAATGTGGATGAAATATTTTATAAAATATTTGAATATTTTGCCATTTCATCAACCTTTCCACGTGGTAGTGTCCACATGGTCATCATCATGTAGTAACCCAAAGGTGAGCCATTGATATAGTTCATGTTCCAGTAATTACTTTCCATTGCATAGTTATAATGGGCTAAAAATTATTGATGAATGTTAAGCTAGCTATTTTATAAGTAATTCTTAATGACACATATATTTCAATTTTATAATGTGACACATGTCACCTTATGTTAACTCTCAATCTTATTTCACAATGCTACATTTGGTTAATGTAAAGTTGTTTAAGCTATGAAATGTCTTTGACATAAGTTAAATGAAAAAATGTAATGGAATGGAGGAATTTTGATTGAATTTGTCACAACCCCTCCCCCTCTAATGCGAGATTTTATTAGACACTTTAAATTTTTACAAGATATTGGAACTATTTTGATGACATATTTTTTATTGTTGTTCTAACCACAACAATTTTGTAGTTGTTATGACTTTTAACCATAAGAGGAGAGGGATAATATAACTTAAGAGCTTAATTATAGATTTGAACAATCACACCTTGTGTTGTTTTTAAAATAAGTGCATTATCCACAAACCCAATTTGAGTTTTAAATTACTCAATTGTAGGGACAAGTGACGTGAATAGCCATTTGAAAACACTTCATTTTTGCACACATTTCCAATTTTGTTAAGGGGAAGACTAAGAAAAGTTGGGGACATGTTAAATTTGAAATGCCTTCCAATGTTGATTCAAAGTTCCACTTTCAAAGTTCCTATCATGCAAGTGATTTCAAACAAGTTATAAGACGCTTGCTATTAATTTAAACTTGTTTCCAAAATCATCCAACTTAAGAAATCAAACAAAATGTCAATTGAAATAGATTCAATTCAACCAAAAATAAATAAATGGTTGGTGTCGAACATGTACAAGGACACAATGCATCATGTTCCATGAATGGTAATGAATTGGGCCCATTTTCTTTGTTATGGAATGACATCATTGAATTTAAAGACAAAAAAAATGTATTCAAAGTCATGATCCAAAAATCATTTAGTAATTTCAAATTATCATCAATGTTATCAAATCATATAAAATCAAGTGGTACATATTAGAAATATATATCTCTCATACATTAATATCTATGATCATTTTGAATATTAATGGACAAAGGTTGTTGTAACAATTTAACAAGATGATGCCAAGCCTTGCATTCCAAAACACCTCTCATTGGAGAATTGAATCATTTGGCTCTTGTTATGTTTTGTTATGTCAATTTTGACTTGCAATTTATTAGTTTATTAGCAATGCGTTATGGTTTTTAAATTTTTTAATCCAAGCACTTGTTCTTCATGATGCATGTTGAAGGATTATGTGTAACACTCTTCAATCACATTCACAAGGCATTCCAATCCTTTTGATTGGAGATGTTCATTTTTTGACAAAGTGGAGATTGGAAGACATAAACCTATAAACACCATGCAACATACAAGAAAGAAAAAAAACATTAACATGCATGATGTTCTTACATTGTTGGATCATGAATAAACTCATGAGTATTGTGATAATGTTTGGCACCCATGCCATGAATTATAACGAGTTACAAAAAACACCAAAACACTCTTACCAAATGCCAATTTTGAAACTTAATGATCATATCAAATACCTAATTACTCAAGTGAAACATCAAAAATCACAATCATTATGTATTCTACAACAAAGAAAAATAAAAGCAACATTATGAATATCACTTCTTGCATACAAATCTAATAAGAACTTGTCTTTGCACATGTTGTCCCAATCGAAATTTCAAGGTTATGTGTGCTCCAAGGGCAATTGAAAAACTTTTATTATTCTCCTTTGAAATTTCATATCCTAGTTCATCTCAATTCATTATGTGAAAGGTAGTTAGCATAGAGAATTTGCACCAATACAAACAACTTTGTGAGGTTGCCAATAGACATAGAACTTCTAACCAATTTGAATTTACAAATAGTTCTATCATTACATTTTTAGTTTAGTAATGAAAGCACATGATCACCAAATCCAATTTAAAAGTGGAACCAAGGGACTAAACATATTTATTGGAGTTCTCCACCCAACCTTAGGACCACAACAAAAAATAAATTGGTCCACCTCCAAGTTCATTCTACTTTTAACTAAAATGAAAATTAGAAATATTTCAATATGAAGCCTTATTATCAATGTATTTTAAAACATTGATGTCATATCTAAGAGAATGAAATGATGAAGGGGGTGAATTTTAAAAAGCCATATGATTAGCTTGAATTGCCACATAATGAAGGTAGGATTGGATTAAATGGACTACAAAGGAACTCCTTATGTGTAGAAACACAAGAGTCCTAGTGAAATATAGAGGATAGGAAGGAAACATATATTTGCAAAACATAATATGGAATTAATCTATTTAAATAAAGAAAAAATATCAAAGAAAAGGAAATTGACAACCTTGCAATTTATTCACAATCCAATATCCCTGTAGGTCATTTCTTGACTAGCAAATTTGGGTTAAGATTGTGGGTGGTGGGTTCTTTTTCAATGAGTTCATTGTCTTCAACAAGAGGTTTGAATGGCTCATTGAAAACCTACAAATATGGTTTTATTGCCAAAATGCCTCATAAGAAACTAGCATGTTTGGACAATGCTACTTGTAGCACATTTGAAATTAGAATGAGGTTTTATCATGGTCAAAAATCCATGATTGTGGTTTTGAATGTTCATCATATGTATAAGAGTTGAGGTCCACAATTAGAAAGCCTAACACAAAGCAAGCCTCAACAAATTATTGTAATGTGAATGGATGCATCTCCTTGGTGACTATGAAGATGTTCCAAATCTAGAAGTGGTCATAGAGGTTCTACTAGTCCAATTGTGGATCACATCTTCCTTGCACCCCCTAATTCCTTGGTGAATTCAATATTTTCTAAAGGAAGGAAAATTTGAAAAAACTTGGAATGGGGAATCATCTTGCTATAGGTTTAGTAATCTCATAAGAAAAAGTGATCAGCTCACATGCATTTACCAACATTTGCAATCAAATTTATTAGGCCTTGGTTCTTGAGAAATTACTAGGAAATGAAGAGTTGAAGGTTTATGTGATAAAGACCATTGTGTTGTTATTGTTGATTCTTGTTAGTGGAAGAATATTGACAATCACCATTTCATTTTCATCTTGAATTGGTAGCTCTTAAGGAAAGAATGAATCTACTTGAAAACCTTCAAGTCATCCAAAAAAAAAACCAAGGATAATACCCTTATGGGATAAAAAATTTCTACAAAAATGAAAGTTAATTCTACATAGCTATCTAGCTTTTTGTTCCAAAGGGGAATGATGGGAGGAATTAAAACAAGGGGAGTTGAGACATTTCATGAAATGTCTTTAATTAATTATAATCCCAAATTATATTTGTTGGTAATTCAAAAATTCATGAACCACAAAAATGTTATACTAGTTTTTTTCATGTCTTGCCCGCTATCAATGTCATTGCACATATGTGTACCCATCGACACATAACAAAATGTTCTTTTTACCAAACCACAAAAACGTTCTAATGGTTTTCTTGATGTTTTGTTCACTATCAACATCACCACATATGTGTATCCATTCATGCATAACAAGTTGTTCTTGTTACCAATATGACCCACTTTGCACCCATTGAAACAAACATTTTTTTTTTGTTTTATTGTGATGAGACCTTGCACATCACAACATTAATTACACATGTGATAGGATTTTTTATTTTTCACTATGATGAGAACTTCAATGTTACAATTAAAAATATGTGACAACATAAACTTCACATGTGACAAATTTTTTAAAAAAAATATTTAATAACGTTGATCAATATTTCAATTTGAAATGAAATTCAATAGTGCCTTACTAATTTTTGATTAAGAGACCAAAATTTATATTATATTAACCTTGGCTAGCTTATTTTTAGCCTTAATTTACCCTTGGTTAAATTATAAGGTTTAGCCTAGTTTAACCTTAGTTACTTAGGTTTAGATTTGGTTCACCAAGTTTTAGTCAAGTTGTTTAGTTTAAGTTTAACTTAAATTTAGTATTGATTAACCTAAATTTAAACTTGGTTATTTTATTTTAAACTTAAATTTAGTATTGATTCACCTAAATTTAACCTAAGTTTAGTTTTGGTTAACCTAGGTTTAATTTAATTTTAGCCTAGGTATATCCCAAGTTAAATTTAGGTTAATTTATGTTTAGCCAAAACTTAATTTTGGTTAGCCTAGGTTTAAACTACATTAATTTAAATTAACTTAATTAAGTTTAGATAACCTTAGGTTATATTAATTTAGCTTAGGATTATCCAAATGGTTAACCAATGCCCAACCTTTGTTTAATTTAGGTTTAACTTTGATTAACCTATGTTGAGCCTTGGCTAGCCTAGGTTTAATTTTTTTTTAGCCTAACATTTGTTCAAATTTAACTTTGCTTAACCTAGGTTTAATCTAAAAACTCCTAGGTTAACCTAGGTTACTCTAGGTCGGTTTAATTTAGCTTAGGTAGCCATAGGTTTTAATATGTTAATTTTTGATAACCTAAGGAGGTTTGGGTTAGGTTAGGGAGGCCTAAAGCTAGCCTATGGTTAAACTAAATTAACCTAGGTTAACTTAAGTTAGCTTTGGTCAACCTAGGTATTCTAAGTTGTCCTAGGTTTGGCTTATGCAAACTTAAATGGACCTAGGTCATCCCAGGTAACTCATATTAGCCTATATTAACATAGATTATGTTAGGTAGCCTATGTTAGACTATGTTAACCTAGGTTATGTTAGGTAGCCAATCTTAGCCTATGTTAGCTTAGGTTATTGTGTAGAGCTTAAGTTAACCTATATATGTTTATGTTAACTTATGTAGGCTTAGGATAACATAGATTAGTAATAAGTCTATTTAAAGCAATTTAAGTTAGGCCTAAGTTAATTAAACTACATAGGTTTTTTTAATTAGGCGGTACTAAATTATTATTAATACTTTTATTGTGGGTAGTTTTGTTATCGAAAAGAAGTTGTGGTGCAATGGTTAAAAACTTGAACCTTCAAAATGATGGTGAGGGGTTCAAGTTTGCACACATGCACATTAAGTAAATAGCCTAATTGACCTAGGTTCCTTGTGTAAGTAGCCCACATGGGCAAACCTGTCCTTGGGTGGTAACACTAGGAACATTTCAAATAATGGTTAAAGAACCAAAAGTGGACAAATAATTTTCTTGGGCCTTTTCCTTTAAATGCTTTCACAACTATAATTTTTTTTTTTTTCATGTTATCCATTTTCATGCCTTAATTCATGGCTTGAAGTTTATTTTGGAAAATATAAAAGTGGAAATTGTAAAAAAATTGTATTCCTAATAGTGATGGGCCCTTCAAGAATCACATTCCTTAATTGTGAAATTTTATAACTAAATTATGCATATTTTATTAATTTATTAATTAAATAATGGCTTCAAAATTACCTTATGAAAAACATACCCAAGAAAATTCTCAAATCATGTTTCAAATTTGTGTTCTTAACCAAAAAGTTCAAGGAAATTTTCAACCAATTACATTCCTAAAATGTTTTTAAAATATAATGAGTATGAACATCAAAATATAAAATATTCTCCAGATTATTGAAATTTCAAAATCTATAGAACCTAATAAATTTACCCATTAAATTTTTTTAATGAAAAGATTTATTTAAATGTTTATATGATTTAAAAAAGTTTGATGGGTCTAATAAAATCAAGGTGCAATATTCCTAGTGATACCACCCAAGGATGGGTTTGCCTACCTAGGCTCCTAATGTAGGCTTGTTTTTTAGCCTAAACAACTTAGGTTAGAATTCCTAAGTTAGGCTTCTTGAGCTAAATTGCTTATCATTATTTGATTAGGTTATTATTATCACATGGCATCAGACAATTAGGCCAAAATTTTAATTGGTTAGCTTTGGGCTACCATGTGGCAACTCATCAATGGGCAATAAGTTTTTTAATACAGCCTAGGTTGCCATGTGGGAATTTCATGTTCAACTTAGTGAAAAGGTGCACTAGTTTAAACATTTTTGTGGCATTTTCTAGTAGTCTACATCATCTATTTTAGGACCTCAAATTTTCCATTTAAAAAATAATAGTTAAATTACTTAGTGAAACATGCCATTATTTGAAATGACCAAACATGGTTTTATTAAAAATGCCCTAAACTAGTCCTTTTACATTAAAACTAACTAGGTCCAAAAGTAATGGAAATTTTAACTATTATTTTACTAGATTTTGGTAGTGGAAAAAGGACAAGAAGTCTTTTGGTGAATAGAATCCAATAGAATTTTTTTACATTATAGAACTTCTATTTGAAGTTTTGGGCATTCTAGATTCTTATTATTTTGTATTTATTTAGATAGCCCTTGCATAATACCATTCATACAACTCATGTTTGGCAAATCTTCCCAAAATATTTTTTTGGGGAAAAAAAGTCTGACAACCTCAATTTAAATATTTAAAATTTTCAACAATAGGTTATAAGTATGTAAAGTCCAATATAAATTTCAAAGTTATTTTGTGTTTTGACTTACAAGTGATTTTCTAGAATTTTTTTCAAACTATTTTAGAATGTTTTTCAACTGGTGCTTCTTTTAGGAATTAATTAATGTTGAACATGAATTGTAGATATGGTATTTTTTGCATTTACTCAAAATCATTGAGTATGATAGTTTAGATTTGAATTTTCAAATTACCATAATATACTTATGTATTTCATTGAATAGCCTTACTAAGCCCTTCACTTCTCCCTTAGTCCTCCAAATTTCCCCTACAATTTAGTTGGTTCTTCCAAATCTAATCCCCTTAGGCCTTACTTTTAGTGGCAACTATCTTGCCAATTAATACCTTAAAAAAACTATCTAAAATTAGTTAATGTCACCTCCCTTGTAGATCTAAGGAGATAATAGATAAAACCTATTATTGATCATTTTAAAATTTATTGGGTTGCCTTACTATCCTAACTAAGTAACTAGAAAAATAAGATTTAACCTTTAATAATAACCACTTTCAAAAATTAGCAAACCCTTGTACTTGGATGATTGTTAAGATTTTCTTAAAATTGAAAATCTAGACTTAACAAGTTTTTTCAATATATATTTTTTCAACACCTAGATTTGAAAGGGTCTTTGAGAAATCAAATCAAATGCTTGAAACTAACTATCGTTCAAAAAGGTCAAAGAAACATCCAACACACGTTACTTCCCATCCCCACTGATAAATGTGAAATTTGTAACATCATGGAGTGAAGATCAATCAAATGCCACCACATGAGTCAATCAAAGCTAATCATATTTCCCTACTAGCCTTCAACATTGTATCTTGTGCATATTTAAAGTTCCAAACTCAATTCCAAAATACTGTTTATAGGCCATTATATTGCTAATGGTGCTTGTGTTCTTAGATGATGTCACAACATGTCAAGAAATGGCATTAGGCACCTTCCATATTTAGTGATAACGGTGTTGTGTCAATGTACGCATCATGTCTTTCATGATGTATTATGTATATGTAGGGGAAAACACAAGAAGATGCCAAAACATAAAAGAGTTGGAGTGAGGCAACTTCCATGTATATTTATAAGGGCATGTTAATGTAACCATCATGTTCAATTTTTTTGGATATTTAGACACTTTTCATAAGAACACATGTTCATTAAAATGGATGATGAACTATACCACATGTCTCCTAGCCTTATTAATACATGTATAAAAAGTGTGAAATTCCTTGCTTGTAAATGACCATTAACAAGTCCTTTTTTATTGCAACAAAAAAAAGGAGGTAGAAAGGGATGAGGGGATTTATATGAGTGTTTTCCCACATGTATTGCATGGTGTGTAAATTTGATTGGATCACATAGTACACATGGATGTTCACCATTACATAAATCACGTGCATTTTTTTTCTCCAAATAATCATCCAAATTTAATGTGAACTTAAAACATAGTGCTACATCAATCATTTGTGTTGGTGCACATGAAAGACTTCTTTTGTGACTTTATTTTTGCACATGAAAAAGAAATTAGAGATATTCAAAATAAATATGATGTGATATATGATCTTATTCACATATGCTGCATACACCACAAAATTTACAAATATTAATTATGAAATAATAACATGTAATATTGTGAATGTGTAAGGTGCCAATTTTCATTTTAAAGACATATCTAACCATCAATGCCATGTATATTTTCATGTTCAATAAAGTTCTTTCATCTTGTGCTCACTATGCCCAAATGTTAGGCCTTTAATGTTGAAAATATCAAAGAATGTATCAAATAAAGAAGATGTCATTATGGATCAATATTCTTTCTAAAACAATTATACTACCATAAGTGGCCTTTTTATCCTAGGCACCATTTCTTCCTTATTGTCACTCATTTTGGGGTGACCTCGTAAATTAGTAATGAGTTGTCGCTCATTGGGGTCATTGTGGGCATTGGATCAATGACTTGTTTGGTGATTTGTGAAAATGTAAGTTTTTCTTATGCTCATATTATTCCTTATGCTTGAATTTCACATCAAGTTGATTAATTAGTTTCCAACTTGATCAACTTCTAGAAATGCCTTTTATAATTATTTCCACCCCACCTTGTGAAATTATTTAAAAGTCCCAAGCACACATTCAAATTTATTTGGATGTGTTTTAGGCATTTTATTTTGAGCATCAAAATTCACATCCAACCAATATGTTTATGAAGCAATCTTGTGACAATATGCCTTGACCATGTAAGTTATATACCTTTAGGCCATTAACAAAAACTAGGTTCAATACCCATAAAAGCAAATATTATTTGCTTATCAAATGAATGTTTCTCCACTCCAAAATAAAGATGAAATGTTAAATGCAAGTTTGTGGTGGAGTGTATATCTCCCTAATTTTAGTTCAATCTTTTCAAATGATAAAATTAGACATTTACATAAATGAGGTTTGAGGATGATGTTAAATATTTGGAACACACATAACAATAGGTGATGCACCCCTAGGTTTTTCAAGTGGACTTAGGGTAAAAAACTTGATGATTCATGATTTTGTAGTGAAATCCAAACCCAGGGCACACTTTGCAACTCCCATAAAGAAAGATAGTGTGAGAACTACAAAATGGAATTTGGAAAAATTCACGAGCAAAAGTTCAAGGTGAAATCAATTTACTTAGACTAAAAACGAGGATGGTTAGGGCAAATTGGAACCAAAATCATACATGGACGAATCACAAGAAACTAAATTCATAAAAAACACCATGGCCCAAACTTGAGAGAAGTTCACCGTTCTCCTCATAGTATATTTTGTGATTTGTAGTGATGTCTACATCAAAATGCCCAAAGGTCTTAAGACTCCCAAAAAGGAATTGAAAAATTCCCAAATTTGTAAAATTTTTGCAACTTTCACATACAAGTTCTTTAATCAAAGTTGTTAGCTATAAAGGTGTAATCCTTGGAAAGATCTTTCTAACACATATCACAAGCTCCAATTACAGATGATTTTACCCTATTTCCTAGGTTTTGTCAAATTGTTAAATTTTGACTACCAACCATTCTTTTGGTTATAAATTGGCTTTAGATCTCCAAATGGAGAATGTTAACCCCTTTTAATCATTGTATTTCAGAAAAATGGAATGGTCTAAAGGAAGCCAAATTTGGACAAAATTAAAATTTACATTTTCCCCCAAAGATTTGAGACAGTATATATGGACTCCAACTCCCAAAATAAGAAAACAATTTGGGAGTGTTGAGACTTATTCTCTCCCACATTTGTGATAATGTGTTTGAATCCTAGGACACTTTCTTAGCTTGCTCTCTTTTTCATATCTTAGCCTTGGTTGTGAATGCAAAGCTAGGGTAATGACAATAGGTTTATAGATTGGGACATTACCAAAAGTAACTTCGGGTTGGTAGATGTTGAAGTGTAATGGTGGTTTCATCTTTTACAATATTTGCTTCATGATTAGCTCGGGCTTTCAAGAAAAAATTGTAACATGAACTAAACCATGGTAGCATATTAAATAATGACTTAGACCTACTTATAATGCCTAGGTTGATCATAATTGTCTTCCAATTTGTAAACATTTTCTCAATTTATTGTTTTCCTTCTAGATTATGCCTTATTTAAAATTCACCTTCCTTTATCACCCTCAAAGAATTGAATTATTAATAAAAATTATATATTTTTTCATTTCATTTTTAATACAAGGGTTGAACCTTCATCAAATTTCAAGGTTTGGTCCTTAGTGTGAAAGTCATAGGAAAATCCTTAGGCAACCAAAAAAAAACTATCCACCTATATTATGGTTTATTAACCATCTTAATTTCTAACCTTCATATATACTAATGGTTAGATGGTTTAAAGCTCCCACGCTATACTTCGACCAAAGGAACTTGAAATGTTTCATGGAACTAGTTCATGTTTAGGAAAGTTTCACAACAAGTTGCAAACAAAGAAAACAAAAAAATCAATTTAAACATAGTATTGTTTGGGTTTCTAATGAGGGTTCAAAAGGAAACAAGTTTCATTTGGGCTTTGTAGTCCCATAAAATTGCCCTTAATACTTGGGTGACCACAAATTTAGTCACCATTGATATTTCATGCTCACTTTGTGACGAACGTGTCCGAAAATTATTTTTGCACCATTTCTCCAATAATGTTTATGTTTGTTGAATCTAAGATCATGCAAGCATTATTTTTAAACCCTTCATACTTGAAAATGTGTGTAAGGTCCTTGGAGGAGCTTGCATTGGAGACAAAATTTATTTTCCCAAAAGTTACATTGTGGGGTTAGCCAATTTTCAAAGTTCAGTCATGATTGAAGGATGTTGCCTCATGGACAATATGGTGTGAAAAGAACGATAAAGTTTTTCCCAATATGAAATGGTATTCGAGTTAGGTGAACATAAAGTCATACGAAAAGGCACTACCTTAATAACTTTGTTATTCTAACAAAAATTGGGTAAAAATTAGGTAATAGGAGCCACTAGTACCTCGTAAGTTAATTGTGACTAACCTTGATTGAATGATGTGATAGCATGAAGATTGGTCAAAAAATTCTAAGATAATGCTAATCAATGTGCTTATATAATGATTTTACATTGTGTCATATTGCTTTTGAAGCCAAAAAAAAAAAAAGGTTATAAGTTTGAAAAAAGGTTGAAAGGTATTTCAAATATTTATTTGATTATTCTCAAATTTATCCAAATGTTGGATTGATACATTAAGAAGGGCATGATACAAATACCATACAAATTTTCAACATTATTTTAATTGATGAGACTTGTAAAAACATGTCGAAAAAATTGGTGGCCACTAAAGTGACTCCTATTACCTTTTTTCACCCTATATATATATATATATATATTTCAAAATCAACTACTTGCAATGCTGAAATTTCTAGTTTTTTTTTGATATTACTATTGATTACCTACCTTAAAGCTTGGTGGCACAATGTGTCTAAATAGTGCAAAATTCTTTTGCATCGTTTTCCCACCTCAATTGTAAGAATTTCAAGATACTTTTATTTATTGTTGAAATGAAAAAAAAGAATATGTATTTATTCTTCTTGCAATGAATCCAATCATTTTTTCCAAAAAAAAAAGAGAAAGGTTCATTTATATTGTGTCGACTTAACATGATTGTGCATTTTTACCAACTAACCTAATTTGTGAAACCACTTTGGTTCCCTTTCACTATGGAGTTACTTCTAGAGGCCATTAAATTGAAAGTTTAATGAGAATATTCCAAGAGACTTCTAAGCAAAATGTAATCCAAGTATCCTTTGAATTCCCCTACTACAAATAATATATTATTTTCCTTTTTCTCCAAATTCAATCAACAAAAAAACCAAAAAATTATATGGAAATTTCACAAATGTTGCAAAATACAAGTTGCCCAATGTCTGGAATTAAATATTCATTGACTTAATCTTCATTTGAAGCTTTTGGTCAAAGTTCATAAAAGTTGTATGTACCAAAATCTCATTCACCTAGTAGATTCATCACCAAAAGTGGATGGGAAATTATTTGAATTTATAGTAAAATATTGTCAAAGGGTGCAAATAGGATAATAAAGGTCAACCCTTCCCACTTAGGTGATTGCTTATAAAATAACGTGTTTGCTTGTTATGATGGTGTGGTAGATTAGGATTGGCTACAAAAGGTGAGTAGAAATCCATGATTTTTACAATGGTAAAAGATATTCATGAAAAAAAAACTATATTATCAAATAAATATGCAAATCATTTTTATACATGATCATGTAATTTTGAAGGCATTTAAGTTTTTTTTTAATGTTAAAAAAAGTGAAAGCATTGGTTATAATGATAAATGTTTTAAAAAAAATTGTATTCATATTAGATTCATTCCAAATTGTTCCACATATTTTTATATATTAGAAACATTGTTATGTAAACATATTAAAAAATTACAACCTGATGATATTCTAATTTGAAATTAAAACATGAACAACCAAACACTAGTTACACGTGTTGTGCCTCTTCTTAATGTGATGGCACCCCCAAATAGTTTGGAAAACAATGCAGTATGATTAATAGCTCTTAGAGACAATATGTGATATGTCACATGTTATGTCTTTGCCTTAAGGAACTATTCCAAAAAGATGATAGTTTGGTAGATAATCAATTGAAAAAGGAGATGTCTAAGTTTTGGAAAAAAAATCATTGAAAATTTCTGAAAATGAAAGGAAATTATAAAAAAACTTCATATTCAAAAATTCACATGCTAAAATAAGAATTTGAATATCAAACCAAACATACCCAAAAGCCAATATAAAATCATTCCAACAAATGTGTGCAAAAATTGGCAACACCTTATAGTGATTTGTGAAATTGCATCCAAAAGTGTTAACAAATTGTTTCTATCTTAAACATCACGATAGAAAATTGATTGGTGAATCTATATAAATTAAGGTGTTGTTTGCAACATTGTTATTTGGTTTATAGTAAACACCTTAATGTTGAACCATACAAAAATAAACAGATAAAAATGCAAATTACAATGTACAAAAGAAAACTTTGAAATTGATAAAATGAGTGAATTAGTGAGAAGGATGAATTCACAATGGCTTTGAATGTAAAAAATAACACATTCCCCATGATAAAACAATGCCTTTTGATATTTTATTTTGGTATATTCAACTAATTTACTACCAATTAATTTGTGGTTGAACTTTTAAAATGTCATTGGGCATAAAATAACCAAACCAACATTTTTTTATAAACACGATATAGAAAACACACTAATTGAAATGAGCGATTTGATCAACTTTTATTAGCAATTAACCCAACCTAGAATCCATTTCAAGCACCAATGGACCACTTGACATTAATTGTTGGACTACCATAATTTCCATGTTTTTTATATCAACTTATAGTGGGACGATTGCATGCAACATCCAAAAATTCTTAGTACTTATTTTGTATTGAATAAATTTTAGTTTGATTTCACCATTGGAATTATCTACCATGGTGAAAATTTATGGGAATCAAATAGTATATATATATAT
>Ga0116229_10006466_pt1 | contig 18834 bp, 21 predicted proteins | sample S1TSphgellanicum_3_FD_87313 | JGI IMG/M metagenome (GOLD analysis project Ga0116229, IMG submission 87313) | Host-associated microbial communities from peat moss isolated from Minnesota, USA - S1T2_Fc - Sphagnum magellanicum MG | ecosystem: Host-associated > Plants > Peat moss > Unclassified... | reverse complement strand
GGGGTGGCCGCTCAGTACAGGGGTGGCCGCTCAGGACAGGAGTGGCCGCTCAGGACAGGGGTGGCCGCTCAGATGATAATCATGACTCCGCTGACTTAGGCGGAGTCTTTTTTTGCGTCCGGGCCCGTGACCATCATGCGCGCGAAGAGGCGATCGCGCAGCGGCGGGATTGCGCTGACGATGGCGCCCGCGCGCGCCGGGAAGCCGAGCAGATACGATCCCTTCGATTTCGGATCGAGCAAGGCGTGGCGGATCGCATCGACGACGACGCCCACCGGCATCCCATTGCGTTCTTCGGTTTCGGTGACGCCGACGAGATTACGCAGTGAAGCGCCGTACGGCGCTTCGGCGGCGGACGGCAGCCGCGCGAGCAGCTCGTCGGATGCGGCGCGTCCCTTCGCCCAGATGGGCGTCTTCACCGAACCCGGCTCGATCAGCGCGACGCGAATTCCGGCCGGCGCGAGTTCGAGACGCAGCGCGTTCGACGCGGCGCGCAACGCGTGTTTCGAGGCGCTGTAGGGGCCGAGCAGCGGCGGCGTCAACCGGCCGGAGATCGAGCCGACGAAGACGACGCGGCCCCGTCCCCGCGCGCGTAAGAGCGGGAGAAAGGCTTGCGTCACGGCGAGCGCGCCGAAGAAATTCACGTCGAATTGGCGACGCAACTCGTCGAGCGGCAAAAACTCGAGCGGCCCCGCGACGGCAATGCCCGCGTTGTTGACGATTCCCAAGAGCGCAACACCCGCGTTCGCAACGGTTCGCACCGCGGCGGCTATCGCATCGGGATCGGTAACGTCGAGCCGCACGGCGCGCAGGTTCGCGTGCACCGCCGCGATCCGGCGCGCATCGTTCTCGCCGCGCACGCCCGCAAAGACGACGTAGCCGCGCTGCGCGAGATCGAGCGCTGCCGCCTCGCCGATCCCGCTCGATGCGCCGGTGATGAGGATCGACTCGGTCATCCGTGAATGTGTCCCTTTCGTGCGTCGGCGTTGAGCCGGTTCTGAATCGCCGCGTTACCGAAGACGAGATCGATCAATCCCGGCACGCGATTCGCGACGAACACCACGCCGCGATACCAGCCGGGGACGATCACGCGCCGCCGCGGCCGGTCGATCGCGGCGACGATGGCGTCGGCGACGATCGAGGGATCGGGCAGGCCGTCGCCCATCCCCGCATTCATCGCGGTGCGCACGAAGCCGGGCTCGATAAGCGTCACGCCGATCCCGTCGGCGCGCACTTCACGGCGCACGCTATCGGTCAGCCCGCGCAAGCCGAACTTGGTTCCCGAATAGATTCCCATCACGCCGACTTCGCCGGCGACCGAACCGATGTTCACGATCGCACCGCGGCGCTGCGCCTTCATCACGGGCAGCACGGCGCGGATGAGGCGCGCGGCACCGAGCAAGTTGATCGCGACGACGCGTTCCATGCGCGCGTCGGTGTCGTCCGCCAGCGAGGGCGTCGAGCCGATACCGGCGAGGTTCACGAGCGCGTCGATCCGGCCGAAGTCGACCAGGGTACGCGCCGCGAGGCGCTCGACGTCTGCCGGCAGCGTGATGTCGGTTGCGATCACCGCCGCTCGCGCACCAACGGCGGCGAGTTCGTCGCGCAGGTCGTCGAGCAGCGCATCGTGCGGCGCGGCCGCAACGACGCGAAAACCAGCGGCCAGCAACGCGCGCACGGTAACGACGCCGATCCCGCCGGACGCGCCCGCCACGATCGCGACGCGCGCCTCGCTCCCGCTCCCGTTCACGACGGTTCGCGCGTTCCGACGCCGTAGCGCGCCGAGAGTTCGCTGCCGAAGTAGCCGCCGATCAAAAAGATCGCGGAGCCCACCGCGGTCAGCGCGATGCCGAGCGCGGAGCCGGGCGTCCCGGCGCGCACGAACCACGCCGCCGCGAACGCGACGATCGCCGCGAGACTCCACCACAGGTGCCCGTTCGCGGTGCGGCGCGCGGCGTGCGACATCGCGACCGTAGCGTAATCGATGTAGCCGGCGATCGCCGCCAGCGCGCCGACGACCGTCCCCGCCGCGATCGCGACGACGCTCACGCGAAACCAAAACGGATCGTGCGTCACGCCGCCGGTGATATCGCAGCCGAGCGCACCGGTCCAGAACGCGACCGGAAAAGATACCAGCATCAGGTGCACGGGATGGCCGCGAACGGCTGCTTTTCCCTGCATCGCTCAGGTCGCGATCGCCGGCCGCCGAAAGCGCACGGCGATCAGCGCGAAAACGACGAGCAGTGCGATCGGCGTGTAGATGCTGCCCTCCGGCCCAACCGTTCCGCCCGACGTCAACACCGCGCCGTGAAACGCGCTCGCGAAGAGGTTGTCGCTCGCGCGCATCCCGCTATCGGGCGTGCCGAAGAAGGCCGTTTGTCCCCAATCCCACGCAGCGTGGAAACCGACCCCAAACCAGAGCGAACCGGTCTGCCAGAGCGCGAACGAAAACACGATCGCGAAGAGCACGATCCCCGCGATCCCAACCGGGGTCTCGCCCGGATTGAAGACATGTTCGAGCGCGAAGATCACGCCGAGAATCGCCGCCGCGGGCCAGAAGCCGATGCCGCGCGCGAGCGTGAAGAGCAGATAGCCGCGGAACAGAAATTCCTCGCTCAGCCCGACGCCGATGAACGCCAGCGCCCACAGCAGCAGACCGCCGGCGGCGGCCGCCCCGGTCGAAGCGACGTCGATCTGAAGATCGCCGCTGGCGGCGATCGCGCCCATCACCGCGGCGATCGCGAGAAAACCCCATGCCGCGCCTTCCCAGAAGCGACCGCCGAACGCGCTGCGCGCCGGCAGCCCGTACGCATCCATCGGCCGTTTCTCGATGAGGCTCATCGCCCACGCCGCGAAGAGCGCGCCCGCGACGAACATACTCTCGCCGAAGATGGTCTTCTCCGGCGTGAAGAGCGCGCCGCCCGTCACGAACCGGCGGAACCCGGGAAAGAGATGCCCGGCGACGGAGATGATGCTGAAGAGCATCACGCCTTCGACGACGAGAAGAAGCAAAAAGATTGCGATGCGCCACCCGGCCCGGATGCCGTCGCGGCCGATGAAGATATCCGACACCGCGGGCTGCCTTCGCGCCCGCGGTGCGACCTCCGCCCGGGCTAGGTCTTCCCGTTGATCCCCTGGAGAATCAGCGCGTTCGCGGTCAGTTCTTCGCTGGCGATGAGGCCGGTGTCGTCGGCGCTTTCGATCGCGTCGCGGTCGTAGAGCGCGACCGGTTCGGCGCCGGCCGCGTCGACGGCGCCGTCGTTGTCGTTGTCGTCGTCGGGGTCCACCTCGTCGTCCTCGACATCGTCGAGGTCTTCTTCGTCCACATCATCGATGTCGTCGGTCGTCGTCTCGTTCATGCACGGATCGTTCCCGCCCGAGGGCGAAGGCAATCAGCGTGAAAGCGATTGTCGTCGGCGCGGGCCCGGGCGGAGCAACGGCGGCGCGCCTGCTCGCCCAAGCGGGTGCCGACGTCCGGATCTTCGAGAAGAGCGCCTGGCCGCGCGAGAAAACCTGCGGCGACGGCATATCGCCCCTCGGCGTCCGCGAACTCCGTCGCAGCGGGCTCGAGATCTCCGGTCTCGTGCACCTCGAACGCGCGCTCGTGAGCACGCCGGGCGGAACCGCGTTCCGCGGCGGCTGGCCGGCCGAAACGCCGTGGGGCACGACGATCGCCCGGCGCGAGTTCGACGCGCAGCTCGTCGGCGCGGCGATCGTCGCGGGCGCGGAATTCGAACATTCAACGCCGGTCACGAACATCGTCGTGTACGACGATGCGGTCAGCGTGACGGTGCGCTCGGGCGAAACCGAACGCACGCTCGAAGCCGACGTCGCGATCGTTGCCGAGGGCGCGACCGGCGGGCTTGCAGGTGCGTTGAATTTTCCGAAATTCCGCTCGCGGCTGGTGGCGATTCGCGGCTACGCCGAGAGCGGCAACGAACTCACGCCCGAGTACGGGCTCTTCTACGAACGCGGCTTGAGCCCGGGCTACGGGTGGATTTTTCCGATGGACGCGCAGCTTGCGAACGTCGGCATCTGCATTGACGAACGCGCGCTCAAACGCGGCGGCGGCAATCTGCGCACGTTGCTGCAGCGCTGGATCGAGCGCAGCCCGTTCGTGCGCCGCATTCTCGGCCCGCAGCCCACCCTCGACCGCGTACACGGCGGCATCATCCCGACCGGGCGGCGGATTCGCTCGGCGCCGCGCGTGTTCTTGATCGGCGATGCGGCCGGCGTCGCCGACCCGTTCACCGCGGAGGGAATTTTCGAGGCGATCCACAGCGCGACGCTGGCCGCCGAGGCCCTCACCGGCGGCGACTTCGCCGGCGCCCATACCCGCTACGAGCGTTCGCTCGAGGTCTTCGATCGCAACGAACGGACGGCGCGCGCGATGCGCGCTACGTTCGGCTTCGCGATCGAACCCTACGCGCGCCGCGCGCGAAAGGATCCCGGCTTCGCGGGACGCCTGAACACCGACGTCTTCTTCCTCAAACCGAGCTTCACCGGATTCGTCCTCAACTTGATGCGGGCATAGCGTGGACGACGACGCCTTCGGTTCGCTCATCGCGCCGGTCACGACCGCCGACTTTTTCGCGCGCTATTTCGAGCGCGAGGTGCTGCACGTCGCGCGCGGCGACGCCGCGGCCATCGCCGCCCTCTACAGCGTCGCCGACGTCGAGAACGCGCTCGTCCTCGGCGCAAACGAACCCGACCACTTCGCGCTCATCAAAACCGGCGCCGAAGCGCTCGGCACCGACGCCTTCACCAGCGCCCGCAACGTCGTGCGCAACCGGACCGCGCGCAAGCCCGCCCGGGCCCTGGTCGATCCGCGCGCCGTGCTCGATGCCTTTGCGCGCGGCTACACGCTCAATATCAAAGACGCCAGCGCCTACCACCCGCCGCTGGCACTCCTCTGCAACCGCATCCAGACGCAGCTCGGCACGTACGTGCAGGCCAACGCCTATTTTACGCCGCCGCGGGCGCAAGGGTTCGAGATCCACTACGACACGCACGACACGCTCATCGTGCAAATCGAAGGCGACAAAGACTGGCAGGTCTACGAACCGGTCGTGACGTTGCCGCTCGAGATCCAGCCGTTTTCGGCCGCCGCGCACGACGGAAAGCTCGGGACGCCGCGCGAGTTCACGCTACGGGCCGGCGACGCGCTCTACATCCCGCACGGGTTTCCGCACTGCGCGAAAACCGCGCAGCGGCGCTCGCTGCACCTCACCTTTGCGATGTCGCCGATCCGGCTCGTCGACTTGGTCGAATCCCTCGTGCAGCTCGGCGCGCTGGGCGATCCGGCGCTGCGCGTCGCCCTGCCGCCCGGCTGGCATCGCGATCAGGACTTCGCGGCCCGCGCGAGCGCGCAGTTGGCGGAACTTTTGCCGCGCGCGATCGCCCCCGAGCGCATCCCGCTCGCTGCCGAACTCGCGTTCAACGATCTCTTCAGTGCGACGCGCACGACGGCAGCCGGCGGGTTCGACACGCTTGCCGCGTTCGAATCGCTCACCGGGCAAACGACGATCCGGCTGCGCGACGATACGCCGTTCCACGTGCGCGACCGCGGCGAACGGCTCGACATCGTGCTCGCCGGAAAAGTCGTGACGATTCCGGCCCTCGCGCGCGGGGCCTTCGCCCGGCTCGAACGCGGCAGCGTTACGTTCGGCGAGTTCGACGCGCTGGTTCCCGACGGTCTCGGCCGGACGTTCTTGCGAACGCTCGCGATGAACGAGATCGTCCGGGTCGCACCATGAGGCGCGCGACTCGCTTCGCCGGCTTCCTGCTCGCAATCGCGATCGGCTTCGCGGTTCCGAGAGCCGACGCCATTGATACGATGACGGCGCGCGATCGCGCCGTGCCGCACTACGATCGCATCATCGTCATCCTCGAAGAGAACAAGACCTACGCGACGATCGTGAACGGCAGCGACGCGCCACATTCTCATGCGCTCGCAACGCAATACGGGCTAGCGACGCAGATGTTTGCCGAGAGTCATCCGAGCGAACCGAATTACGTCGCGCTCGTAAGCGGAACGACCGGCGGGATCACCGACGACGCGGGCTGGTTTACGGCCGGTCATCTGATCCCGCCGCCCGATCTCGCCACGCAGCTGCGAGCGAAGGGACTCGCCTGGCGCGCGTATCTCGAAAATCTTCCGGAGCCGGGTTCGTTCGCGATCTTCTCCGCCGGGTCGGCGGACCGACCCGCCGGGCTCTATGCGGCGAAGCACACGGCGTTTACGAACCTTGCCAGCGTGCACAACGATCCGGACGTGCGCCGCGAACTCGTCGGATTCGACGCCTTGCAGGCCGACCTCGCAGCCGGTAATGTTCCGGCATTTGCACTGATCGTGCCAAATCAATGCAACGAGATGCACAGCATCCGTTCGCCGGCAGCGCCGCCCGATTGCCGGCACGACGACGGCGCACTCATCCGGCGCGGCGATGCGGAGATCGGCCGGCTCGTCGCGCAGATTCAAGCCGCGCCCTTCTGGACGCACGGCAACAACGCGATCGTCATCACCTTCGATGAAGACGAGGACGAAGGGCGCATCGCGGGCGAGCCCGTGCGCTGCTGCGTCGACGACGCGCAAGATCCGGGGGGCGGCCACATTCCGACGATCGTCATCACGAATCACGGCCCGCGCGGGTTGCCGGACGCGACGCCCTACGATCACTACAGCATCCTGCGCACGATCGAGGACGCGCTCGGCCTCGACGGCCACGTCCGCCATGCCGGCGATCCGGGCGTACAGCCGATGACGCCGCTCTTCGCGCTGCACGCGCCATGACGATCTCACGCCGGCGATTCGTGCGTGCGGGCGCGGCAGCAAGCGCCTTCGCTTCGATCGCTCTCCTGCGCCGGCCGGCAGCAGCAGCCGAGTTCTCGTTCAAACTCGCGAACGATCAAGTGGCGACGCATCCGATGACGACCGCGTCGGCCGCCGCGGCGAAGCGCATTCTGGAAGCCTCGAACGGCCGGCTCGACATCAGCCTCTTCCCGAACAGCACGCTCGGCGGCGATCCGCAGATGCTTGCCCAAGCGCGCAGCGGCTCGATCGAGTTGCTGCAGATCGGCAACAACGTGCTCGGTTCCGTGATCCCCGCCTCCGCGCTCTTGAACGTCCCGTTCGCGTTCCGGTCGCCGCAAGAATTCATGCGTGCCGCGAACGGCCCGCTCGGCGCGTACGTCGCGGCGGCCGCCGAGAAGATCGGCCTGCGCCAATTTCCGTCCGCGTTCTACGGTGGAACGTTTCAAGTTGAAAACAGCCTGCGTCCGATCGTCGCACCGGGCGATCTCAAGGGGATGAAGATCCGCGTTCCGCCCGGCCCACTGGATGTTGCGACCTTCAAAGCGTTCGATGCCTCGCCCGCGGTGATCTCGCTGGCCGAAGTGTATCCGTCGCTAATGACGCACCTCGTCGACGGGATCGAAGTCCCGCTGCCGACGCTGCAGAACTTCAAACTCTACGAGCAGACCAAATACTGCGCCCTGACCAACCACTACGGGCTCGCGTACTTCATGGTCGCGAACGGCGATGCGTGGCAACGCCTGCCGAAGAATCTGCAGGACATCATGGAGCGTGAATTCGCGACCGCCGCCGCCGATGCGTCAAGCGCGTTTGCCAATCAGGAACGCACGGTCGCCGCAACGCTCGAACGCGAGGGCGTCACGTTCACGCATCCCGCACCCGAAGCGTTCCGCTCGGTCGTACGTAGCGCCGGTCTCTACACGCAGTGGCGCACGCAGTTCGATCCCGCCGGCTGGCGCGAACTCGAAAAAACGACCGGACCGCTGACCTGAGACCTACCAGTATTCCGTTCCCGGTTCGCCTTTGATCGGACCGGTGAGGGCGCGCGTCACCCAGCCGCCGTAGAATCCGCCGGGCTGCGCGCGCACGAGCTCGTCGCCGACGTAACACGCGTCCATCTTCCCGGCATAGAACGCTAGATAGCCGGCGATGCGCTCGTAGCCCATGCCGAGATCGGTCAGCGGATCGGGATACGACCACGCGCCGTTGCGCACCGAGCGCTTCTCCGTGACGACGTCGTACGCGAACGCGACGCCCTTCCACTCGCACACCGTCCACTGCGGCGTGCGCACGAGGAGCGCGAGATCGCAATCGCCGGGCGGCAGATAGTAGCACGGCGCGCCGGCCGTTTCGACGACCCGCAGGGCCGCCTGCGAATCCGCGACGACCTTACCGGCGAATTCGACGCGCACGCGCGCCGCGACGTCTTCGACGCGCGGCGGACGCGGAAAATCCCAGACGCTCTCTTGGGCGGGCCCGGGAACGACGATCGCTCCGGCGGGTGGCCGGACCGAACGCGGCGAGCGGCTGCGCCGCGCGAGCCGGAGCAATTCATCGGAAGACGGAGGCGGACGCACGTCGCGATGTTCGCGAAGGCGAGCCTCCGAACCGTTAGCCGGCTTGGGGAGAGCGGCGGTGCTGCTTAGGCGGCTGCGGGCGGCGCGGCGGGCGCGCATCGTGGCGTGCATCGGGCCGCGGCGCGCGCACCGGCGCGGGTGCTTCCACCGCCCGCTCGGGAAGCAGCGGCGTCTTGGTTCGCGGGATGCGGCCGCCGAGGACCTTCTCGATTTGACCGAAGTACTTTTCTTCATCGCCGCCCACGAACGTAATGGCATCGCCGGTCTTCTCGGCGCGGGCCGTGCGGCCGACGCGATGGACGTAATCCTCGGGAACCATCGGCACATCGTAGTTGATGACGTGACCGAGTTCCGCGATGTCGATGCCGCGCGCGGCGATGTCGGTCGCGACGAGTACGCGGAATTTGCCGCGTTTGAAATCGGCCAGCGCGCGGGTGCGCTGCGCCTGCGAACGGTCGCCGTGGATGCGGTCGGCGGGGACTTTGTTCCGATCGAGCATGGCGGAGACGCGGTTCGCGCGCGCCTTCGTACGCGTGAAGACGATCGCCTGATAGATCGTGTTGTCTTTGAGCAGTTCCAAGAGCAAGTCGCTCTTGCGCATCGTGTCGATCGAGTAGACCGTTTGCGTGATGCCGACCGCCGGCCCGCGTTGCGGGGCCAGGTCGACGCGCTCGGGATTGCGCAGCAAATCTTTGGTGAGGTCCGCGATCTCACGCGGGATCGTGGCCGAAAAGAACAGCGTTTGGCGTGCCGCCGGGATGAGACGGATGATCCGCCGCACGACCGGCAAGAAGCCCATGTCGAGCATGCGATCGGCTTCGTCGATGACCAAATACGAAATCGTCTCGAGCGAAGCGGTCTTCTGCGCGAGGTGATCGAGCAACCGGCCCGGCGTCGCGACGATGATCTCGGTGCCGCGTTTGAACGAGCTGACCTGCGGATTGAAACCGACGCCGCCGAAAACGGCCGCAACGCGCACGTCGGTGTGCTTGGCAAGGCCGGTGAGATGCTGCGTGATCTGCAGCGCAAGCTCGCGCGTCGGCGCGAGGACGAGCGCATGCGTGGTACCGCGCGGTTTGGCCATCAGCGCTTGGATGAGCGGGATGCCGAAGGCGGCGGATTTGCCGCTCCCCGTCGCGGCGCTGGCGAGGACATCGCGGCCGGCGAGGGCCGGCGGAATCGCCGCAGCTTGAACGGGCGTGGGCTCGGTGAACCCAAAGTCGGACACGGCGCGCAGCAACTGCGGCGCGAGCCCCAGGTCGGAGAAATTCAAAATTATCGTTCTTCTTTACAGTTTGCGCAATAGATCGGCAAACTCGAACGATCGCGCTGGGTGACGGGCCATTCTCTCACAACCGGCAAGTCCGGTCAAGGAGAAACGTCGAGATTTGCGTCCCGTCAGAGCGAGGATCGCACCGAGCGCAGCGCGAGGATAGCCGCGTCATCATCGCCGCGCGTTCCATTGAGGACGTGGTTCGCGACCGCCTCGGCGACGTCGCCCGCCGGACGGTCGTACGTGAGCCGCGCCGCTTCCGCCAGTTCGATCTCGCCGCGAACCGGATCGCGATCGTGCTCGGTAACCCCATCGGTATAGAACAAGACGATGGCGTCGAGCGGCAACGCGACGACGTAATCGGCGGCACGATGATGCCGATAGATTCCGAGCGGCAAATCGGCGGGACGCTGCGAAAGATACGCCGCGCGATCGCCGGTCATCATCAGCGGCGGCGGGTGACCGGCATTGGCAAACGTCAGCGTATGCGTCCGATGGTTCAAGAACGCGACGATCGCGGTCACGATCACGCCGCTGCCCTCGAAGAAACGGACCGCCGTCGCGTTCGCAATCTCGAGCACGCCGGCCGGTGCGTGCGTGACGCTGATCGCGCCGACGAGCGCATCGCGCACGGAGGCCATCATGTGTTGCACGGCGCTCCCGTGACCGGCCACGTCGCCGACCGTCAGCGCAATGATGTCCTCCGACACCGCGACAACCTCGCACCAATCGCCGCCGGCCTCGGCTCCGCCGGCCGGCGACATCCAGGCGGAGATATACGTATCGGTCATCACCACCGCATGCGGCAGTTCGATCCGATGACCGTTCGCATCGCGCGGCATGCCGGTCATGCTACGCAGCAGCAAAACGCGGATCCGTGTAACAGCCGCTCGAAATGACGCCGCGAAGTCCGGCGGCAAGGCGATCGACGTCGGACCCTTTGAGGAGGACGGCGTTCGCGCCGGCCAGATGACAATCGAGCGCCCAGGTGCGTTCCAAGCGTCCCGTATACACGCCGATGAGGGACGTCGGCAAGACGAAACGCAGTTGGCGCAAGAATTCGAGCGCATCGATCTCGGCGAGATCGAGGTCGCACACGCACAGATCCGGCCGTAACCGCGCGATCTCGACGGGACGCAGCGGCGCGACGACGGCAAGCGCGGGAGCGTGGGCAGCGCGTAAGGCGCCGGTGAGGATCGCGACGTCGTCGCTCGCGATCCCGGCAAGACAACACGTACGGACCATGATGGAACGCTTTCGCACGCCGAACGTCGTCGTTCGGCGTGAACGATGAGAAAAGTTTCTTACGATTGCGCGGGTCAGTGTGGCGCGAATCGGGAACGTAGGAGAAGCGTACCATCAGAACCGAGGCCACACCATCGTGGAAAAAGGTGATACGGGTATGCTCGAAACCAACCCGGCATATCCGATCGTGCAGTCAATCGTCCGGGTAGTCCCCGCATCGCGTTGGTCGTTTCTCGAAATCGACTCCGGCGGCGGGTTCGGCTCTTTTCTTGCCTCGAAGCCCGGCGGAGCAGATGGGACGGCGGTTCAACGCGAGTACCGTCGCCAGCGGCGCATCGCCGCGAACGGACCGCGGATTGCGGCGTCGCTCGATTCCGCCGGCACGAACGGGATCGGCGTCACGTTGATCTTCGCCGACGCGCGCGCCGACTTCGGGATCCTGATGATCGCGCGCGAGAGCGATCTGGGCCTCTTCACTTCGACAGAAGTCGCAATGCTGACGTTCGCACTCGATTCCGTCTCCGAGCGCTTCGCGATCCTGCGGCGGCCGGCCGGAGCGATCGAATATCGCGTGTCCATGGTCCCGCTCGAGCAGCCCCCGACGGCGTGGTACGTGCTCGATCGGGAATTTGCGATCGTCCTCGCGTGGCGGACCGAGGAAGAGCGCCTGACCGCGCTCAGCGGTTTGCAGACGCGCCTCGCGGAGCGACTTCCCGCGGTGCTCGAAGAGAGCGTCCGCGAATTGACGACGGCGTGGGACCGCGAATCGACCCCGTCCGCGGGATCGGCCCGGCCGGTGCCGTTCCTCGTCGTGCGAACCCAACCGATGTCGGGTCCGGCCGGCCTCTTCATCGGCGTGCGGATCGACCGGTTTCAAGCCCCGAACTCGCTCGGCGAGGCCGCCGCGCGCTACCATATCACGCCGCGCGAATTGCAAGTGCTCGCGCTGATGCTCGACGGTCGTCACCTCGATGAGATCGGCCGCTTACTGAGTATCACCTCGTCAACGGTTCAAGATCACATCAAGAACATGGTCACGAAGACGAACAGCCGGAACCGCAGCGAACTCATTGCGCACGTGCTGGGATGGGAAGTGTCTGCGGACGATTCCAGCGTCCCGGAGTCCAACGCCTCGTAGAACGGTAAGCATCGGGACATGCGAGGGAGAAGACCGGTATCGTGAACGACGAAGCGCCGAACGAAGGCTGGGATGCGAAACTCTTGCCCCTGCTCACCGATGAGTGGCAGAGCGCCGATGCGCTCGCGGCGCGGCTCAAGGCGCCGCAATTCACCGTTCTCGCACGCCTAAAAGATTTGATGCGCCGCAATTTGATCGAACGGCGCATCGTGAAAAAACCGGGGCCCGCGCCCAAACGACCGGACGGAAAACGCGTGCAGCCGATGCAGGCCGAGTTCCGGCGGTTGCCGCTCTAGCCGTCCCGCTCGGTCAGACCACCTCGCGGACGTTGCCGGTGTTCACATCGTACACGACACCCCGCACCTGGTCGCGATGGGGCAGGAATGGATGCGCACGAACGCGCGCAACCGCCGCGCGCACGGCTTCGTCGACGTCGCTGAACGTGCCGAACGCATAGGGCGGATCTTCGCCGACCTCCTGGGCGATCTGTGCGCGGAACGCAGCCTCATCGGTACGATGCAAGCCGCAATTCGTATGATGCATCAAAATGATCTCGCGCGTTTGCAACAGGCGCTGCGAGAACACGAGCGAGCGCAACACGTCGTCGGTGACGATACCGCCCGCATTTCGTAAGATGTGCGCTTCGCCCGAATCGAGGCCGAAGATGCGGAAGTTGTCGATGCGCGAGTCCATACAGGTGACGATCGCGACGTGGGTGGTCGGGATGACCTCGCGCGGCCCGACGAAGTGGACTTCGCTTGCGGCGGCGTTTGCGAGCAGTTCGTCGCTAGCAGTACTCACGATGCGCGAGGTTGGCCGGGACCCTCTCCCGTCCTCCGGGGCAGCCAGCCATTGACAACTATACCCATTATGAATATATTCGTCCGGTATCTACTTGGGGGATGCCTTTGGGACACACCGACGTTCAACCGGCCCTCACGGCCGCGACCTTTCACATTTTGCTCGCCCTCGCCGACGGCGACATGCACGGCTACGCGATCGCAAAAGAGGTCGAACTTGCGACCGACGGCGCCGTGGTGCTCAATCCCGCAACGCTCTATCGAACGCTGCGCCAACTGCTGAGCGACGGCTGGATCGCGGAAGGCGACGCCGACCCCGACGATTCACGGCGCCGCGCCTATCGCCTCACGGCGCGCGGCCGGCGGATCGCGCAAGCCGAAGCGCAGCGCCTCCTCAACGTCGTCCGGATCGCCCGTGAGCGCCGGTTACTCCCCGCGCTCCGCTAACGCGGACGTCGCGTTCGCGACGTTCGTGTTCGGCATCGCGCTCTTTGCTACGCCGCGGGCGGGGCGTCGCGCGCACGCTGCACAGATGCGCGCAGACTTCGCGCGCGGCTATGCGGATACACGATCCGGCACCGGACGCATTGCGGCGCTCGGGTATGCGCTCGGCGCGATCGCGGACGCGATCGGCAGCGGTTTGATCGAGCGCGCGACCGAGCTCGGGCGGAATGCGGCCTACGGGCTGCGCGGCGCGCGCACCGCACCCGGCCTCTCGGCCCTGATCGTGGCAACGATGGCGATCGCGATCGGCGTGAACGTGGCGATGGATGCCGCGGTCACGCACGTCCTCGGCGCACAGCTCCCGTTCTCCGATCCGGCAACGCTGGTCGCGATCTGGGAAACGAACGCGACGAACGGCACCACGAAGGAGGCGCTTACGTACGACGATGCGCGCGCGGTCGAGGCCGGCGTTCACACGGCGCGCGTCGCTTTTTTCGAGAATATCTTCGGAACGCTATCCGCTCCCGGGCAGCCGCCCGCCTATGCGGACGGGATCGCCGTCTCAGCGGGCTTCTTCCCCATCTTGCAAACCCGTCCGGCACTCGGCCGACTCTTGAACGCCAAGGACGAGACCCGCTCGGCGCGCAGCATCGTCATCTCCGACTGGCTTTGGCACCGCACGTTCAACGCGGACCCGCACATCGTCGGCCGCATTGTGAGCATCAGCGACAAATCCTATACCGTCGTCGGCATCGCACCGCCACGGACGCTGACGCCGGATGACTGGCGCGGCGGCGTCGGCGACTACGACTTTTTCGTTCCGATGACGCCGCGCGACCGCTCCGCCGGACACCTGTTCCGCATGATTGCACGGCCGGTAGGGAACACGCCACTCGCGACGGTCGATGCCGAACTCGGGCGGCTGTTTGCGGATCGAGCGCGACGCCGGACGCGCGACGCGGACGATCGGCCTCCTCGACGGCCGCATCGTGTACGACGGTTCGCTCGTTCCCGCGTGAGGCGCACCCATCCGAGACTAGATGAAGACGTGGGCCGTATACGTGAGCGTCGTTGCACCGTTCGGCGGGACGATGAGCGTCCAATTCGCGGTAGAACTCGACGATTTGACATGCGGGAGATTTTCTTGCTTGATTGACCAGTCGCCGGGGATCGGCTCCACGACAAGCACCGTCACCGGCGACGCCTTCGCATTGTGGATGACGATCTCATAGCTCGATTCGAACGTCACGTTGTCGATGATGTGAAAGTCCGTCTGCTTCTTACGGGCGGTTACGTCGAACGAGTCGCCGAGAAAGAGACGCACCGTTTCCCCGCGCGGGGTGTGCTGGATCGCGTCGGACCCGACGAATTCATTGTTGCCGTGCACGTCTCGCTGGTAGATCCGGACGATCCCGGCCGGTAGCGGTACGCCGAGGTCGCCGCCCTCGTTCGCGAACGTGAGAAACGATTGGATCGGAAGCCGGTCGCCCAGATCCGGGTCCGCCGTCTGATAATACCCTTCGTTCCCGCGCAGTTCGAGCGTCTTGCTCGACTTGATCTTGTGAGCGCCGAGTAACGCGACTTGTTTGGTCTGTCGATCGGCGATCGTCGTTCGGCGCGGCATCGTATAGAGATGAAAATCGCCGATGTCGCTGACGGCCGGGACAGCTCGAGCCATCGTACGGCCGATGACCTGTCTGTTCTCTGTCTCCATTAGCGGCGCAGACGCCTTGATGTTGAGCGCACCCGCGACGAGCAGCAGATTGGCGTTCGGATACGTCGTGCCGCTCTGATTCGTGAGCGTCACGGAACCGTCGAGATCGAGCGAAGTTCCGTCGGCGGAAAGTTCGCCGACGTAATCGGCGCGCCACCCCAGGCCGTTCGTGATGTACGTTAGCTCGACGTCTTGCGGGCCCGCAGCCTCGTTGTCGACGTCGATCGTGAAGGTCGGCCGGTCACGCAGGGTACCGGGAATCGTCGGGAACGCGATCGTGCCGTCGACCTCCGTTTCGATGCGATCCGCATATTGAAGGACGACGCCGCCGTTGGTCGCGAGCACGCGCGCCGATTCGCGCGTATGCTCGCCGGTCTTTGGGTTCGTGTGAACCACGGTCACGGTCCGGCCGACATACGCCTTGAGCAGCGTCTCGGGCGAGAGCAGATCGAAGTTGAAGTTCTGTTCCAAAATGTCGATGGCATCCGGCGACGTGATGCTTCGAAAGAGCGCGGTTTCGGGCTCGATGTTAGCGCTCACGTCACGCAGCGCGAGACGGCTCGTCCCGCGCGGCAACGTCACGCGGCGATCGTCGCGGACCAACGCGATGCCGGCGTTATAGATCGTCACGCTGACGGAGCGCTGATCGGCGAGCGTACTGACGCGCTCGCCCGGATCGGCTCCCGCGGGCAACGCCAAAGCGGCGACGGCACATGCAATGAGAACCCGGCGCATGCAAAACCCTCCATGTGAAACGCAGGTTGTGGGCTCTTAACGTGCACGCGACACCAATCATTTCACGGGGGCATAATTTCACGGGGGCACAAAAAAGAAGACGCTCCTCGCAGAGCGCCTTCGGATCGCGGCGACCGCGCGCAACTAACGCGGCGGATGGCCACCCTGCTGTGCGTGTTGCGCGGGAGCCGCGGCCGGACGCGCCGGCGCGGCGCGCTGCGGCGCGGCCATGCGTTGCGGCGCAGCTGCAGCGCGCGGCGCGGCGTAGGCGTGTTGCTGCGGGACGGCTCGTTGCAGCGTCATGCTCCGCGGAGCGACACGCTGTTCCGTCCGCGCGTGTGCAACCGGTGCCGCGTACGCAGCAGGGGCCGCGTGCGCGACGGGAGCGGTGTGATGAGCGACCGTCGCCGTACGCGCCGTCGCCGTATGCGCCGTCGCTGTGCGCGCGGTCGCGGTGTGCGTCATGGCGTTGTGCGCGGTAGCCGTGCGCGGTGCAGCGTGCGTCGCGGCCGTGCGCGCCGTGGTCGAATGCGTGGTACGCGATGTCGCCGCCGTCGGGCGCGCGCCCGACGGGCGGTTCGCTGCGCTATATGGACGCGCCACGGCGACGGTCGCCGGGCGGCCGTGGTTCGCGCTCGCGTAGCTGGCGCGGGTTTGCGCCGCGTACGTCTGGTGCTGCGCCTGCACGCTCGTCGGACCGAACCGGCGCTGACGCGCAGCAGCGAGTTGATTCGACGACGGACGCGCGTTGATACCGCCGCGGCCGCCGTTGTAGCTGGTGCGGTTCCAGCGGTTGTTCACGACGGATCGATTCGAATACGTGTAGTTGCGAAAGTTTCCGCCGACGCGCGTGATCGCCGTGTTGTACATGAAATGATTGTGATCCCAGCGGCCGCCGGCATAGCCGTTCCCGTAGTAGCCGTAGCCGTAGTTCACACCGCCGTAATAGCCGACGGACGGACCCCAGTATCCGGAATTGAACACGAACGCAGCGCCGTTCCAACCCCAATAGCCGGGCGTCCAATAAACGCCGACCGCGGGCGCGGGAACCCAGGTGCCGGGCACCCAGTAATAGCCGCCGCTGTTGCCGTCATAGGCCCAATACCCCGGCGACCAGATGTAGTTCGGGGCGGGCGCCGGAGGCTGGACGTAATACGGAATCGCGGGCGGCCCGACATTGACCGAGACACCGAACGAAACGCCGGCGCGCGCCGGCAACGGACGTGCGAAGACAACGGATAAGAGCGAGAAGAGGACCAGCAGGCTCAGGAAGCGCGTGGCCCTGATGCGTGTCGTCGCGTGAGAGGAATGATACATGTGGCGACTCCAGACGGATGAGTGCGGGACGAAATATTCCGCGCGCACGGCGGCGGCGGCTCCCTCTCATGTACCCGTCCGGGAAGCAATCAACCGGTGACTGCGGTCACCTGCCCACGCTCAGCACCCACGTCGCCGTGTTGACGAACGGCATTCCGGCAACGAGAATCGAGCGCGTTTGCGCGATCGTGACACGGTCGAGGTGCGTTCCGCTGTAGTGGCCATCGACGTGCAAGCTGACGTTTTGCGGCGCGCCGCCGGGGCCGCCCTCACCGCCGCCGCCGCGCCGCGACCGGCCGAAACCGCCGCCGCCCATGCCGCCACCGCCGCCGGGGAAGCGCATCCCGCCGCCCGGTCCACCGCCGCGCTCGTCGGATGAAGGCGGTGTTGCCGCGACCGTCGTCTCGCCGTCGCCGGTAAAATCGAAGCCTCCCGGCGTGGCCGTCGCGGGAACGATCGAGACCATCGCCGTCGCTGTCCCGGGCGGGGCGATCACGAGCGAAGCCGCCCACGCGCCGTGCGCACTCGGATCGGCGTTGCGGGTCGCGGCCAGCGCGAAATTCACCCCTTGCAGCAATCCGGCCGCATCGGCATCCGCGGTCGCGGCGCTCGGGCTCTCGGCGAGGGCGAGCGAGCCGTCTTTATTGAGGGAGAGCACCGAGACGTTCGGCGCGCCGCCCGGCTGCGGACGCTCGATCACGAGCGTCGTCGGACCGCGGCGAACCAGGTCGAAGTCGGTCGTGGTCGCGAGCGGTCCGTTTGCGCCCTGGATCGTTTGCACGAGATGGAGGTGAACGCGGGCACCCGGCGCGGCGGGCAAAAACGACGCCGGCGCGGGCCCGGCAAACGCAGGAGCAGCGGTCAGGGCCACGAGGGCCGCGGCGAAGAGCGGTCGGTTCATGGCCGAAAGTATCGCCGCTGATTCTAAGGCTAGCCTGGTAGGGCTCTTTGGATAAAGGCTCGCGCGGCACATGGTGTCGAGAAACGCGTTGATGCAGGTTTCGATTTCCCCCACCGTTGCAACGGTCGCCGATCCGATCGAAGCGGTGCTCCCGCCGGCGCAGATGGCCGCGATCGGTTTGCAACACGTGCTCGTGATGTATTCGGGCGCGATCGCCGTACCGCTGATCGTCGGCGGCGCGCTGCACGTACCGAAGGACCAGCTCGCGGCACTCATCGCCGCCGATCTGTTTGCCTGCGGCATCGCGACGCTGCTGCAATGCATCGGCATCGGCGGCGTCGGGATCCGGTTGCCGGTGGTGATGGGGGTGACGTTCGCGAGCGTCGGGCCGATTCTCGCGCTCGCGGAGGCACACGTTGGTTTGCCGGCGATCTACGGTGCGGTGATCGTCTCGGGCATCTTCGGTATCGCGATCGCGCCCGCGTTCAGCCGGCTCTTGCGCTTCTTCCCGCCCCTCGTCACCGGCACGGTGATTGCGACGATCGGCATCACGCTCTTGCAGGTCGGCATCGACTGGGCGGGCGGCGGCGTCGGTTCGCCGCAATTCGGCGCGCCGGTGAACTTGGGCTTAGCGGCGCTCGTGCTCGCCGCGATTCTCCTGATCGGCCGCTTCGCGCGCGGGTTCGTCGCGAACGTGGCCGTGCTGCTCGGGCTCATCCTGGGCTTCATCGTCTCCGCACTGCTCGGGCGCGTCGATTTTGCAGGCGTGGCAAGCGCGCCGGTCGTGGACATCGTGCGGCCGTTTCGTTTCGGCTGGCCGCAGTTCGATCTGCCCGCGATCGTGTCGCTGTGCATCGTGATGATCGTGACGATGGT
>Ga0116229_10006462_pt1 | contig 18847 bp, 12 predicted proteins | sample S1TSphgellanicum_3_FD_87313 | JGI IMG/M metagenome (GOLD analysis project Ga0116229, IMG submission 87313) | Host-associated microbial communities from peat moss isolated from Minnesota, USA - S1T2_Fc - Sphagnum magellanicum MG | ecosystem: Host-associated > Plants > Peat moss > Unclassified... | reverse complement strand
TAATCAGTGTCACCTTCTGCATCATGCATCAGACAGCATGTGTTCTGATATTCTGACAGCAGTAAACAATGTACCTGGTGGAATTCTACAAGAAGATTGTTACTGGCCAAATAACGCTCCACGGACAGTGCTGCCATACAGCCTGATCCTGCAGCTGTAATTGCTTGCCTCCACTCATGGTCCTGAGACAAAATGAATTGATAAGCCCCTCAATGTCTCGTTGTTTGCAAGTTTGCAGTCACAATGCACCGGCATACTAACAATTTCATCTCTAGACATCAAACTTAATTCGATCTCTGTGCTTTTTGCTCTCCATGCTGACTGAATTGTCATACTGTGCACAAATACCCATTGTTCCATCCACATAGTAGATAAGAAAATACATCTATGCCTCAGTACCCATTCTACTTTGTTGCATCAATTGATCAAACTCCAGGTGTGCCATAGCCTAGCAGCACAATCACCTGCAGCATGGCCAGCAGAAGCACTAATCTACACCTCTTTGATGAAGACTTGCAGCATTTGTTACCTGAAGATCTCCAGCAGCATAAACTCCCTCCACAGATGTGTCAGTGCTCCCTGGCTTGACTAGTACGTAACCAGCTTCATCAAGTTCAACTTGACCATCCAGGAGCTGACTGTTAGGACGATGTCCAATTCCATAGAACAATCCTCGCACTTGCAATGTCTTCTCCTCCCCAATTTTGAGATCTCGAAGCTTAAGACCAGACATCTGTCCCTTATTATCAATTACGTCGATTGCCTCTGTATTGAAATGTACAGTGACATTTGGGTTGTTGAAGACTCTGAAAGTATCACCAAGCACAATATAATTAGACACTACAGATATAGCAGGGCATTGAGTTTTCCAGGTTACACCAAACGTGTGACAGCAACTCTCCTCCATTCATCATCCCTCTTTCAAAAAGCATGGGTGGCGTTATAGTAATATATTAAACAAAATCCCCAAACATGGAAATCCTAAAGTTCATCCAACCTCCACTGAAGCCTGCACCAAACAAACACATCCTGATTTCCTCCATAGTTTTAGCTGTGCAACTATTGCATACAGCTAGTGTAAGGTTCGATTGCATCTTCCACATGATCTTCAAGCATTACAACCATAGTTGCAACATTTTCTCTGCTGAAATACTTAAGTGATCAATACACTGGAGGCAGAACACTGGATGGAAATCAATATAGGTGCATTTCACTGGAGGCTGTATGTGGCCAAGGAGACTTCCTGTGGACACTGAGTCACACCTTGATGTAGTCAATACAATGGAGGCAGAAAGGCTCTCAAAACCAATTGAAATCCTTCCACATGCATCTCACTAGGGTTCCCCATGACAACTGTGGTCACTAGGTCACGGCTCAATGTGACTACACAATTTTGAGCCAATTGCTTCACAGGAAAAACTGCAATATTCTGATGCCATGATTCTTCAGATATCATGATCCCAGAGTTCTACCTATCTTGCATGGCCTTGGAAGCTCGAAGTTTGTCTTTCCGCACCAAAAGGTGAACATGGCGTGCATATTTTGTTAGATAGAGGGTTTCCTCAGTAGCAGTATCACCCCCTCCCACCACTGCTAGCTCTTGGCCTTTGAATATAGGGGATGCTCCATCGCAGATTGCACATGCACTGATACCCCTACTCCAAAATTCATGCTCTCGTGGAAGGCCTAGCCTCTTTGCTGTGGCACCTGTGGCAATTATGATACTGTGGCACTTGACCTGAAAGTCAAATGCTCTTCTATTTCAACATTTGTCAAGTGCTTAACTTAGAATAAAGTGATAGTCACAGAGGGAAGGAATACAGACAAGTGACAATGCCTTAGACAAAAGTTCTGATATGGACACAACTGAAGCACACTGTACTACACACCACACATTGCTCTGTACTCAGAAAGCTCAAACCCCCCAGAAATATACATGGCCAGCCTAAGCACAAACCACACTCAGCATAATTGCCTGAAGACCTGGAGGAGTACCTCGCGCTCGCTACTTCTAACAGTGAATGGCCGATTTTTCACATCTACAAACTCCACATCTTCTGTTTTCAGCTCAGCTCCCCATCGCTCTGCTTGCTTTCTCATTCTGTGGACAGCACACAATAACATTTCAGAACATTAGAGTATTTTCCCCAATGTAAAATTGATTCTGTGCCCATCCACAGCCCTTCCTAGGATCAATATGATGGAATTATACTCAAAATCTTGCAACTGAAATCACAAGTGTCCATGTGTTATTTATTTCTGTGTCCATGTTGGCTTTCAAACCCTGCTCCAGCAGACTCCCCAGCCTAACAGCAAGCACTTCCTAGGTTACAAATTTGACAATACAAGTTGTTTAAACACATAAACTAAATGATTGACTCAATATGAAGGCATGAGCAGCACCTGTCCATTAGATCAGGTCCTGTGATTCCATCAGGGAAACCTGGGAAGTTTTCTACTTCAGTGGTTGTCATGAGCTGGCCACCAGGCACCCCTCCTACCTGGTAACCTTCAAATATAACTGGCTTTAAATTAGCCCTAGCTGCATAAATTGCAGCAGTGTAGCCAGCCGGGCCTGAGCCTATGATCACAAGATTCTCCACACCTCCTACTGGCACTGCACAAACCAATTGTGGCCCTGATGTTACACATTTTGAACTTCTTGTTGTGAAAGAATATCACAGCATGCCATTGAAAACTTCAGAACCAGTCAAGCTAACATTCACCAAGGAGGAAAGTCACAAACCCTAACTGCAATTGAAAGCCCCCAGCCAACCCTAAAAACCTGCTGCATGATGCTCACCTGATTCTGCTTCCTGTGATAAGGTATCTCTACACAACTTTTAACCAAGAGCATGACCCCAGCTTTTTCATACCCTGATCGATTCAGGGACAGCTTCTACAAATGGAAATCAATATGAGTTTATCATTGGCAACTTGGTGGATGGGCCTTGACTGTGCCAGGCACAACATAGGAATAGACAGCAGCACAAAGTGGCAAAACATTTTCTTCTTAATTTGAAATTTTGAGATTGACCTTGTCAGTTTCAACAGGGGGAAAGGTAGTTGGTTGGATAAGCATTACAGATTCTAAAACCTTCAGTCTGGTGCAAATGCAAAAGCATATCACAATCATCTGTTTCAAATTCACAATTTTGGCAGAGATAAAGTACGTGTTGTATCCTTAAACCTGAAAAATATTCAATACATAAATAGCTTAAACTGATGACCTACAAGTCTCTAGAGTAGTATTTTTTATGCCAAACTGGATTGCACAAATCCAACTCGCTCATAGGATATCGCAGGATGTGAATCTGTGAAACATCTGTTAACGCTGCTCTGCCGGCTAGAGATATATTTGGATTGAGGACATTTCTCCAGATTTCATAAAACACAAAACACGACAGACACACATACCTGTAGCTGGGGCCCCCTCCTCAGTAGCCACGGCGGAAGCCTTATAAACGCGTCCACACCTCCGGCCTTGTTGTAGTCTTCTATTCACCGGCTGCTGCTGTCCAAACGACTTTTCCCGGCGGCGCTTCAAACTCCCAAGCTCGTCGTCGTGGTGGTGCTTCCGCGAATTCACTAATAGACTCTGGATCCGCGGATAATAGAAAGTCGTCGAAGAAGGTAGGGGCGACGACGCATCCGAGGAGCAGGCGCAGGCGCATGAGGTGCTCCTCTCCACCAACGCTTGCGATGCAGGCCATGCCGCCAGATATGTCGCCGCTGCGACCGCACTTGCTACCATTTAGAGAGAAAAAAAAATCCCTCTCTCCCACAACTTCGCTCCCAAACACCGACCAGCAAAATAGGGAAAACAAAACAAAAGTCTAAGTGAGGTGCGGGAGACGATGGATAAACGAGAGACGCACGGAAGAGAGAGAGGGAAAGAGAGAAGAGACGCACAGAGAGAGAGAGAGCCATATGCAGTACAAAGCTTCGCGTTCTCAAGTGCAGACGATGGTAACCGGCCATAAACGGTCATGTCCCATCTTTTTTCCAATACAAACATTCGCGTTCTCAAGCGAAAACCAAGGTAACCGGCTATAAGAGGTCGTTTCCCATCTTTCTCCAATATACAAAGATTTGCGTTCTCAAGTGAAGACGAGGTAACCGGCTATAAACAGTAATCTCCCGTCTCATTTTCACATACAGACTTTCGTGTTCTCGAGTGAAGACGATGGTAACTGGCTACAAACGGTCATCTCCGATCTTTTTCCAGGCTACAAACATTCGCGTTTTGAAGTGAAGACCAAGGTAACCGGCTATACACGGTCATTTCCCATCTTTTTCCCATATACAAACATTTGCATTCTCAAGTGAAGACGATGCTCACCGGCTATACATGGTCATCTCCCATTTCTTTTCACATTGTACAAAACATCCACTTTCTCAAAGACCATGGTAACCGGCTATACAGGGTCGTTTCCGGTGTTGGGTTCAGGGTTCTTTCAGGTGTTCAGACCGGATATATAGGTACATCACCAGCAGTTCCCATTCTATGAAAAACAATTTCTGTGATACCCGCCTTCAGCTCCAAACTGGCCAACATTTTAAGAGTCAAATAACCGGAAAAGAACCAGTTATGAAAGAATCAGCGACTCTTTCACGAAAACCGGCAATTCTTTGAGGTTTTTGAAATACCCAGAACTGACAGTTCTGTAATTCTGATTTTTTCAAATACCAAGGCCGGCCGGTTTTTTATTCTGATTTTGTAAATACCCTGAACCAGTCAATTCTTTTGATTCTGATTATGTTTTTTCAAATAACCAGAACCGGAGGTTCTTTAAAATCAAAGAACCGCTCAACACTGGTCATTCCCATCTTTTTTCACATACAAACATTTTGCATTCTCAACTGAAGACCATGGTAACCGGCTATACATGGTCACCTCCCATCTTTTTTGCACATTGTACAATATTCGGATTATCAATTGAAGACCACGGTAACTGGCTATACCCGGTCATGGTAACTGGCTATACACGGTCGCTTCCCAATCTTCTTTCACAGAGATAATTGTTCACATTAAAAATTCCTACGGGTGATTAATTAATTAAGAAGATAGAAATTAGTCATCAATTTCATGACTTTGTAATTGCACAATTGGTTGAATCAATGTTATTTTCTTTTGTTTCTCTATCCTTTCTCATGGTTTTATAAAACAAAAGAAAAGGTGTGATAGACAATTTGGATTTTGTATGCCAAAAAATAAGGCAAAACTTTGAACTTCAACTTGGTTCAAAAGGAAGATAGAATTTTTTTTAAAATTAGATTTAAAAAAAGAAAATATTAACTTTCTAAAAAAGGAATCTCATTTTCTTGTTCAAGTGCATCAACATTTATATGAAGAAAAATTTAAATAACTTTATTATTATTATTTAACAAAATTAAATTAACATTGCGAAATATTAATTCTTTTTACAAAGAAATGGGAAATGTAGGTACTAGGCAACATTTTTTTTGGGGTGAATGTTTGCACAATGGCAAATTCCTATAAGCCCATGTGAATTGTGTGAAAGAAACGTTCAAAAATTCAATATGAACCACAAATCAATGGCTCACAATGGCTTTATAGCCATTAACTTCATCATTGGCTCTTATTTGTTGCCAAGAATGATGATCCATCCTTACCATCAATTGACACCATCCCCCCCACCTCATTATGTCTAATCTTTCACAAGACCACCTAATGCAAGCAACTTACCATCATCTTTCATTTTGTAAACTTTGAGAAAACTTTCACAATGTGCAAGTTCAAAATCCTTTGTTGCTTTCCATTGTGTAACACAAAATCACAATTGTTATCTACAATGAATAAGAGAAAATCTAGAAAGGATTATTAATATAATGAGTTTTGCAAATGAACTTAAGAATCAAGAATGCAACAAGACTAGATTCCAAAAGATCTGAAAAAACTCATTTTGATTTTGTGCATCAATGTCAAGTTGCATATTAGTTGACAATGAAGCATACTTGTTTATCGAATGCAAATGCAACATAAATGGGAAAATCAATGCACATCTTCTAATAAACTAACTTCCAAGTTCCAATGCATCTTCAATATTGTTATTCAAAAGGCTAATTACATAAAAGACCCTATGATGATGTTGCATTGAAAGCTTCACAACATCATGGTGTTTTTCAACAAGCTTGGATTTGTACAATGGTAAAGACTCTTTTTGTAATATTTACCTTCAAACTCTTGTGTTTGGATATTTTCATTTATTGTCAAGATTTGAGATCAATTCTTGTTTATTGTCGATTATGACACCTTCCCAACCACCTCTAAGCTTCAAGTTCCACTTGTTTTTTTCAACCTTTTGTAAGAGTCAATTTAAAGATCCTTGTTGATGATGTTAGTGTCTTTTCTAGAAATGTTAAATTATGTTCGTCACCTTTGACATCCACCAACCTTAATACCTTTACAAATTTTGATTATTTTGTGCACATTTGTGAAACAACCAAAGTCATTGCTTGTGTACATCTTATAAAACCCAATGAACCTAAGAAAAAAAAACTAAGAAAAGTCAAGTGGGAGATCAATTGAATGTGTCAAAATTGGTGGGCTACTAGTTTATTTGGTCTAAACATGCGTGTGGACCTAATGGCAAAATGAAAATGGTGCAAGATTTGTTTTCAAATTTAAGGGAAATAAAAACTACTAATGCTTGAACTAGACTTGTTGATCAAACATTCAAGCCTTAAGAATGATGTTATTGTTAGACCAAGAATTGTAATTGGGGAATACTCTGTGTATCCTAACTCTCTTGTGAAAAGTGAAAAGGTTTATGGAACTACATGACATTTTAGTGTTGTTGAACAACTATGAAACAATGGCAAGGTGGAAAAAAACATAAACATTGAAAAACATCAAAACATTTAATGAATATCAATGTTATCACCATGCAAAAGAATTTTCTCTAAGCACAAATTCTAGTGGTGAAGACTGTTAAAAACAACAACCACGTTGAGAATGCAAAATCTACCTATGAGTTGTTATGTGATGTGGAGACATCATTAGGTTTTGCTTGCGTCTTACCTTGTTTGGAAACTATGCAAAGGTTGTCTGAACTTGCACAAGGGTGGGATATACAAAGATTCAAAATGCACATGAGGTAGTTTCATACTTAAGAGCAAAATGTGACAAGTATCATGCATGCAACTCATCCTAGTGCAAGGAGAATTGTCAACAAGCATTTCTAGGAGGTGAAAAAAGGTGACATTGATCAAACAAGGCCATATGGTTGTGTTGACACTCCGAACTTGATGAACCCTATGAAAGGAAGTCATAAGGTTCATCAAGTTCGGAGTGTCAACAGTCATGATCCAACCCAAGTCCAATATAAACATTTGTCTTATTTTTGCCCATGTTGTGTGGATGGGAACTTAGAGCTTCAATGTGAGTAGATGAACCATGTTCCATGGTGGACATTTGCTAGGTTGAGACCTCTAAACACTTTTATTGTTTGGAGCACAATGCATGATGATAATCATGAAATTGAATTTGGAATTGGAGGAGAACAAATGGCAAATGACTTGGTTATTGGAAATAATGTTATTGTTGTATGTGAGAGCTCTACTAATGAGCACTTCTAGTTATTAATATGTGACAAACTGATACATACAATGAAAGAATTATTCACAAATGATTGGGGGTAGACATGGTATGAAAGCGACAATGTCATTAGAAGGCTATGGTATGAGTGGCTCTGACTCGGGAGTCAAACTTACTACCTTAATGAAAATTCACCACCACCTTGGGTTTATTCACATTTGGTTATATCATCTAAATTTCCAATGCCACTAGCTATTCATGTGCTTGGAAGCAATTTTTCAACATATAAATTGTCTAAAGAGGTTTTAAGGATCATTGGAAAAGGCCTTGAAGCTTTTAGGTTGTTTGATGATGACTACAAATTATTTGTGTGGGAATTAAAATTAAGTGTTATAACAAATGTTGTCCAAAACTTGCCCCATAATTTTAAGGTTTAGGGTTTAATAAAGTTTGTGATTTTTTGGGTTCAATAAAGTTTTGATTCTAGGATCTATATCGTTGTTTTACCAAGCTACAACAAATGCCACTAATGTTTTTATGCATTAGGTGTTCAACACTTTTATAAATGTCAAATTGTGTTTCAGACTCATTATTATGTTGATGGAACTTGCTCATTGTGCTTGAATGATGCCAAGGACCAGATCAAGTTTGGCTTGCCCATGGCCTTTATTGTGATTTTGTTCCCTTAGAATGTCTTCGAGTGTGGCTCTTTCATGGAGCAAATTTGCAGTAGTTAGCTCCTACCATGGGTACCATCAAATGGGTCACAAACTATTTCGTCAAAGCTCATGTCTCTAACAATGAATTTTATTTTCAAGTTTGCATCTATCTTCTCCCTAAATCTTAAATTCTGAACTCAAATTCCTCCATCACTAGAAGCTAATCTTGATTACAATGGAAAAAATGAAAGAGGGCACCTAGTTTGGAATCCACTCACTAACTAAAATTTTAGATCTTTGTGCAGAGAGGCATAAATATCACCTTGAGGTACCTCTAACCCCAAGAACTTGCAATAGTTCATGTAGGAATCTGAAAAATTAAATTGAGTGACATTTTTATGATGACCCTTCTTGTATTTTGCTTCTTGGTTTGACTACATTAAACATTGATCTATTTTAATTGACATATATGGAATAGGGTCATAATCTAAATCAAGTAATTGAAACCTTTAAACAACAAAAAATTCAATGTATTGTGTTGCTAAAGGAAGACCAAACATGACATAGCATCGATAAATCCATAAATCATATTAAACTTGGCATATGGTTTGGTTTTCTTTCTTTTTCTTTGCTTATAAGGTTGGATTGAAAATTGATAAATGGGTGGTGTAAGTGTCCCTTTAGGGGCTTGCCAATGTGAAGAAATCATCTTGAGATGAGCTATTGGGTCAAGTAGCGCAAGAGAGAGTGACAAACTCTCTTATTAAATAAGTGGTAGCTTCAACTTTGTTCATTCAGGTATTGCTTCAATGCTCAACCCTCTAGTCAGGGGGTTAACAATTGTTGTTCTTTATATTTGTTAAGCAAGGCAAACATTCATTCAAGACCATTTGTTTGTGGCATTAGTAGAAGACCAAAACCAAAGTATTGAAGGATCATCAAAAGGATTTTAATTCAAAAATTTAGCAACCCAACTTTCATTTTTACCATTTTTTTCTTACTTTAGCAATTACGTTCCTCTTTGTTGCTTACTTTGAGACATCTTTCTCCCCTAGTCCCTTGCATTTGAACCCTTGGTATGAGTCATGTTATTTTTGCCCATGCATTGATGTACCAAGGAGCCTGCTTCAATGTTGATTCACACATTGATTAGGTAGGTAAATCTACAATTTGTTTGGTTTGCTCTCATTTGCCAAATAAAAGAGAAAACTAAATTGGCAAAGACAACGAGGATGTGGGTCCTTGTTCTAAAGATGCCAACAGTAGAAGGTAAATACCTCTTCTATCATAATCACAAACTTGAAAGATATCCCTTATCAAGAAGCATGAAATGAAATTGAATATATTCTTTAGAGCTATAGGTGGGTTGTTTTCCACTATTAATTTGTGATGCCGATCTCACACTATGTGTGTTGGGTGCTTCTTTGCTTCCTCAAAAATGGGAGTGTCAAGGTACTTGAAACAACTATTTTTCAACTACTTGTGGAGACCTTGAGACCTTTTCATCACCAATGGTATCTATTACAGCTTCTTCATGGAGCATCTTTAAAGGGGGGACAACTAATCATTGACACCATAGCTAGCAAAAAGTCTATTGGTTGGTGTCGATTTGCTTGAATGTTTCAAAAATACCATCCTTCACAGTTTTTTGGGCAGTTTTTGGTACAAAACACCACCTAAGGCAATGTTCATGTATGACAATAAAAATGTAAAATTACAATCTTGTAATATTGAATAAACACATCACAAAAATGTGAAAAACAATTCCATGGATATGAATATAAATGGTATTTTGGTGGTATTATATAGACACCAAAATACTTGTCTTGTAGAGTAATACCCCTTAAACATGTAAAATTATTATAGTATAACCATTTGTATAAAAAAATTAATATAATAAGTTGATATGTATATATAAGATGCATCTTTTGAATATTTTATTGGCCCAATTACATATATTGATGAACCCCTAGAATGTTAGGAATGTGTTGAAAATCAACAATTCGTTGTCCATGTAAGAAAATATTTTGATTTTGTGTGAATGGACAAATATCACCTCTTAGTATATTTAACATAATCTATTTCAGTGCCCTATCTATTTTTATATTTAAAATTAGTCCTCTCAAAGTTGTAGTCATATGGTTTACAAGTGGGTCCCAAACTTTCAAAATACCTAAAAAATATGACTTATTTTCACCAAATACCAAAATTTTGTGTAGATTTGATCGCAAAGTGGGTAGAAAATTGTCACAAGCCATGTGGTTTCAATGTATTAAGAGCTTGACACATAGAAATTACGCAATTTGTATGTATAGGTGGGAAGGTTGGTGGAAATGTTTTAAAATGTTGACTATAATACTTTTATCATTTTTGAAACATTCAAACAAACCGTCACCTTGGTGGTGTATATGTGCCAAAATTTGGTTTAACAGTTATGGAAAATTTGTTTGTTAATTTGTTGTGAGCATTTGCAATTTTGAATCCCTTTGGGGGAGCCTTCCCTATAGTAAATTTGTTGGCCTTCACACTTGCATTACTACCTTGAATATGGGATTGGCTCTGAAGATCAAGAGGCCACATGTGATCACTGCAAAAGTCCAGGGAAAGTTTCAACAATTTCATGGGACCCACACAACACCAATCAAGGTTGTCCATGATGACAAATATGGGAAGAATACATGAAGCTATTAGGCTGGAAAATTTGGTCGAAAATTGAAGTCAAAGTCTGAGGCTCCTTCAACAAGCTAGTTAGTAGAAAGAGCAGATGTTGTTTCACCTTTAAGAGCACTCCTAATAAATTAGGGCTTGTTCCTCTAATATTATTTGTTAATGAATTGAGAACAGCTAACTATGGAAAAATTCCTATTAATAATCAGGGCAAGTTTTTTTCAGATGGAACTCTTGATAGATAAGAGTTTTTCTTGTTCCAAAGAGTGCCAATGCATGGGACAAAGCCTATGCCATTAATAATGGTGATCGACAATTGTGTTTTTGGTCTATCAAGAATGTTAATAGACTATGGTGTATTGAACAATTTTGCCAACTAAGGCAAGTGAGGCTATTGAATTACAATGGGTTGTCAAGATGGGTATTATCATATGGGTAATAATATGATTTTAATCAATGGAGATGATTGAAATTAAGATCCTTTTGACTAGTTCCATGCATTATTCACGGGGCAAATCATGCACATCCACTACCTATGTATGTTGCAAATTGTAATAGTGAATAGACATGCCACATCAACTAGGAACACTAGTTGGTATGACAAAACAAACATGCCACATAAGCTAGGTGGACCGACCAATAAATCACATAAAACATGACAAGTCATGTCCATGTCAAGGAATTATACTAGCACTTCTAACAAAAAATACATGACACACTGTACAATATTAGATACTAAGTCAAAATCGAAATGATTAAGATACTACTTGTACTTGTTGTAAATGACTATGTCTTTTTACTATTTCAATCATCGTGTCTAAGGTCAACATGTGACTAAAACCCAATCATAAAAATTAGCTAAAAACACCCACTTTTGTAGTAGTGCAAGCATGTGTGATGCATAGTCTGGTAGGTGGGAAAAATGATGGGGTATGGAACTTACTTGATATTTGTAGTTGTTGTGATCCTTCCAATGAAGTTCGACTTCTCTTTGTCAACTGGTGTAACTTTTGCTAAAGATTATATATTTTTCAAGTGAAGAATGAAGGGCGATTTAACACAACACACTTTTGGTAACCTTTTTCGAACCAATGACGTGGTACTCTTGTGTTGAAAGAATGGTTGTGAACCTTTCATGCAACAGTTACAAGTTCATTAAGAAATCTTTCTTTCAACATTTTGTGCTCTCTTCAACTTCCAAAAATATTTAGCTTCATTGTTGAATTACCCACGACAAAATTTCAAAAAAATGTAATTTAAAAAGCATGCATTTCCAACCAAAAATGTTATAAGTTTAGTGGAAAACAAGCTTGTGTCCATTAATATCAAAGGCAACTAACTTTCAAGAGTTGAAACTTCACCTAAACTATAATGTGATCTTCGAGTGTTGTGATGTACACATGAACTTTTTAGTTTTTTGAAGTTGATTTGACTCATTGAGTATTCAAATTGAGGAAGGAAATACAAAGAGTTCATGCGATCTGTGGATAGAAGATTACACCTTAAAGCATAAAGAAGAGCTTTAACACCACAAAAACAATAAGCTTGTTCAAATTAAACACAAATACTTGGAGTGTGTCAATTGAAAGACAAGAGATGACGAAACCACATTAGCGTAATTAACATGTGCATAATTAGAGTTAGATAGGTTGGGCATGAGTGTATAGCTAGAGTAAAGTAGGTCAAGCGCAAGAGGGAAATGAACTTAATTTGAAATTGACCTATTATCATCTAAATTAGCATGTTTAACCGCGACCAATATAGAAAAGCCACATTTTATAATGACAACACCTTCTACTTGGAAAGGACCCTAGCCTTGCTACTAGTGGCTCCTTTTACTATGAACCTACCTAGGAGAAGGTGCATGAATTTCATCAATTTTATCCGAACAAGCCCAAGTCCATTCTTTGTGGAATTTGTCATTAAAAGGGGAGGTGATGTCATGGATGCCAATGCTATGGAGTTCATTCATTTAAATGATCATCCATGACTTGTAATAAACTTGTATGTAAGGTGGATGCATGGTAGGGTGGACCAATTTTGGAGTAACATAGTCCACTTTTCTATTACCTAGATGTGATTTTGATGACCACATTCTTTTGTACATATTGGAATTGTTCAATGGGATTCATTTTAAAGTTATGGACTTTAATATTTACATAATGAAATTGATTGGCATGAAAAATACATAAAATTATAAGAGCTATGGACGTTTGAAGTTGAAAATCATGGTATGTAACACTAGTAGCAAGGAAGGGAATGGACTTTGGTTTGGTTCTATGATGGACCTTTAAAAAATTTAGAAACTTAGCTTTAATTTTTAAAAGTAATAATGAAATCAAGATTGAAAGGTTTTGGTTCGTATCTAATGAAATTTATGAACTATGGACTTTTATTTGGTGAAAAGTAAACACATTTTTTCAAAAGTCCATTACATCTTGACCAAAAATAAAAATAATGTTAAAATTTAGCAAGAATGTTGAATCAATAAACTCTAGAAGGACACAAATTTCAATGGAAAAAAATTGTTTAAAATTAATGCATTATTACTACCTTATTACAAAAACCATTTCAAGGTTAGAAAAACTACTAAGGAAATGGATCCAAAATGAACTTTCAAATTTGCCAATTCTTGTCATTTTTTAGTCCACCCTACCATGCACTTACCCCAAGTAACTTTTAGTTTAGTTTCAGTTCACTTTTAGTTAATTCTAGTTAATTTTTAATTCATTTCCATTCTATTAATAGTTCACTTCTAGTTGATTTTTAGTTCAAGTTTAATTAAGTCTTAATTCAATTTTAGTTAATCTTTAATTAAGTTTGAGTTAACTCTTAATTAACTCCTTGTTAAGTTTTAATTAAATTTTAATTAAATTTTTGTTAAATCTTAATTAACTTTAAGTTGATTCCTAGTTAAGTTTTAGTTAAGTTTTAGTTAACTCATAGTTGATTCTTAGTTAGGAAGGTTTTCAAAAAACTTCTTTACTTGATGCACACATAGAAGCCTCTTTGGAAGCTTCCTTGAGCTAGGTCCCCAAAAGGATGTAAATAAAAGTAAGACCCTTCATTTCCTTTAGTATATTCAACATTAGTCATAGGCATGACCTCACACCATAACCTTGTCATGTTTTTTTCATGGTCATACTTGTATATGTTAACATAATAAAGTTTCCATGTCGGTTTTGCACATCTCATGTTCTTGTTGTTAGTTTTTGTGCTTTTATTTCTAAATCACATTATCTTGTCTTATTCCTTATTTGAAAGTTAGATTTAAACCTCTCCTTTAACCTTTGTTCTTGGGGGATTTTTGTGTCTTTAACAACAAGTTTTTCACATCACCTTGTAACCCAAATTAAAATTGACTTATGAGTGCTACTTCACCCCATAAAATAACATTAGCCAACTATTTAAACTTTGATGCATATATTGCAATTAAACATGATTTTTGACAAAAATTTCCTATCTTAATGCTAGATGTGTGTTTTTTGTTCAAATCTCCAAAAGTGGCATTGAATTTTTTTTAAAAGGCTTCAAATTCATTGAACAAGGGTGATTGATGCTTCAACAAAAGTGCAAACCAAGCAAGGGCCATGTTTGATAACAAAATGCCAATGAATCCCAACTTGGACTAAGCAAATTGGATACCCATGAGGATGAAGTCAAATGACCAAATGCACTTGGTTCACAAAACCTCAAAACTTTGAATGTATGCCATCAAACTTATTAGGCAAGTTGATTTGTGATTTTTTTGGTTGGGATTGTGTTGTAAAAACACATCCCAGAAAGGTGGAAGTTTGATTAGTTTGTAAATGGACAATAGATTTTCAAAGTACTTGATTATTTTTTTCGAAATTCCTAAGGACAATAAGGACTTTTTCCATTGATATAGACATGATTTTAAAACAAAACAATAATAATGAGCTTGATGGGAGTCTAATCAAATTGTCACGGGCACAAAAACAACCAAGATTACAAGATTTTATATCCCAAACTATAATAAAGGCAAGCCTAATTCCAAATTTAGATCATGAAATAAGAAAAAAAAAACAAAAACATGACCTATGGGAAAAATAAATAAAATAAAAAATCTAACAAAATTTTATTACAAAGAAAAAACATAACAAGGTTATGACAAGAAATGTATCCAAGACTAGTGTTGAACAAACTAAAGGTAATGGGGAATTCTACCTCAATATAACTCAAAAAAAAATCTTTAAAAAAATTTAAACTACATGTGGCCCATGTGCACACATGTGTGAACTATAAGTTAAGTAAAAATGAATTAAAACTCAATTAAGAATGAATTGAAAATTAACTAAAAGTGAACTGAAACTAAACTATGAGTTAATTCAAAGTGAATTAAAAGTTGATTAGAAGTGAATTAAAAGTTAACTAGAAATGAATTAACTTGAAAATTTAACTAGAAGTGAATTACGAGTTAATTAGAAGTGAATTAAAATTCAACTAAGAATGAATTAAGAATTAATTGAAAGTGAATCAAAACTTGACTAGAAGTTATATCACAAACTTAACATCTCACAATTTAATAATGGAAATTGTGCAAAATTTGTTCATTCATAATTCATACATTTTATATGCAATATCATGCATTGAAAACACATTTGACACATGAATTTATTGAAAGATACGAAATTCATGTGACATTCGTTCATTCATATATTCATATTTCATTTGTCAACTCATTTGTTTGTGTTTAACATGTTTTCAACGCATTATATTCATGTTTAAAATGTATGAACCTATGAATGAACAAACTTCACACAATTTTCATTATTAATTTGTCACATGTTAAATTGGTAATGTAGTTAAGAATGATTTGGAATTAAACTAAAGGTTGGATTTATTACAAGTCATGGATGAACATTCAAATGAATAAATTCCATAACATTGGCATTCGTGACACCATTATTGGGTTTGAAATCATGTTTTGTTTATCTATGTAAAAGGCAACAAATTTTGTTGTATTTTTTAAATTTTTTATTGTAAAAACAAAGTATAGTAACAATTCTTTTAGTTCCAAGTTACATCTCAATAATAAGGGGAAGCATTGTTAGGTATTCTAATTAATATAAGGAATTCATTTTAGGACTAGAAGTTAATTTGTGAAGAATTTGTGTTTCAAAAATATGCAATGTTACAATTAGAGCCACAAAATTATAGTTGTTCAATGGAAGAGCACTTGGTAGAAATATTCCTTCAACAAAAGCTTATTATCAAGATGCAACAAAAGTGATTTGTTGAAAAAACTTAGAAGAAGGTGTTTTGCAATAATTCCAACTTCTACAAAATAAGATCAACAAGACAAGAACATTGGGATGAAAAGATTTCTTTAATATCATTGCCTTTTGTACCTATAGCATAAATAAGGTATCCAAAATTTGTACATGCACCCGATTTGATGCAAGCACATGTGGTTGAACCAATGTTTAATTTGGAGACTTATTTCGTATTACTTGAGGACCCACAAGTTGCTTAAACAACCACATCCAAATCGCCAAAACATTTTATTATTCATTTTGCATATGAAGCATCGTCATATTTTGCCTTTAAAATGTCCATATACTTGTTTTGGTGTTTCATCATGCTCTAATGTATCGGTGCTTGACCACAAATTTGATTGGTTGGTCAAACCAAATGTGTGGATGTGAAACAATAGTAGCACAAGTATGTGTTGATGGAAAGGATGTCCCTACACAAATTGCTAAATTCACAGAAAATTTAGAAGTTCTAGAGGGCCCATGTTTTTATGCAAAACAAATCATGGTGATATTTCAACTTGAATTTGTTGTACCAAAAGGTGGGGAATAGAAACATGAATTCATTGAGTGATGTGAAAATTAACCCTAAAATTCACTAATATTGACATCTAGACAAGTGGATAGTCATGTTAAATTTATTATTTTTACAACTTGTCAAAGTATAAATTATTTTTTGCAAACTAAAGACCAACTATAAGCTAACTATTGGAAAATCACATATGATTTCATGGATGATTTTCATTCACAACCATAATATTTTAGTTTTTACATTCATGGAGTGCAAAGCCAAAAATTGGTATTGGATGAATACATCTAGAAGAATATATGGTATTTCATACAAAAATTGTAGCATTTTTTCCTTTTTCATGGACATATGAGGATGTAATCCAAATTAGAGAATGAAATAATGTTAACCATACTTTTACTTCAACAATCGTTACATAACAATACCTTATAAATGTCATAAAATCATGAATCTAACCACATATTCAACCTTTACATGCATTACAATATCACAAATTTGACCACAAATTTAACCTTTATAAATGTTAATTAACCACGGATCTAATTATAAATTCAATTTCTATAGATATTATAAGCCACAATTTAAACCTTTTTAAGTGTTAAATTAGAGTCTACATCACAAATTTACTAGGCTTTATAAGTTTGTACAAAAGTTATATGAATTTTGTGTTATGGTTAATATGAATGATATTTGTACATATTCAATATCTTAAATATTCAAACAAATAAAACATTTTTTTTGAATGACATACATGAATGTTCATGTTTAATACACAAAAATCACATAGTTTTATTTAAAATTACATCATGATAATTGCACAAATTTAATTAAAATGAAAATTGTACATATTTCACATCAAGACATCACAAGTAGAAAAGACATACCATTTATAAAAATGATATATATATATTTTTTGTGTAATTTTACATTTTGAGCCTCGTGAATTTTGCACGGACATACTAAGTTGTTTTACAATTTTTGCACAAATTCAATTGAAATTCTATGATATTGTAAGTTTGTGATGTGATAAATGTTAACTAATTAATTACATCACAAATTTAGCATCTAACAACTTAGAAATGAAAATCATGTAACATTAGTTCATTCATAATTCATTTGTTTCACTCATTAATATTATGCATTGAAACACATTTGACACACAAATTTATTAGAAGATACGAAATTCATGTGACATTTGTTCATTCATAAGTTCATACTTTATGAGTCAACACATTTATTCGTGTGTAAAATGTACAAACCAAGAATGAACAAACTTTGCACAATTTTCATTTAAAGTAAATCCATGTAATTATAGTGATGAAAATTTGGATAAAACTATGCAATTTTTGTATATTAAACATGAATATTCACATATGTCATTTAAAAACAATGTCTCATCTGTTTGAATATTCAAGATATTGAATACATACAAATATCATTCATATTAACCATAACACAAAATTCATGCAATTTATGTACAAACTTATGAAACTTGCATCACAAATTTAACATACATTGAATTAATAATGAAAATCATGCTATGAAATTCGTTCATTCATAAGTTTGTACATTTACACGCAAATGTCATGTGTTGAAAACAAGTTTGACACACAAATAAATGTGTTGACATATGAAGTATGAACCTATGAATGAACGAATATCACATGACTTTCGCATCTTCCTATAATTTCCTGTTCTAATGTGTTTTCAATGCATGATATTAATGTGTAAAATGTACAAATTATGAATGAATGAATTTTACATGATTTCCATCACTAAATGGTGAAATGTTAAGTTTGTGATGTGGTAAGTTTGTGGTAAAAAGGCCATGCATTGAAAAGATTGCAAACTTGGGTTAAATGTAAGGAAGTGCACCTGATTATATCAAAAGATGGACTCAATCACATAGTTTCAAATCATTATGAGAGAAAAATAAATTAAGTAATAAATAAAAGCAACTAAAAACCATTATGATCCACTAAGGAATTTGAATCCAATAGAAAACTACATTATGACCATTTACTATCCATCTTTCATGGTGCACTAATAGGTGTTGGCTCACTCTAGGTTTAATTTACATTCCGCCCCCCCCCCCCCTCGCCCCCGCTCCCTAAAACCAACCTTTCAACTAAAAGCTTAATACTAGTAACAATAC
>Ga0116229_10006460_pt1 | contig 18851 bp, 16 predicted proteins | sample S1TSphgellanicum_3_FD_87313 | JGI IMG/M metagenome (GOLD analysis project Ga0116229, IMG submission 87313) | Host-associated microbial communities from peat moss isolated from Minnesota, USA - S1T2_Fc - Sphagnum magellanicum MG | ecosystem: Host-associated > Plants > Peat moss > Unclassified... | reverse complement strand
TTTAGGGTTTGGCTTTAGGGTTTAGGAGTTGAAATTTTATAATTTAGGGTTTACAATTGAGTTTGTAAGGTTGAGATTTGGGTCATTTACAGGCTGATTTTAGGTTTAAAGGGTTAGTTCTAAGGTTAAGGGTTTAAAAGTATGGTTTGATTTTTAAAATTTAGGGTTAAAGGGATGGTTTGTGCTTGTGTAGAATATTAAAGTTAAAACATCATGATTTATAATTAGGATTAAGAAACATAACCATGGGGTAAGTTTAGTGATAAAAACATTATTAAAATTGATGTTTTAGGTTTATGCTATTTGTGTATGTAAAGTGATGAGATTAAAAATATGCTCAAAATGGTGGGTTAAACTTAAGATGTAAACTAAGACGCACATGTGCACTATATAAAGAAGACTATATAAGAAAGATGTTTTCCTTGTTCTCTTCTTTTTATTTTCAATTCTATCCTGGAAAAATGTCATCTTTGAGTTCTTCAAATGGCTCTTCTTGAAGTGAGTTTTTCATATGGCTCTTCTTGAAGTTTGAGTTCTTCAAATGGCTCTTCTTTAAGTAGGGATGATTTCACCTTAATTTCAAGTGATGAGAATATTTTGAAAAACATGGATTAAGATGATCTTGTCATTTGTCAAATGATGGCAATGGTAGCTTTCAACTCCAATAACTTGTTCACTTCACATGAAATGGAGGAGTTGAAGGGCAAGGGGGGGACCTCTAAACTTGATTATTGGTGTTCAAGATGTCTTTGGTACATTGTGAGCCACATTGGCATTAATCAAAAGTTTGACGAATTTTACATTGGAGGAGTTTGATGACTGGGCTTCTTGAGTGATCCCTACCATTAGATCCCATGTTAGATTCACATGTGAACTTCCTTTTTCATATTTATTTCAGATTAGGTTTAATTTTTAGGGTTAGGGTGGGGTTTTAAAGGAAAGGTTTTTGAGCTTTAATTTTAAGTTCTATGGTTTTTAGGTTGAATCTTAGGTATTGAAGATTGGTTTTTAAGGTTTAGGTTAAGGTCTTCATGTTTTTTTAAGGTTTAGTGTTAAAGGGTTAAAGTTTTTATTTTCAAGGTTTAAAATATTTTAAAAGATTTTTAGGTCTGATTTTTGGGACTTAGGGATAGGGTTTCATGTTTTGCAGTTAGGGTTAGGGTTTCAGGGTTTTTTTAAAGGTTTAAAATTAAGGTTTAGTGTGTAGGGGTTGGGTTCACATTTTTAGATTTGATTTTTAAGGTTAGGGTTTGTAGGTCTAATTTTTAGTTTTGCATCATAGTAGGTGAGGTTGTAATTGTATCAAACAAACCATCAAAGTTGATGTTTGAACATTATTTCCTTAGCTTCATTTTCTAGATGAAACATGGCAATGTCCTTACATATGATGCCTTCATATGGAACTAAATGATGGCACTTGTAGATGAGATTCAATGGCCAACACTTGACGATAAAGTTACCTTGGGTACACATTTGTGTGAGTTGCCAAAGTGTATTAGATTCATTGATGGCATTTTGATTGAGATCTACAAACCTTAGCAAAATGAAACACATCATACATGATTTAATGGGAAGAAAAAAATTTATACAATGAATAACACAGTCATTTTGGCCATTGTGGGTTGTTCATATACATAAACATCAATTATTTTAGCTCCTACCATGATGTGAACATCTTATGAGATTCTAGTGTTTATAGAAACTAGTGTTAGTACTTCAACTATGGAATTGAATACTTTGAATATCACTTGGAAAATTCAGGTTATATGGGTGAATAAATGTTTATTATGTGAAAAATAGGATAATGGGAACTTGTGTTTAGATGCTAACCATGCTATAGTGCAAGCCTATAAAAAAAATGCATGTAGGTTTCAGGGTGTAGGTAGAGTGGGGCATAGGTGGGTTGAAGAGAAAATGGAAGTGTTTCATAGTGAAGTTTGATTCAATTACAATATTCACCTTTGTTTCAAATCACAACTTTCTAGGTTAATTTCCTACATAAGAGATGCATGTACTTCACATATGAAATCATTGGTGATCAAAATGTTGACCCAATTACATTAAATTGAGTTATAGGTTTAAATTTGCATTAATCCATGTTCTAAACTCTTTTATGATGACACCTAGCTCTTGAGCTACATTCAAGTTATTAATTTTCACCTTATTCAACTTTCATTATTGATCTTGACCTTGCCAACTAGAAGGGCATTTCAAATTTTGAAGGTTGTGGAAAAACATGATGCCATTGTTGCCATGTTTTTGGATTGGCCTTACAACATCTCCAACTTGGTCATCAACTTTTCTTTGCATTCAAATTACTTTTCAATCCCAAATAGGTCACAAAGTCCAACATACTTCCAAATGGCCTGGAGTTTAAAGATGCATTGGGGTTAGATGCATGAGATATAGGTTCATGATAATTATATGATGGGGTTAATGGTCTAGATATAGGTGCCCCATCAATCAAACTTTAACACCTCTTTATAATGTTTCTTGTTTCAAACCAAAATAATCAATAGATTTCATTCCACAATAATAAATAATCGTTGGAAATTATAATCATAATCATTAGATTTTCCCATTTCAAAAAAGTCAATGGATTTGCGATTTGAAGATAATCAATGAATTTCTCATGTCAAAGTAGTCCCTACATTTTAAGTCTAACCATAACCACTTTGTATTTAGGCTTATGTTAAACCATTGGTTTTCAAGTTTGAACATAAATGACAAAGTGTTGGGATCACCAATATTCATTCAAAGAAGCTTATGGCCATTGTTTGTAGATCTTAGGAAGGGTTGGATTTTACCAAGATCATTTCACTAGGAGGCAAGGGTGTGCCATTTTAGACCTACATGCTTTAAACCAAAATCTTCAAAACTTTTCAAGTTTCATGCTTGCAAATAAACACCACCACCATAATCTTACAATCTTAAAGGCTAGATCATTGAAGGATCACACCAAGAGGACTATCAAATGTGCCTATAAGGCTTTAAGAGGTTCATACACATCAAAGGAACACCACCAACATATTCTACAAAGCTTCAAAAGGTTCATACACATCAAAGGAACACCACCAACATATTCTACAAAGCTTCAAAAGGTTCATACCCACAAATAAACACTTAAATTATAATCTACAATACCTTAGGAATTGGAGCATTGAATGATTACACTAAGGACACCTAAAATAGAATCTACAAAACTTCAAGAGGTGCATATGCATCAATTAACACCACCATTAGAATCTAGAGCACCTAAGGGATAGGGTCTTTCAAGAACCATACCAAGGAAACATCAATTGTATCTATAGAGCTTTAAGAGATTCATACACATCAATTAAATCTTAAATTTGAATTCATAACACCATCACATGAATATATAGAGCCATGTGAACCCCATAAACATTATATGGCCACAAAAAAAGGTCATCAAATTACTACCATGTACATAATTTGATTTCCTTTAGAAGTGTCAATTGTCAGCATCGTCTTTTACCATCAAATCACCCATACGCAAACCTAATTCCAATCATTTGATTTGAAATTGTAATCAACCTTTAAGAAAGTGCCTTGAATGTCCTTGGGTTGCAATCATTCAATGGTAAGAATGGTTATCAACTTTCACAATTTGAAATGCACTTATATGAAGGTGTTGTCAACAACATAATATCAAATTTTGTTTATCCAATGAAGATATCATATCATCAAAGGGTCCATGGGCTAGTGAATGGGGATATGTTAATGATGAAGGCATCCATGAGAGGAAGAAATAATTAGCTAAGGTTTTCACATACAACATTGACATCTATGGGTTGCAGGGTCAAAGGCCCTTCAAATTTATGGAGTTGTTGGAGTTTTTTGCCTATGATCAATGGAAATTGGTTTAAAAGGATCTTCAAACTTTGATCCTTTTAAAGATTGTTTCTTCAAGTTTCTTCAAGGATTATGCAAGCCATTTAGTAATCAAGGTTTGGAGGATTTCACAAACCTTGTGCACAAACTTTCACAACGGATAGTGACCAAGTAAATACAAAAATTGACCATCATGAAAGGAAGAATGCATGACAAAAGGTGAATTTTTCAACATGAAAATTGTAAAACACCTGTTCCTCATCTAAAGCATTAGATAGAAGCACCATTTCTTTAGCTAGTTGTTAGTTAGGTTAAACTTCACCTAAAAAAATTTGGTTATAGCTTTGGGTGTTGGTGTTCCAATTATTTCTCAGGATGCAAATGCTACTCATAAAGTATAGAAAATCAACACCTTTAGAGATGCTTGAATCAAGTTTTGAGGTGTGACTATTTTAAGGTTGTTATGGGTTTGGGGGAAACCCTTGTGGGGTTTCTCATTCCCTCTTTCTAAGTTATGGAATGTCTAACTTATTTTGGGAGTGGAAAAAAGTTGGCTCACACTTTTGTGCACAGGTTCTATTTTAGGAGTCTGCCAAAGTCTATTATTTTAGGTGATGGACCAATCCAAGAGGTCCAACACCAAAAAAAAAAAAAACAAAGAGATTGGTCCACCATATTAAAAAAATGGACTTTTGAGGAATTATTAAGGTGTACTTAACAAATAAAAAGTGCACCTTAATGAAATTTTTTTAATGATTATTAAATAAAAATAAAAATAAAAATAAAATTTGGCATCAAAGTGCTAGGCTCTACTACGGTATCCAAATGTGGACCATCCGAGCAAACAAAAAATCCCACTTGGTTTGCCACTTTTACAGGAGCCAGTTTCACCCTTTTTGGACTTTTGGGGGACTTTTTGGAAACCCCCTCGTGAAATAAGGGCACCAAAACAACCTATGTGGCCATGCTTTTTGGACTTTTTGGGCTTTTCGGGGGGACTTTTTTGGGAACCCTGAAATAAGGGCACCAAAACAAACCTATCAGACCATAATAGGTTAGGAAAAAATTGAGGGATGAGGGCCAAAAAAAAAATCTAAAGTTTTTGCGGCTACAAAACTGCAGCTTTAGACACACACAAGCTCACGGACCATATAGTAACATTTTCTTGCTAGTTTATGGGGGTTTGGACCATATAGTAACATTTTCTTGCTAGTTTTATGGGGGTTTTCCAAGCGATACCTGGAAGAAGCTGGAGAAGCCAACACACAATTCAAAGGAATGATATGCAACAAGTAGATGCCAAAACAAAAGTATTGTATAATACACTACTTGGCCACTCTTAAAGCCCGCAAAGACTATATCTATCAATCATCATCCTTCATGGTGTTGTTCAAAGTCCCCTTGGGTTCAAATGTTTTTTTGGCGAATGCCTTCTCCCCATGCATGCACGTCAACAAAAGAATAAGTCCATAAAACTATTGACATACCCCCCCTTTTGCCCTAATGGGTCCAATGGAGTTTCAAACATTAGCCATACTTTTTTCATTGGCAAAATGGTATGTGTTAGAAAGACCTATAACAAAATATAGTTTGTTTGTTTTTTTCCCCCCCCGCCCACCCTTGTTATAGTTTATCATGGTATTGTATTTTATATTAATTTGTCAATTTAGAACCCCTATACTTTGGAGTTCCTAAATTTGAACCGAATTTTTTTTTTTGGGGGGTCATTAGTTTTGGATGATACCCAATGGGTCTTCGAAAGGTACCCACCGGGTATCACAAGAAAAATAGAAAAAAACAACAACATAAGGCATTTTGAAAGAGAGAACACGCCCGGAATTAGTTCATCTGTAAGGGTGACCGATAAATACACTAGAATTTTTCTGCCCCGACTGGTACATGTATATAAAAGTACACGACACTAACAACCGGCCAGGTGGCCCCATGCACCATGCACGTGTAATCCCTTCGTTACCTTCTTCTTATTGCAGACTCTCTCAAAATTCAAATTGATAAGTCACAAAAGCAATTGAAGACTATTGGTGGGAAAAAAAAAAAAAAAAACCTTCAAAAATATTTAAACCGACATCAACACAACACAACATTAATGTGACAATGTGACAAGCCTTTTATGTATTTGTATCGTATATATAAGAGGCAAGTGTGGCTCATATGTATGAGAGGCAAGTGTGGATCATATGTATGAGAGAGGCAAGTGTGTCTCCTTTAGATTTTGGAAGAACATGGCCCAAGGAAAAAAAGAAAGAGAGACAAAGGGAATATAACACTTTATAACAAAGCAAAAAACAAAGAGTGTGATTTGTGTTTTACAACAAAGCAACAACCCCCCCAACCCACACTACACACTCCCCCAATTAATTTTTTTTTTTTAAGGCTACCCATTTTTTAGTTCTTGTCTTTATGGATTATTTTTTTCTATGTATGATGTCTTAAACCGCACTTTCAATTTCTTCAATCTATTATATTACAATTTGGACAACAAATTTTTGGCTTGATTCGGTAAAGCTTGAACATTAGGTTAAGTTACAAAGCGAGCTTCAATTATTCAATCCATACCAAAAAAAGAAAAGGCAAAATGAAAACAATTTCTTGACCTAGACAACACAACAAAAGTGACAAAATAAAATACTTTGATTGGCTCGTGGTGCTGAAAAGGTTGGGTGTTGGGTGTTCTTAAGAAGGGCGGCCAATATTAGGAATAAAATTTTCCATGCAACCAATGAGAAGTAGCATCATGGAGTGAAGGGGGGAAGGGGGGGGGGAGGGGCCTCTAGAACTGTTTTTTTTCTTGTACAATACGAGTTTCATGTTCATACCACTAAGTATGCCGTACTTAGTGGTGGGATCGGTATTTTGATTACTCATCATGTTTTGCATTACAAATGTCGACTACTAAGCTCAGCTAAGCATGCGGAATTTAATGTTGCGCCGATCAAGGTAACGAATTAGGTTTCTCGTTTGATTCCCCCGGGATGATTTTAATTGGATCACAAGTGTCAAACATGACATGCACCCACGAATTATGCCCGTACTTAGTGGTGACATGAAGTGGTGTTTCGTTTTTTTGGGTTATTAGAAAAATTTTGTCGTCACACACCCACCCACCCGTGTTCATTTTTTGTTCTTCACAAATGTGGTATAGCCTTGGCTTCCGGGCAATTGGGTGAAGCGAAGCTTGGGTGGAAGCTTTCTAAATGTACTTAGAAGCTCAGCTTTGTAGTACAATACTCACGAAAGTGAGCATTTAAATCTCCGTAACTAAGGTTTAGATTTTAGCACTAGATTTTGGAACGAGAAGCTCCACCTGGTTTCAAGAAATTTCCACCTTTTCTTCCCGTCTTCACCCGGTCTGAGCTACTTAGTGGTGACACGAAGTGAGTGTTTTTTGGGTTTTTAACAAAATTTCATCACTCGTGCTTGTTTTGTTGTTGACAAATGTGTTTGGGAGGGGGAGGGGGGGGGGCTTCACTTCCGGGCAATTGGGTCACGCTCTCTATGTAGTGAGTAGCTCGGCTCACAAAAGTGAGCATTTAAATCTCCGTAACTATGGTTTAGATTTTAGCACTAGATTCGGGAACAAGATGCTCTCCACTTGTTTCAACGAGCTCCGCTTTGTCAGACGGTCTCCAACAACTCAATGGCCTGAGTGAAGCCGCACGAATCGACCAAAGTTAACCCGCACCCACCAGCACACCATCCACTGGATGCCCATTATTATTACTCACTTGTGGATGGATGAACCTCAAATGAGTTAATCTTTGGGTTCACCTTGGTAACCAATTCTGTAAGAAATAATAGGTCTCTTATATAGGGTAGATAGGTAGGAAAATAGGATATTTTACTTCCTAAGGGCTGTTTTTACTACCTAGCTATTACCAACTTGCTTGTGGGTTGTTAATAGGTAGGTAGGTAGGAAACAAAAAAAAAAGCAACTTGAGCTAACCACCATGGTTAGCTAGGGAACTAAAACTTAACAGAAAACTGTTTCCTGACCACTTATCATTCATCCTTCATGGTGCACGGGTGGGGAGCTGGTTCATTGTGGCCGCACGAATGGTCTCTTCTCTTTTGTGTGCGTATCCCCTCACTGTTCTCACCGCCCTACTACAACAACAAATTTATTAATATTTTTCGTAGTTGTTCGTCTTTGTTTGTAGGCGGACTTTGGAGGATTTGTGTACTCTAACTAACCTTGGTGGCTTTTGGCACAAATTATATATATATATATTTACAAAATTCCAAAATTTTGAAAAAAATATTTTTTCTTAAAAGAGATTTTTTTTAAAAAAAAATTGAAAAGGAAAATGAAGAATGTTTTGAAATATTTTCTGTTTCTTCAAATGGAATTTTTTGGAGTTAATTAATTAATTATTCAGCAGACATGTGCCGAGGTGGCCAAGGTACTATGGTGGTAGATTTTTATAAAAAGGTATCAAGAAAATCTCAAGAAAAAAATAATTTAAAAAAGTGACGGGAGAATTTTGTGTAAACCGCCCTTGTTTTAGTTGTGTTGACATCAGTGTTTTTTTTTCCATAGAAAGACGGAGAAAATTTGGCAATGATCCTTAGGAAGATTTTAGCCAAATCTGGCTATAAATCAAATATCAAACATTAATCTTTAATCATCCTTGTATATATATTTGGCTACACACTGGAAATAAAATATTATAAATCTTTGATCATCCTTCTATATATATAATTTGGTTAGACATTGGAAGCCAAATATAAGCATCTGGCGATTTTTTTGATTTTTTTCCTCATTTCTGGCTATTGAAAAAACCTTTTTTTAAAACTTCATTTTGAATTTTTTTAATAAAATTTAATTTCTGTTTTTGGCGAAATCTCGCCAGTTTTTTGTTTAAAAAAAGGGGGCTGGTTCATATGCCATCTCTGTGGCTAAGACAAGGCTGTTGCTGCTGTAGCTCAGGAACAAGTGTTGACACAGTATGCAAACACAGAGTTAAGTTGCAGTAATGGGGTGCACCACAAAAAATATTAATTAATTAATTAATTAATTAAAAATAATACAATAATAAAAAAGAGTTGTTCAAATCTTAGGGGAAAAAAATAATGCAGCATTAAATATTAACAAAAGGGATTTTTTTTTGTATTTTTGCCCAACAAAACAATTAGAAGGAGAAATTGTTGAGTGAGCCACTGAGCAGGATGAAATGAAATGTTGATTGTATAAATGGAAATTATATATATATTTATATTTATATTTAAAATGATTCATGATGGATTAATGTTCATGAAACTCATGAAATTTGGGAATGAGCATGAGCATTTATTTATTTATTTATATTTATTTATTTGTTTGAGTAAATAAACATGAACAATTATGAAGATCCAGGAATTAGTTTTGATTATTCAAGCTTGATTGGATTGGATGGGATTGGATTTTGAGTATTGTTAAACCAAAAGGAATGGTTTTTGGGGGCCACCCAACAGAACCCAAGAAATTAATAATAATCATAATAATAATAAATCAGCTTTGCATGAGCAGAATCGAGCATGATGATTAACCTAAATGCTCACAAAATTCATATTCAAAATACCCACTTGGAATTTGAGGAAAAACAAAAGAAAAACCAAAACCAAAAAAAGAAAAAAGGAAAGGAACCAAACCAAAAAATTTAATTTAATTTAATTTAATTTTAAAAAAATTGGATGCAAACAGTTTCAGATTTTTGCAACCAAAATTTTGTATACCAGATGTAACTTCTGAAGTTGAGAGCTTGAATGTGGGTTAGGTTTTCAAGCATGATCTGCAAAACAACAAATAAATGTACAAAACAACCAAATTGGAGGAGGAGGAGGAGGAGCAGCAGCAGCAGCAGCAGCAAATTTGGTTGTTTGTTTGTATATATTTATACTAAAATATATACACTCAGGAGGAATTTGGAGCTTGGTTAAAATTGTGTGTAAATTGTGTGCTGATGATGATGATGATGATCTGTGAAGGAAGCTGAAAGTTTCATAAATTTTAATCTAGAAACAACAATAGTACAGTTTTGTTGTGAATAAATTTGCTTCAGTGATCAGATTTGGGGTGTGAAGAAGTTAAGCTCAGTTGTGAGAGATACACACAATTGCAACAAAAATTTTTGGGTTTGTTGAGGCACAGTTTGTATTTGGTGATGTGAGAGATCACATGTGTGTTTGAGAGAGACTGTGTGATTCTGAGAGACTTTGATTCATTGTTTGAAGAATTCAGCTGAAAGTTAGTTAGTAGAAGAAGTTTGATTCGGAGTTCCTTGAGGTGTGCTCTAGAGTTTGAGGAAAATTTGAAAGAAAAAAATGTCGAACTCGAAGAAGCAACCAAACGTGGAGCGGAACATGGAGGAAGGATTGCCAGTGGACTGGGTACAACCAGAGCCAGCTCCCCTTTTAGATAGAAGCGAGCTCATGCGTCCATCTCTGTACCGCGCCATCATTGCCGAGTTCGTTGCCACTCTCCTCTTCGTGTATGTGGGTCTTTTAGCTTTGATGGGAGTCGACAGAGCAGACGGAAGCAGCAGCAACGGCGCAGCAGCTGGAAACACAGTGGGTCTGTTGGGAGTTGCATGGGCATTTGGAGGTGCCATCTTCATCATGGTCTATTGCATCGCTGGGATCTCAGGTAGTGCATACTTGTGTAAGATCTCTGTTGTTGTTTGTTGATCAGCGGTCAGCTTTGCATTTCTCGCAATTTATATCTCCATGAGCTTGCTTGCTTTGATCACACATGGATGTGCATTGTTACGACAATGAGAAAGATGTGCACTATTGTTGTTGCAATAACCTTCTTTGAACCTTGGTGTGTTTCTTCTTCTTCCTACTTTGTTGCTGCAGGTGGACATGTGAATTCGGCTGTCACGTTCGGCATGTTTCTAGGACGGAGAGTGACGCTGGTGCGAGCATTGGCGTACATTGCAGCGCAGTGCTTGGGCGCCGTCTGTGGAGCAGGTCTGGTGAAAGCGTTCCAGAAACCTTCCTACGACCGCCTGGGAGGAGGAGTGAACTTTGTGCACCCTGGGTACAGCATCGGGACCGGCTTAGGAGTCGAGATTCTGGGTACTTTCTTGCTCGTCTTTACCGTCTTCTCCGCAACAGATCCTAAGAGCAACGCTCGTGATTCTCACGTCCCTGTAAGAAGTTCTGAACCCCATGATCACGAGACAACCCAAGAGTAGTTGCAGCACATCTTTTTCTTTGTCCTTGAAGCTCGAGTGAGAACCTGATCGATTGACTGAAGCGTGAACCTGAGCAATCAGCTGCTGCTGCTGCTTCAGATCTTCTAAAACCAATTTGTGGAATTTTTTTTGCATTGTGGAATCATGATACACAGGTTCTAGCACCACTGCCAATTGGATTTGCCATTTTTGTAGCGCATTTAGGTCTCCTTCCCATCACTGGAGCAGGCATCAATCCAGCTCGAAGCTTTGGTGCTGCTGTGATTGCCAACAGCCATCAAGGTTGGCATGAGCACGTAAGAACCCAAATCCTCTAAACCCCCAAATCACACATACAAGTTCTCCATCTACTCATACATCTCTCTCTACCAAGTTTGCTGCACCATTCATGCGATTGTTTGCAATTGTGGAATTTTCAAACTTATGTGATTTTTTAACACTGTTTTCTAATGTGGGAAGAAATCTCTGTCTGTCTGTGTGTGTAGTGGATTTTTTGGGTGGGGCCATTGGTGGGAGCTGCATTAGCTGCTGCTTATCACCAATTTGTTTTGAAAACTGGGACTTTTGTCAAACTCTGAAGTTTGTGATTTACTCCATAGCACCAGCGGTGGCATGTATGTCTCCATCCATCCACTTGAAATGTCTAGCTCATACACACAAGAGTGAGCTCTCTCCAGACTATTAGAAATTGTGTGCTCTCCTAGATTGAGCTCTTCTAGATCCTTTACCACTAAGCGAATATGTATCACGCGATATAAATGATTGTACAGAATTCTATTGCTCTTTGATACTCACGTTTTGCTTGAAAGCTTTGGATATGGTCTTGCTCTCATGCTACCACCACCACCACCACCACCAGCAAAAGTGTGAACTTGTCTCAGTGAATTTGTAAAATCTGATGGGTCAAGGATCTTGGGGGTGGGTGAGTTGTGCTTCTAACCCATGAATGCCATTCCAGCTGCTCATGCAAATTCAGCCACCAACAACCCATGACAACTCAATGCTTGCTTTCTACCCCACTGATATTCAGTTTTGTTTTCAGTCTTTTGTCTATGGAACTAAATTGCCAAAACATTTGATTTCACCACTCAGTTTTGTGGAGAGACATACAAAACTGATATAAAGTTTCTGCAATAAAAAGACAGGTTGAGATCTGAAGAAAAACACATCCAAAAACTGATATATTAAATTTTCTGTAACCAAAAAGAGAGGTTGAGATCTGAAGCAAAACATACCCAAAAACTGATACCCATTGAAAGACATGGATAACAATTAGTATATGTAGACAAAACTCTGCTATTTCACAGTTGCTCATCCTCTACTAAACTTGATGCTCCAGTTCTAACAACGCTGTGATGGGTGGTATTCACTGCCTGCCATTTCATCTACCAAGACAATTGCTGACTAGAAAGTCTACGAAAAACAAACTAACTTTGATACATAGAGAAACACAAATCTGCAAATGTCTGCCTGTCACCAGATTCTTACCACATAGTACCCATTATATAAAATTCCACTTTTTAGCATATAAAAAGCAACGCATGGTGCAAAAAGACTGACAAAATATATACACACATTCAACAACAATGAGCTTGGCTTCTTTACTAAAGTCCAAGCAGCAACAGATTCAGAGGCATAGAAAGTGGGGCTTCTTCTGCCCCTAACTAAACCTTCCATCAGTGGCACTACCTTCGGGTATCCCATGGTAAAACATCGATAGGCCGAGGGACTTCTGTCTGTGGTTCCTCAAACTGCTGAAAGAAATTTGAGAATAATTCCCCACCTCTCTGTTGCCGCAATGTTAGCTGGGCAATACCTTTGCCTGCTGCCATCCAGTCCACTTGAGGATGGTCAAAACTGCCCTTCACAGGTATCTACAGCCAACATACTACATGTCAGTTTTTCAACAAGAGATCTTCTGTCTCCACAATAAAGGAAAGCATGGATCTCACCAGCCTTTCACCCTCCCTTCCCACCCTCCTTCCTATCACTGGGATGCCCATTCAACTGAACTAAGAAGGTTTAGAGCTTAGGGCCTAAGGTTTATCTACAAGCTAATCAGGTAATCAACTTTGGTTCTAGATTACCCATGCCCAAACTTCTGTGATAGTCCCACCAGTAACATTGCTCAGTTTTAGAAACACACTTACGTGAAGGGTTTCAGGGTGACACTCTGGGTTCCTTCTCCAGGAATAAATGCAGACCCTTGTTTTATTGCAGTAACAGATGACACAAAGTTGAAGATGCAAGAGAAAGATTCTTAAAAGGAGTTGCTCTTGACCCAACTCAGAAGAGTAACAAGGAATTATACCTTCAAGTAATAGTCATGGGAAAGCTTTGAAAGCCCAAGAAGGTCTCTCAAGGTGCTTCCTGGTATTGCAAGAGTCATTTGAATGGTCTCCTTAGCAGTATCCATGAGTCCCCATGTGGCAACATGTACTCGATCTGCAAACACCAATACATGAAGGTCATCTCACTAGAATGCCAGAAATGAGTGGGTTTGCAGGGAAAATTTGAATCAATGTGGTCCATGTGGGAATTTTCCTGTCTGAAATATACTTGATTTAGTCTTTTCCTTACTAAATGAAGGTAATGAGTTGTGTGAAAGTGTTGGGAGGCAGCAGAAAAACAGAGAGGAAGAAATGCAGGGTTGATACCGGCAATGAGAAGGTCCATTCGAGAACAGGCAAGGTTGCCATTCGCATTCACTGTTGCCTCAATGGGTGATGTTTGCATGGTCAGCTGTGCTCTTCCTTTAGCCAAGTCCTCTCTTGATACAAGAGATAGGACTCCATCCACTAGTTGTCCCTTTGCCAATGTCTGTCACCAATTGAACAAAAGCCAATGCCATCAGTGCCAGATACACCCTGCATGTGACGCAAATTTTTCAATCAATGTACTCAGAGATGTACCTCCCTCAAATTCTGGACAAATGATACCTTACATCCTTCACAAAGATAAAGGATCATGACAGACAAAGCTATTGCAGGTGGCTCAGCTCCTCTGATTTCAAACTCAAAGATCTCTTTAGCCAGACTTTGATCTAGTCTACTTGATATTCGTCTTCTGCCAGCATGATATTAGTATGTGGCCTTACCGCTCTCAGGGGCTCAATGCGGATCGAGTACTCATCTGCAGGCAGAACAAAACCAGCAGGCGCCACATATACAGTGACATCAGGCAAATCCTCCTCTCCAATAGCCGGTCCTACAATCTCACCAAGTAGGGGATTCACACGTGCCAGATAAAGCTTTCCCATGGCTGGTGTCAGATCCATCTGCACAGAAAGTCAAAATTATGCAGCCACACTGATATAATAGGTCAAGGTTCTTTCATGTCCAGAAGCTTGACCTGCCATTTGTAGCTCTTTCAAAATTCAGTAGGCTCACTCAAGCTCCCACACTGTGAAGTACACAGTACCTAGATCTATGTATGCAAGCACTTCTGTGAGTGTTGTTGTGCCTTGAAAAAGAATTTCTTCAAAACCTATTTTGAACCTGTTTGCACAATTGACCTCATGAAATGAGCAGACTTTGAAGTTTGGTTCTGCAAATCTCCAAGCCAGCATTTTGAAGAAATGGTTACGGATGATAGTCTGACCTCAGCTTTCAACGGCCTCAGCAGCTCCATCTGTCTACTTTTCAAGTTCAAGAACCCCAGTGCCTCTGCTTGAGCACGATCCGACCACATGTTGAACACCACTGGGACTCTCCCCGGGTGCTCATGCACTGCTTCTCGCAGTGCATCATTCTCATCAGTAGCAAAATTTCCAGTTGCTACATCAATATACACACTAGGTCCAATCACGGCTGCTGCATCCTGAGGCAATGTAAGCTTTGCATTTGTCACTTCTAACCCTCCATTTGGAGATTTCACCTTGGCTGTGACAACTACATCAGCAGGAGGCTCTGCAGGCACTGGGTGTGTGGGCTTCTTGTTGCCTTTCAGAAGCTTTTCTAGAGGGGTGAGTGCTAGTGCAAGGTGAGGTTGGCCACTTTTGGGGTCTTGCTGCAGGTCCACCACAGGTGCAGTGACAACAGTCTCACCTGCTCAAAATCCACAAAAACCCATCCAGCTCAATTGCATCATAGAATCTTGAGAAACAGGCCATGCATGACATTGGAATTGATGGAATGGCCATGTAAATACCTACCAAGCCCAGATCTGCCTGTAACAATAGACCAGAGAGGAGCTCGAGTCCCTATTTTTGGAATCGACACCACAGTTCTACCATCCACACCTTTCAAGGTGATCCCTTCCACCTTAACTGGCTTTCTCCATCCAAGTGATGCATGTGAAACCGAAATCGTGCCTACAAGTGAACACACCATCATGCTGAAACATTTGATCTTCTTCAAAGGATTTTGTAAATTTAAGCTCTACACACCATTGTAATCTTGATGCTCAAGACTCGGCTGTTCCTTCAACTTAGCACAAAGTTGTGAAAAGGCCATCATTTATGTACTATTCCACGTAAGCCTCTGTTGTGCTACCCATCAGAGACTTGGTTTTTTCAATGAACTGCACTAAACTCTGCAAAGTGAAGACACACGGAGGTCTCCACAATGGTAGGTCAGAAATTTTCAAGCATCACACAATTCATTTACAAGAGAAAAACCAACTAGCAGATGAAACAAGAAACCTGGAATGGTGTGATTTGCTAAGGAAAGTGCCATTTTGAGGCCTGTAGGCCATGACAGAATTGAAGGAGCTGCAGCAACAACCACTGCAGACACCAGAAGAATGACCCCCACCAACTTCAACACACGATGCAAAATGCTCTTTATCAATTCTCCAAGACCTCCTCCTCTCTGTTTGTATGGTTCATCCACATGGGCCCAAGAGTCTTTTCCCCAGCGGTTGCCTCCTTCAGAGGCCCACACATATAATGTCAAGCTTCTATCCTTGGTGCCATTTAACTCTTGCTGATGTACAAGAAAGTTGCCCACATTTCTGTTGAAGAAGTGAGAACTCTGGTCACACAAAAGATCCAAACATCCACAAAACAGATCAACAACCATTCTCACACTTCCTACTAACTTTCAATTGCTCAATGGTCCTAAATCACCCATGAATCCTAGCACAGATGAGAGAGAGAGAGAGTCAGTATCCATAGTCATCAACAAACAAAATACACACAATACATCAATGCACACAAAGAGCATCATGGGTGCCTGCTAGTCTGAGCATGCTTGAGCAAATCAATGGCACGAAAACAAAAAGCTTGATGGATAGACAAACCCGAAAGCTCAGTTGCACTGGCTGAGGAGGAGACTGCCAGTGTATGAGATTCCCCAACCTCTTCCCGCTCAAGACTCTAAAATGGAAAAACAAAACAAGACATTCCTTTCAGAACCTTTTCAGTGGGTGCAGGAGAGATGTCAGGAGGAAGAGGCCAATTTCCTCTCCCACACTCTCTCTCCCTCATGGCTCAGTTGTCAATCCAACATTTCACAGCTTGTCTTGCAACAAGGTGCCAAATGCCAGCAGAATGTGATAGAGAATGTGATTGAGAATGTGATCCTCCTCCTCCCAAGATCAAATCCAGACATGCAGGCACAATTTCTCTCTAGAAGTTCTCAGGACAAAACTTCTCTACCCCATGCAATTTCCAGTAGGTAATGTCAAGGTGGATAAAAACACCCAAGAAGAAAAATGTGTCTTCTTCTTCAATCATGGAACAAAATTCTGTTGAGAATTTTTTTCACCCATCCACATGACACTGTGGAATCAATCATTTTGAGAACTTGAGGAACATGAAGCAAGAAAACCTTAAGAAGAAGATTAGGGTTCTGAAAGAAGGGTTTGGCAATTCACCTGGATGTGCTGATCGATGTGGTGATGGATCCCAAAGATGATGAAATTCCATTGAATCTGATGATGTTGTTGTCGCAAACAGGCGCCATCATCACAACGGGCTTCTTGAAGCAGCTAGACTTCTTGCAAACAACACCACATGCGGATTCAACTGGCAAGAAGAAGAGACCCATTCGTACTTTTCCAGCGTTGCACCTTTTGGACATCCAGCAAGCAAGATGTCTCCAATTTAGTGACGACACGTTGCGGGTTTGGATTCACGACTGTGACTGAAATTCTGAGAGCGGTAGACACATGTCGGGAGATCTGATCCCCGAAAAGACTCTCATGCTGATGAGATTGAACATGTGAGGAGGTTCTGACGCATGGACATCCTATGAAACAAAGATTCAAGCTGACTGCAGTGCATTGCGTTGCATTTCCGGGGATGGATTTAGAGAGAGGATCATCAGTAACAACCAACGTTCTGATGATCTTTGGGATCGGATGCAGGGATTTGGAACCCACCCAACCACCTACAATGAGAATGTGCATCAGAATTCCAGCTGCTGCTTCTTCCTAACTGACGATGATCAAACCGGCTGAGATTTTTTTGCTGTGCGATTTCTTCCTGGTGCTGGCTGGTTCTTGTGGAAATCAGTTTGGAAGCAAGCAATCAGTTCCAAGATTGCTTGCTCCTCCGCAAATGGGTGCAGTCCATTTCCACAAGCAGAGTGGTACTACAACACTGGCTGGCATGAACATGAACATGAACATTTGCTGTTGGTGCTAAAATAAGTCTACTAATAGTCTAGACATTCAGCAGAAAGCAAAGCTTGCAATCTGGAATTTTATGTGCAAATTTGGCTACAGTTTCAATGGCATTTCACCCATGCATTTTCAAAGCTAGGAACAATCAAATCTTTGCTGCTGCTGAGTTCTTCTCCTTCTTGTAGGTGAATCATGAGCCATAATCCACAAGATTGAATCCAAACTTCAAGAAGATCAATTTTCAAACAACCTTCATACAAGAATCATACATACAAGAAGATCAATCCTTATACAATCTTCCTACAATCTTCAAACAAGAATCATACATACAAGAAGATCAATCTTCATACAATCTTCATACAAGCATCATACCAGAATCATACAAGAAGATCAATCTTCATATAATCTTCAAACAATAAGGTGTCAGAAAGATTGCAAGCTAGATGCTGTTGCAGCTGCTAAATTCCTATACTAGATACCATGAATGAAAATCTGATTCTTTGAGGATTCATGGCAATTTACTTGTTCAAGAGAAATTGGAGCTTCTAATTAACACAATACTTTGCATAAGATCCTACTTAAACAACAACTTTACACATAAGATCCTACTTAAATAACAATCACACCCATCCCTCAATCAATCAAGTATGCTTTTTTGGTGGGTGATGCTATCCAATGCCTTTTGTGAAAACAACAATTTTAATCATGTATTTAAAGAGTCTCAAGTTGAACTCTCACTTTTGAAGTAAGACAAATGATTTTTTTTTCCCTCAAAACTTTTGAACTTGTGTTTGAATCTCACCCATTGTCATGAATGCTTTTATCTGCCTCATCACAATCTATCTACTTCATAAAAAGCACAAAGAAACCAACACAAGAAGAACAACAACAATAGGGGAATATTTATGCTCAGGTTCTCTTCCAGGACTTTTTAGGTCATCATAAAAAGTTGTAATATGTGTATCTTACAAGATACCAGTTTGAACCCCGTGCCTAATGCACATGTGTGTGTATTTGACGGTACATATTACAAAATTACAATTACAAACTACATTTCCAAAACCTCTTTATATACGACATTCCAGATGTATCCGTGGGAATAGACCAGAGACGGCAAATATACCCCAACGTTGTTCAACTTGTAAGTAAGTAGTAAGTTACTTATTTAGTAGGTATCAATCTGTTGAAAATTATTTCTTTGTTTTTGTATGTTGATAAGTTCCAGTATCCAGACCC
>Ga0116229_10006458_pt1 | contig 18858 bp, 16 predicted proteins | sample S1TSphgellanicum_3_FD_87313 | JGI IMG/M metagenome (GOLD analysis project Ga0116229, IMG submission 87313) | Host-associated microbial communities from peat moss isolated from Minnesota, USA - S1T2_Fc - Sphagnum magellanicum MG | ecosystem: Host-associated > Plants > Peat moss > Unclassified... | reverse complement strand
GTTAGCACAAAAGAGAAAGCAATGTCTCAGAAACAACTTTTTCTGCTGCAGGCAATGAGAGGGAGGCACTTGAGAAACTCATTGACTCGATTCCAACCATTTTGGGTTGGCTACACCAATTCTGTCGTCCTCTGGTATGTGCAAATCTGCCTGTTTTCTCGTCTTGCATGACAAGATTAAGATAGTACACAATAGTCTGCAGCTGTGTCAAGACGGATCTGAGCTCCCATTTTGAGTAAAAGCCCTGATCCCATGTCTCTCATCCTTGCAGCCCTTGCTGGGTTCCTCTGGAGTTGAGTTCAGTCGCACAGAAGGGAATCAACCCTTGTCCATACCTGAGGTAAGTAATTGCTTCTCTCCTCAAAGTAGCACCACCAGTGATGGATCTGATGTCTTTTACAACTGTGATCTATCTATTGCTCAACACACACATCCTTTGCTTTCTGTATTGTCCTGTCGTGTCCTGTCGCGTGTTTGGAAGTTTTGCCTCCACATATGTAACTCCCTCTTGTAGGTAGTTGACATTGAGGAGATGGTATGGTCGCCCAAGTATGGCCTAAAGGGCATGATTGATGCCTCAGTTCAAGTCAGACTGGGACACTCCAACACAATCATGCCATTGGAGTTGAAGACAGGGAAAGGCACAACTGGGCAGGTAGAGCAAAGAATCCTTCTTTCTCTTGCACATTTTTTGTTGAGATTCTGCAGAGTTGTGGTTTGCAGACTTTTTGTGTCAATTTCCAAGCTAATCAGAGAAATGGGTATTGTTACGGGATTGTGGAAATCACTTGGATGCACGCAGGCAGCTCTTGAGCACCGTGCCCAAGTCATTCTGTACACGCTTCTCATGTCAGACAGGTCTTGCACAATTCTCTCCACACCCATCTCTTGCTCTGCAGTTGGGGTGTGTGCCTTCTTAAGAATAGGAAGTGGTTCCCCATCCTTCTTGGGTATATACACTCCTATAAGATCCGTGTGCAAAAAAAGATGCAGGTCTAACATCTGGCTTTCATACTTCTGCTGTGCAGATACATGCAAGATGTTGGGGCAGGCCTACTCTTTTATCTCCACACCAATCAAACACAGGTCAGAATGAAGTCACTGGTGCTACTGTCATTTTTTTGTTTTGGTGCAAAACCAAAGTTCACTTTCTGTTGATTGAGATCAATGTCCATGATTGGTTTTGTTGAGTTCCAGCTTCAGATTGCTGGTTTTTGCTGATTAGCATTGCCAAATGGGTAATATGACAAGGAATGGGAGTTTCTAACTGTCTCTGTGGCATGCATGCATGCATGATGATAGGGAGTGGGAGTGCGACATGCAGATCTGGCAGGGATCATGATCCGACGCAATGATCTTGCCACCAACCTTCTTTCTGCATCCTCAACCCAACTTCTGCCTCCAATGTTGAAGGTAGTAGGTCTTCCTCTTCTTCCCCCTCCTTGCAAATTACAGTCCCATACCACAAAGGTGGGAAACCCTAAACTTCAAACCCTAAAATCGTGAACCCTGGACTTGGTGACATCCTTAAGCTGACATCCCTGAACCTTTTTTGTGGAATTCATGTGCTGGAAGAAAAAGAAACCTGACCCATTGTTGCCTGCATATGCTGTGACAGAATGAACATATTTGTCACAGCTGCCGCCATCTTGATGTTTGCACGGTGTACCACAAGGTACAACCCATAAGTAGTTGAGGTTCTGATAACTCCATGATCTGGCAAAATCTATGTGCAGTGCTGTGTACCCCTCCCTGCCCTCAGTTCTGCTTGTGGTTGATATTGTTGTATGCAATCCCCATGTCAGGTACAGGAGGCGGGAACTAGAGAAACCAGTGGACTAGGGGAGCTCTTTGATGCTCATGCTGGTCACATTTCTAAGGCACACTCAGCTTTTCTACAGCACTGGGACCGTCTGATTGACCTGGAAGCGCAGGACATTCAAGTAAGCAAAGGGGAGTTGTTTACTGGAATTTTGTTGAACTCCTCTCCTTGCTAGCTATCAATGACAGTGTGCTTTTGAAAAACCATCTGGGTGTTTAAGCTGAAATTTCTACAATGCTCATCTCTCAATGCTTCTGAATATCAAATTTTCTGGGTGGTGCAGGTGTCCCGCAGTGAGATTTGGCGGATGCCCAGTTGGCAGCGAGAAGAGCAAGGTCGCTGTCTCTCGTGCTTGGTTCTGGACCTCTCAACAACACCACAGAACAGCCAACCAAGCCATGGGAGCTCTTTCGAATATTGTTTCCGAAGAGCCACCACTGCCACCACTCCAGCTACTTGCAGCTTCCTGGATCGGCCATTTTCATGTGGTGACCATGTGGTAATGTTCTTCCCCCTGGATCATCAACTTTCAGCATTCAATATCTTTGTTTACTCCTTGAGTTCATCAGCAACAACAAATCTGCATGTTGTTGTCAGCCCCTGACATGATGAGATGTTGATACTGGTGCAGTTGCTTAGTACTGACAGGCACACAGCTGTAGCATCTGGTGTCATTACCAGCATCAACACAAATTCCATTTTCGTGAGCACCATCTGCACTCACCATCCTAAGCCTCCTTTCACTTTCTGCAACCTTTTTTTTTGGGGTTTTTGGGGTGCATTTGCAAACTAAAAAGGAGTCTTCTCTGTTTGTGGCTGGCTTTTGCATGGTGCCTAGATCTCCTTGTCACGTCAACTGCGATTGCCAAAGGCTTCTGGTGCCTCAGAGGTTGATACGCTTTGGCAAGAGGTGTGGCGGATAGACAAAGATGAAACTGCATCCTCCCTGGCCCTCATGAGGTAGGTAGGTGGTGGTCCCACCAGTTAGCTAATTCCCAGTTAGTAATGACATGGTGAATGCTGTAATCACTTTGTTCTTGAGTTCAAACTAAATTACTTCGCTTTCAAAACTCACCATATGTAGAGAATATATTGCAATTGCAGGTATAATGTGCTGCAACTCTTTGTAAGTACCAATGGAGACCATTGCCGTCGTCAACTCATAGTCGACCTTGAGGTAACCACCCACATCTTGATTTTTGTATCTGGTTCCTTGACTGATTATCAGCAGTAAAATGGAAAGCAGACGCTTTGTGAGAAGCTAACATGGTGTATATGCATGCAAAAACACTTTTCTTCACTGGGTAGAATCCAGATCCAGTGTTGGTGCCTGATTGATTCATGAACTTGAATCAGGCACCTAAGTTTGAGAGTGGAGCTTTGATTAGTCAAGATCCAGCATCCCTGTACGTGAAGTCAGCAGCAGACCTCAACAATGATCAGAAACGAGCAATTCACAAGGTGTGACTTTTTCCCAAGCTTTTGGATTTTTATTTTTTCCTCATGGAAAGTCATTCTTTGCATTTGCATACCTTTATTCAGCATATTCCTTTCACTTTCTCATTTTGTTCAATTTTTTGTGTATCAGTTTCTTTAGCTGCTGCTCAACCTTACAATTGCATTTTTCACCCATTCTTAGAAACATTTTGTGCAGAAATTTGTCCAGGTGCTGTTGTATTTTACATCCGTGGTGGAAATGTAATGTGGGTGCAGATTCTAGCAGCACGGGACTATGCATTGATTTTGGGCATGCCAGGTACTGGTAAAACGTCAACAATCGTCCATGCAGTCAACGCTCTGCTTGCTCGAGGCGCGTCTGTCCTGCTCACCTCCTACACAAACTCTGCAGTTGACAATATCCTACTCAAGCTGAAGATGCAGGTTTGCTTGCTGCAAGCAAAACCCATTATTAGAAAATAAAAAGAGTGCAGGTGGGTTGAGCAGAGGATCAAGATGAGAGAAGAAGAAAGTTGTAAAGAGACAGACTTCTGCGAGTGTTGGGTGTGGTTTCTTCCCAGGGTTGGACAGCTCTTGTGTTAGATAGCTGCTGATGGGAAGCAGATTCTTCTTCTGTTTTGCAGAATGTTGATTTTGTCCGTGTTGGGAGAACTGATGCAATTCACCCAGAGCTTTGGGGCCATGTGATCAATGGACCAGGTTCTCTCTTTCTTTCCCCCGAAGTCCCCAAAACATGCTGGGAAGAAGCCCCCTTCTTCTTGTGGGTATTTTTATACTTGTTTTCAAGCTTGTTTGACCATATATCCTTACAGCACAGGAGGTACACACTCAATCAATTTTTTATTTTTTTTTCCCCAATAATGTATGCCAGGTATGACTGTGGCAAACGTCCGGGAAATGGAGGCTATGGTAGATAAAGCCCGTGTGGTGGGCGTAACCTGTCTGGGTATCACACATGCCATGTTTGGGAAACGCAAGTTTGATGTCTGCATTGTTGATGAAGCTGGCCAGATCACTCTACCTGTAAGAAAAGAACCCATGTTCACAATACATATGAACTATCCTCCTGAATTAAAAAGCCTCTTACAGAACTTCATTTTTTGTATATGCACAAAGTTGGCCAAATGTGGTGGATTTTTTGTGCTTTTGCGTTTGCAGAATTTGTCTATCTAGCTGCACACCTGTGGAGATTTGTGTATTGGGAATTGTCTTTGTCAACAGTGCTGGTGATGTTTCCAAATCAGTCTAAAGACAGTTCACAATTGTGCAGGTGTGTCTGGGCCCGCTGCGCTGCGCTAATACCTTTGTATTGGTTGGAGACCACTACCAGCTACCTCCTCTTGTTCGGGTGTGATCTGCCACTACCTTTTATGCTTTTCCTGTTAAAGCCCAAAAACCCTAAACCAACTAATTCCATAACATTTTCAAAAGGATTAGACAATTTTTTGTGGCTGTTCCTTGGGTTGCTAGGATGAAAATCTTATGTGATATCATCTGCTATGGCATATTGCACAGAATCACAACTGATCATCTCTGTAGTTGTACGGATGAGCAGTACGCATGTTTTTATGACTTTCAATTTCTTTTGCACTTACTTTTGGAAGGCCTTTTGTATGCAGAACCCAGAAGCTAGAGAGAAAGGTATGACGGTCAGCCTGTTTCGGAGGCTGTCGGAAGCTCATCCACAAGCAGTCTCGGCTCTTCAGTGCCAGTATCGTATGTGTGCAGATATCATGTCTTTGTGTAATGCCCTTATTTATGGCAACCGCTTGCGATGTGGGTCCCATGAGGTTGCAACTGCACAGCTCACTCTTTGCACCCCTCTTCTGAAACATGCACCCCAGTGGCTACATCAGGTGTGCAACTTTGTTCACAAGGCAATGAACCCAAATGTAACAGACCAATGCATGATATCCATATCAGATCTGACGTTGATCCATTGAGATTCTTACTGTGCAATTGTCATGGTAGTGCAGGTGTTGGATCCATGCAGAAAGGTGCTGTTCCTTGACACAGGTAAATTGAAGAAGTTGAATTTCTTGCCAATTGTCTTTTATTCCCATGTCACATCCTGTCTCCAAGCTGATCACAATTTTATTTTATTTAAATTTTTTTGGACCTGTTGGATTCAGATGCAATGGCTGCTGAGGAAACACGGATGCGCAAAGCGATCCACAATGTGGCAGAGGCTTCAATTGTCATCAAAGTGAGCCAGCTATTTCTTCTGACAGAGCTATTCTTGCAGAGAATTTTTTCTCTGTCATTTCTTTCCAATTTGATGTCATTGGAATGATTGGGTGCACCACATTCCGTACAAGTCTGCTGCAGTCCACTTATAATGATGCACTGTGGAAAATTTGTCTCTCAATAGATTGTGAGAGCACTGGTTGCGGGTGGACTGGGCATATTGGACATTGGTGTCATCAGTCCTTACAATGCTCAGGTGGACCTCATTCAGCAGAAGGCAGCAGACGAGGCACTATGTCCCTTAGAGGTTCATACTGTGGACAAGTACCAAGTGAGTTCCCACTGCATCTTTTAAACATCTCTAATCTTTTACACCATCCTGAATGAGGTGCCAGAATTAGCTCATTCTTTTAGGCAACAGAAAGAGAAGATGCTAACATTAAATGTGAGCAATGGGTCATTGCAGGGGCGTGATAAGGAGTGTGTTGTGGTTTCATTTGTGAGGTCCAACAATCAGCAGCAAACATCCGGGTCCTTGTTAGGTGACTGGCACCGCATTAATGTTGCCATCACACGTGCTAAGGTGAAGAAGATTTATCAACACATACACTATTTGTCAGCTTTGTTTTCACATGACCCCCCTATTTTGCAAGAAAGGTAAAAACATCAGAGAGAGGCTCATTTGCAGATCTGATTTCTCACAACTGGTGCAGATAGGACTTGCTATGAGAGACAAAGAGAGTACCCAATTTGTGTAAGTTTGAGGTACCCAATTTCTGAGTCTTGTAAAAATTCTTTTTTTTGTGTCTGTCAACAGAAGAAGTTAGTGCTGATCGGTTCCCAAAGCACACTTTCAACAACACCCTTGCTTCGTCTCCTTGTGCAGCAGGTATGATTTTAAGGCTTTCCTTTCACAGCATCTACAGTACTGTCGATAGTGTAAGAGTTTTCTGTTGAACAGAGTAACTTGTGCAGAGATCTGAAAATGCAGATAGAAATTCAAAACCTCATTTATTAAGTAATTTTCTTTCTCTTGTGTTACCTGTGCAAACTAGGTGGAGCGCATGGGAGGGCTTCTGCAGTTGCCTCCGGGTGCTGCCACCTCTTTGAGTGATCTGAGGCGATGTGGATCCAGGTTGTCATCATCATCAGGAACCAAGCTATCAAAATGATCTCCATATCCAGCAATGAAGGCCATGGTGGTCTGGAAAAAGAAAATGCTTCTTACCAATGGTGCTTAATTGGGTTCTTAACTTTCCCTGGAATTTGGAACACTGCGTCTGCATCACATTTACATATAGTGGAGTTTCTTCAGTAGCAAACCAAGTGATTTTCACTCTTTTTTTTTTTTTTCTTGGGTTGGAGAAACAGATAGGTTCCAAAAGGAAATCAGATGCTGTTCAAAAGCCCCAAAACAGATAGAAACTGAGATATATATAATTATCTGGAAAACTCAACAACGATGTAGTAGATGTGAGTGAATCCACTGAGGGAGGTTTGAGGTGTAAAAGAGATGAATTTTAGGTCTGGGAAAATATGCAGCATCATCAACTATGTACATGGGCAGTGTGCTTTGCAGTCATCCTCTATACAATTTTGCTCTATCTTTTAGTTCTTGAAAGCTGTCATTGGAAAAAGTACTAACACAAGTTTATGCTCATGCTTGAAAACACATGTTTTCATGCTTGACATTTTGAATATATGAGAGAGAGAGAGAGAGAGAGAGAGAGAGAGGTCAAAGTGGGAAAATTTCTCACTGTACAGTTGCAACAAAATGCAGGTGTGGCTCACGGTTGTGTCTTCACATATAAGAGGATGCAGTGTCCCTGTAGATTCCAGGACACTGGAACTGGTGTTCTTCCTTTGTGCACTAAACTCATGGTTCTACCAATTCGTGAAGAACCTTCAACAGATTTGGGGCTTAGGACGATGTTCTTGCTCCATGATAAATCTAAGCATCCTGAATTTCATCAACCTTGAAGTCATAGTCAAGATTTGCCTTTGCATGTTCTTGCTTTCCTGCCCCTTTTTTTGGGTCAGCTCATTTGGTGTGAGGGTTATGTCCACCTTCCTCATCGTAGAGCATGTCATTTTGGTTCAAGCATTTACAGTATAGTGCAAAACCTTCATTCCAGTGATGAAACATGATGTGGTAGCCTACCCATCCCTGGCTTGTAGGATTAAACTTTAGAATGTGCATTTTCACGTAGTTAGGGTGCTGATTCTAGACTGTTGCAGCAGATTATGTATAGGGTTAAACTTGCAGGGACTGACGGGTTACGTGTTGTAAAGACCAGGTGGGCTTTTCAAAATGAGGAAAGGTTTTCAATGAAACCGAATGTTTCTTCATGAAAACAGGTGAACTCTTTGGAACTTTTTGGAAGATGAAATGTTTGCTTTGATTTGTTGAGGAACTATTAGACTGTATGCCAAGGTCTTCACTTGATTTGTGGGGGAACAATTATAACAAGGTCTCTGTTAAGACTAGAAACAATCAGGTATGTCTAAATGCCTCGGGATCTGATACTCTCTCATACTACCTTCAAACGGTGTGAATATTGAGTTTGGACTTATATTCACACGATACAATGATCTCGGAGTCTCTTTATGTGGTTGGTCAAGAAAGTGGAGAGTTGGACAATGGATTTAAGTGAAGGCTAGGCTAAGATATTGTTGAAGAAAGTTGGAATTCTCTGAGAAGGAAAATTGAAATGGTTGGAAAGATATATGAGTTAGGGTTTGATGGGTTTAAGTCCTTTTTTAAAGGTTTGGAATCATGCCTTCTTGTGTCAATAACCCAACATGAGAGGATTTCCACCGTTGATCAAAATCAAGATCAACGTGTATGATAGATTAGACAATAGATGTGAAGTCCTTTTAGGTGAAAATGACCCACCTTTTTTTCCTTTCAAAAAAAATGTGTATGCACATGTACATAGAAACACATGTACATACCCTAAAACCCTAAACCCTAGATACACATGTTATCTATGTGTATATGTTTGATAATTGGCCCTCATTGTAGTACATGACTTTTGCACTATGGAATAAATTTGGTACTTTTTTGGATTTTTCACCAAATTTTTCATTCATGTTTGCTCCCACCTGAGTGAGAGTAGCAATAGGAAAAGTTGATGAATCTTCAATTGACTTGGTCCCCTTGTTAGTTCCACCCCCTAACAAGGGTTCATGCATATCATCAATCCATAGGTATCAATTTTGCTTTGTTTAGGTATCAAATTGGACTAGGTAACCGACAAGAGTGCATAGGTTACTCCTCAAGGTGGTCACCAGATATTGACAAAACTATCTATCCCGAGGGAGAAGTGAGAGATCCCCATCTTTTCATCCATGCTGAGCAAGTGGGTTATGAAATCTTCATCCAAGGAGCCAAGGGTTATTGAGTCTTTGGGCCAATGAGAGCCCAGGGTGGTGGTGGTGGTACCTTGTACTAAACCCTAAACCCTATGTCCCACAGTTTGTTCCCATGGAGTTCCCCCAAGGGTTCCCCAGGTTCCCAAGTTGTTCCCTCAAGACATTCCCAATAGCACCTTGGATTTATCTCATATACTAGTGTGTCCTCAAGCTAGTTACCACACATAACCTTTTGTCTAGGGGTTTGAAAACCACCCAATATATATATGTATATAACCCTCATGTTGGTGGATGAAAAGTTTCATAACCTTCTTGTAGATGGACAAAACAACATATATAACCCTCTTATGCACGGATGAAAATTCATAACCATTCTCTTGCTACCAATGTTGATACCCGTGTTATACCAAGTCATATGATAGGTCTATACACCGGACTAGCACACAAAGAAGAAGAAGAAGAAGAATTGCCATTAAAAATGGTACCTAAATAGGACACCAAGACAAGTTCCACATGACACCCACAAAGTTGGAAGGGGGGGGAGGGGTGGTTTTAAGATTCCACATTGGTTTGGATGTTTGGATTTTGGGTCATAGTGTGGTTAGAGGTTGTTGCCCAAGAAGAAATTTTAGGGTTTAGGGTTTAGGGTTTATATATATATATATATAAGTCTTGTTTTTGTCCAAGTCCAAATTGTCAATTGAAAATGTATAGTCTCAAACGTGTGAGCCTTAAAGGACAATTTATAACATGTGCTATTTGAAGTGTCTTTCAAGCTTTTTCTTTTCAACAACACACCTAAAAAAACCCTTCAAACACGTTTTCTTCAATCAAGTCTTTCTTATTACACCATGTGGACAAAGATGCCCATCAAATGATTTTGTTGCCAACAATTAGATTAGGAAAAGTTATGTATTTTCTAGTGTAAAAATTCAACCAACTTTGCTCAATTTAGAAAAATTTAGCCAATTTTTTCAATGTCACAAATTTTTTTTAAAAAAAATTAATAAATAGATAAATAATAAATAAAAGCCCCTAGTTCCCAACACTAAAAAGCTTTCCTCAAAAAACAATAGTATCTTTATTTGGTTTTATGATAAATTCCTTGAGTTAATGCCTTTAAAAAAAAGATTTAAAAGATTTTTCTTCAAATTTTAAGATGGAAATTTTGAGTGAGTTTTGGATGAAAATTCCGAAGTTGAAAGAAAAGCTGGATGAAAACTCAATTTATAAATAAATAAATAATGAATTATATATATAGATATATATATATATATATATATGGGACCACCACCAACTATTGGGTCACATACATATCCAAACTCAATTGTATTTTTAGCCACAATTTTTAGCCAAACTCAATTATAAACACAATATCAATTGTATTTATATTGTGTTTATAATTATCTTGAAGGATTTTGGTTTTCTTTTAGAGGATTTTTGTGAAGATTATATTTTTTGCATGTTGAAAATATTTTGGATTTCCATAATTCTTCTTCTTTTGCCTTAAGATACTTTTTTAGTGTAAATGGCAAGGCCAAAGTGTGACACACCCCTTGTTATTATTATTATTAGTTTATTATTTGTTATTAGTTATTATTTTATTATTATTATTACTATTTCATTCCAAGCATTTAACTCGTTGTACCTCTTTTTTTAGATGCTAGGCAAAAAAGTCTAGGCACCTACAACTCAGTCAATCATCACAGACCCATCCATCCATCCATCCATCAATTCTCTTTTTTTGGGGGGGGATCCCATTGGATGTAAGGCACCGCCACATCCAAAAAGTCCACCTATTCTCATCCAAAAATATCATCCAATTCTCTTGGTTTAGTCCCCTCCAGACTCCTTCCCTTCCCCCCAAGCAAGTCTCATCCATTTCTGGAGCGCAAACACGTTTTGTGTGCTGCCTGGGTCAGAGCGCTTGTGCGCTTGCATGCTTGCTTGTCTTCAATCTCTTGTCAGATTTTTTGGGTTTTCGTCGTCTTTGCTGGTGTGCAGAAGTTCTGGGACCAACAAAAAACCAGTCAACTTTGCTCAAATTGCTGTGCACGCGTAATGTATTCAACGTCCCCCCCAAAAAAAACACAAAACAAAAACAAAAAAACAAAACAAAGAAAAAACACAGAAGGGGAAGAGAAGGGGAAGAGAACTTGAGGAGGAGGAGAAGGAAAGCATCTTGGGCAAGGAATTTTTAATTCCAGCAAAAAGGCATGATGCATAACGAAAAATCCAAGTTGCCTATCTTGCAAGCTGCTGCCTTGCAAGATAGGCAGCAGCAGCTTATGCTATATAATACGGAGTGTTTTCCAGATCTCTTTCAGAGCTATCTAGCGAGCAAAAGTCTGAAGTTACTTACTTGGGTGTGGGTGGAGGAGATCACCTGATCGTTTGCACAGCAAAGCTGCCTTCTTCTTCTTCTTCAGTTGATCTTCTTCTTCCTCTTCCTCCTCCTGCAAAATATTTGTCGCTAGGTATACTTGAGTGGGATCCCTGAGAATTTTCAGATACCTGATCTCTCAGCTCAATATAGCTTTACAAAACCGGCAGATTTCCTTTCCTTTCATTCTTTACAAGTTGGGTTTGTCTGCATTCTACAAACCCCAGCTGCCAGCTCCATGACGACTGATGCAAGGACTAGTAGTGCTAGTGCTAGTGCTAGTGCTGTTGCTACACTTCCCTTGAAATCGCTCAACCACATCTCACGCAATTGCAAAGACCTTGAGGCATCTATCGAGTTTTACCAACACTTGTTGGGATTTGTTCCTGTGAAGAGACCCGGATCGCTCAATTTCGCCGGTGCTTGGTAAGAAGACACACAAACACAATATTATTGCATCTTTCCTTTCCATATTCGATCCATATAATATCTATCCATCGCCGCCTGGCCATGCAACAACCAAAGCTCTTGAAAAACAAAAAACAATTTTTTAAAAAATACCCATTGTTTTCTACAATGCTGCAAGTGTAATTCAGTACTGGATTTGGAGAAAAGTATAATTCCAGATTCAAATTTTGTCTTTCTTGTTTGTTTGTTTTGTTTTTTGGCTTACTGTGTAATGGATGTGATGAAATGCAAATTATGCATTTTAATCTTGTGATGGCTTGCTTCCTGATTGCTGTTGCTGTTGCTACTGCAGGCTATTCAATTACGGAATCGGCATCCATTTGCTGCAAGCAGAAGAAGAAACTTGCAATGAAGTTGTTGTTGATGCATCCGCTGCTGCTGCTGCTCATTCTGCACTAGATCAGCTCATTCCAAAACCAGGAGCTGACATAAACCCAAGGGACAATCACATCTCATTCCAGGTATTAAGAAAGATCTACTACTTCTGAGAGCTTTGTGTAGATAAAAACTTTCATGTTTTTTTCATTTTTCTCTGAAATTTTTTTTTCGGTGTGAGGAGCAAATCAAAATGGCAATTGAAAAACTGAACTTTGGGATGCACCCAACAACTAAGGGAATCAAAATGGCAATTGAAAAACTGAACTTTGGGATGCACTCAGCAACTAAGTGAATCAAAATGGCAATTGAAAAACTGAACTTTGGGATGCACCCAACAACTAAGGGAATCAAAATGGCAATTGAAAAACTGAACTTTGGGATGCACCCAACAACTAAGTGAATCAAAATGGCAATTGAAAAACTGAACTTTGGGATGCACCCAACAACTAAGCGAATCAAAATGGCAATTGAAAAACTGAACTTTGGAATGCACCCAAAACTAAGCGAATCAAAATGGCAATTGAAAAATTGGACTTCGGAATGCACCCAACAACTAGTTAATACAAACCAAGGATATAATTAATTAACATATTAATTAGTTTTATCCACAATATGATGATATTTCCCAACTTTTTGCTTTGTTTTCTTATTGCAAGAGATGTCATGGTGGGCATTTGTGTAGTGTGATGATATTTTGCTGGTGGAGCAAAAACTCCAAGAGAATGGTGTGAAATATGTAAGAAGTGTTGTTGTGGAGGACGACATCGAGGTTGATCAGCTCTTCTTCCATGACCCTGATGGACATATGATTGAAGTTTGCAATTGTGAGAATTTGCCAGTAGAACCTATCATCATCCCAACTCCTCACCTAATCAAAACTGCAACGATGAAAAAACAACGGGTGGTGGTAGCTCCATCACTATCATCCCTCATCTCAACCGACCTCCATTTCTCGCAAAAGCTTGACAATTACAAAAGTACTTTTGCGCATTGGTGGGTTTCCCTCAAGTATCTGTGGATCTGATTTGAATTGAGGAAGTTGGCCAACAACAAATGCCAACCAAGGTTAAGTCATAGGCGAGAACAGTGGGTAGGTCTAGAATAGTGTTGGGTCATGTTTGTCAGCCTTGCTAGAACATGACACTTTTGGGTTAAAATAGTGTTTTTTTTAATTTATAAATTAACCCCAAAAAAAAAGAAAAAAAGAAAAGAGGAGATGTTCCTTGGTGTAGTTGAGGTTTAGGGTTTTTACTTAAAATGATGAAATCATTAAACAAAGTGTTGGCATTTTTTTAAAACCAAATTTGTTTAACATGAGGTCACATGTTTTTTATGTACAATGACTTATTGAATATACAAGACATCACATGACCTCACTTTATATATAGATACCCGATAATTAGATTCTAACACATTGAAATAAGGTTTGCAAACAAATCACATATGCATCAAAGTAATAGATCAAATTGCCAAAACCATTCAATCCTTTACACAACTATATGTCCATTGAGCAATGTATAGATTGCCCCAAGAATCTCAATGATGTTTGGTCCTAATTAGATGGCCCAACAATTGTAAACCATAGCAAATCCTAAGTAGTTGGCAAAGCTACTAATGCACATGCCAAGTGAGATACAAAACATCTAAGCATAACTTTACTATTGTCACCGTAATTCCAAATCAAACTACTTATAATCTAATTCCTCCTGAATATATGCAAAAGGTTGAACATACTTCTCATATCAAAACAACATTTTTTTTGCACACATAATTTTGTTTATAGTTTTCTAATGGTCATGATAATGATTGTAACATATGTGCCACAAAAATATTATTTTTAGTTAATGGGCTTCCTCTTGGGCATATCAATTCTCTTGCTAACTTATTTCCTCTACACCACACACTAGGCAACAACCACAAAGAACAACATACAACTTTTGAATTGCTAACTAATTTATCTTTGAGTAAATTCACAATGTAATGTACATAAAAAGTTATTATAAGGTGACAAATTTTCATAGTTGGAATAGAGATTTGATGTGGCTTGCTACATATAAAAAATATATTTAGTGGTGAAAATGTGTAATTTAAAGGTGGTTCAATCTTAATTTATCATTATGTTATGAAATTGGTGCATTTATTAATGATTCAATTCTCAATTGAAATATATTTTCAAGTTGTAAGATGTTGTCAAATAACAATAATTATAACAATGGATTAAGAAGAACTAAATCTCATAAGAAATTTCCAATGAAATTTTGCACACATAAATTGAATAACCACTTTTCCGTCAAATCTCTCAATAAATGTCTTCAAGTCATGAATTCAAATTATATGATATGCAAATGGTGGATAATATATTATGTTATGATAATGTTAATAATTATGATCTCTTTAAGTTGAATGTTCTTTTATTGAAGATGCAAATGAACTTGGTGTTGTCCTTAGCATTATAAAAAAAGTAAAGTGGATTTTCAAAATTGCTGAAAATAATATTTTGCTACAAAATAGGATAATTTAAACAATAAAACTATTGATGTACAATTACACAAGGACGTCATTATGAATTAATTACATATATTTATGGTCTTTTTATAATGCTTGAATTCGTTTAATGAAATTTTTAGAAGAATTCAAAATCAGCAAAATCTTACACCCTTTTACTTTTGATGGTTCTACTTTTAACTTTTCCTTAAAAAGTTAAAATTCACACATAATTTACTTTCAACTAAAGTGATGTCTTGATACAAGTCCCTTTAAAAGCTTTAAAATGTGATTGAAAACAAGAGCCCAGACTCATATGTAACCTCACAACACATCAACATGTGCACTACCAATGATAATCAACTTGTGAAAATTAAGATCCATTTGAATGAAAATATTGAATGATATTGCATACAACTTGAATTGAATTTAGATTTATTTGAATTTGAATCCAAATTTTTAAACTAAATTGAAGAGAATCAAGATGCAAATTGATATAAAAGGTATTGAAAATTTACTTGTGTGAATGATGTTGAAAAAAAATAGTTCACGATTTTTTCCCTGCAAAATAGATGATTATAATCAAGCAAACATACACACACACACAAAGGTAGTTTGTTTGTCGCATTAAGATCTCCCAAACCATGATGCCCTCTTTGCACACTTTGTGCCATCAAAAAGTCATCAAATAAGTAGGGGTGCATTAAGCTAGTTTTATAAAGCCTGCTATAAAAACAAGATGCCCACTTACAGGGCAGAGAATAATTGTGCACTCTAACATAAACTCTAGATACATTAAAAACTATTAAGAGGTTTTGATACGCAACTTATGAGTCAAGTCTTAGATCAGGTAATTTTGATTGTCGATTCACATCTAAGACTAGTTGTGGGTGTTCATTGATAACTAAGAATATGATGGCTATATCTCACGAAAAATTATTTCAGCAATTGAAGTGCACAAATTGTGAGTGGAGTACAGTGAGTGAGTTGTGAGAGCATCTCCAGCAGTGCTTGCTTGGTCTGCAAGCCTGCAAACATATTTTTCACACCCAAGTTTTAGTTATTTACTTTTTCGCAACCCCACACATAAAACTGAATCTGGGACAGCAAATAACTGGGGGATTGCTAATAGCGAACCAGCTGGACAATCATTATGATAGACCAATCAGAAACACTGGGGAGCGGTCAGATAATATTTATGAGACCTTTTCGTGCACGTGCACAGCGTTGCTGCGCATATTACCAGCCACAGCAAAGTTTGCAATTATCTTGAGCCAAAACGATTTTCCTGAGCCAAACCAGCATGTTTTGACTTTTCTTCATCCAATTTTTGACTGTGCAGCATCACATACGGAGCACAGCTGGAGATAGTCTGAGTGGCGTGGAATATTCTCTGCTGCTGGCTAAAACTTCTTGAGTGTCACCACTAAATGGGGGTTCTTCAAAAGGTCGTTTTTATTTTGTGAAATACATCAATATCTATCTATGAAGGAAGGTTGTTTGTTTGTTTTGTTTGTAGTTACGAGATCCACCAAACCCGGGATGCTTCAGATCACATTCTTGGTGTCTTTGGAAAGCTCTCAACAAGGAGGGGTGCCATGGGCTTGGTTCCATGGCGTTTGGACTTGTGGTGCAAAAGTTCTTGAATATTGAATGATTTCTTCACTGAAAATTAAATTAAATCGTAGCTGCAAATTTTGAAGGAATTGGAATGTGCCTTTGGTGTTGTTGGAAAGATCTTGATGAGCAGGATTTACTGGGATTTATTTGGTAAGATTTGGATTCAGAATGTGGGAGATATTGATTTTTAAGTGATTTCTGCCACTGAAAGTTCAAATAAATTCCAAAAAACCAGGTTTTGGAAGGAAAAATCAGTTGAGGACGTGGTAACACTTGGGCCAACAGCACAGGCCACACTAGTATATATTTTATGGTTGCATTGTGAAGGTTATATTTCAGGAACTACAGAATTTAATTCACTTATTTAAAATAATCCACTCTTCTAATGATATGAAATTATGAATTTTTATAGATTTACTTGTAGATGGGAATTGTTTATGGAAGATTAAATAAGGGAAATCAGTATTATGAAGCTTCTTTCCATGGAAATTTTATGTCTTGGGCTCAGCTTTTATCCATTTACAATATCATTGTCAATTGCAAAGGGGATGGTTGTGCCTGCATTTAAAAGACCCAATTGAGCTTTGCAAAATCCAATAACTTTGAAATAAAACATAAATTGCTAGACACCATTTTTAAAAACAATATAATACACCCTTGAGTATCACTATTAGGGGGTTTTTTTTTTTTCATTCATTTTTGTGAAGTAGACACATTGGCAATCATCCACAATAGGAATAAACCAAATTTGGTTAAATGTCAAAGAGGAAATTAGAAAATTTTAAGAAATCATGCTTTATTAATTAGTGAGGGGGTGCCCTCATAGTTCAGTTTAGTTTAGCTTGGTTTAGTTTTTTTTTAGAAGGATCCATTTGATTGGCCTACCACCAATATTTTTGGAACATGGGACACTTGCCCAACAAAGAAACCTCAATATAATTCTCTATGCAAAATGGAATGCTTCCCTTGTCAAACCACCTCTATAACTCGTATACATGGAAGTTGAACCATGGCCAGATATGGGATAAAAAATGAGGTGCTATTGGGAACATCTTAGGGAACACATTGAAAACATACAATTTTTATTTTAAAAAATGGTGTTGTTTTGACAATTGTAATCACTTTTTTGTGGGGACAAAATTGAAAAACTAATTAAATAATCCATGTGACTAACCTTCTCTTATTACTCTTATTATTAAGAGTAATACTAAGACAAGGTTAGTCACATGGATTATTTAATTAGTTTTTCAATTTTTCAAGATGCAATTTCAAACTTCACAATTGACCACCCATTACAATATTTAAGTTGCTTAAGGCATTTTCCTTTAGTTAGGTTCTCATGGGATTTGGTTTATTAGCCAACCCCAATTTAGTTGTAACCTATACTTAGTAGCATTTGAGCTTATGTGTTTAATCTATGTATCTACAGGCCATTGGATTGCATTGGACATGTTACTTACTCAATTGGACTTTCAATTGGACTTTCTTTTGAAAAATATTACACTTTGTTCACCAATGCCCTTCACCAATGCTTCATAGAAATGCTTCACTCATCACCCCATCACTTTGGAAATAATGGATCACCCACCTAAATAATTCCATTGGAAATTGTAGATGGTGGAGATCTCATAATAGTATGGAGGCTGATACAAATTACATGAAGCAATGTATGATCCTTTGGGAAAGCTCATGACATTGTAATACATTAGTTGATGCCTTTTATAAGTGATAGTTCTTTCACTTAAGATGGCTTCACACTTAGTGTTAGGACCTCTAGTGGTGGGAGTTCTAACACCTAACTAATATTAATAAAACATCACATGACACTATATAGTTAGCTTCATATATATGTTATAAACATATCACCCTTGGGGAGGGGGTGAAGGGACACTAGTTTTTAAATCCAAATATAAGGTTTATTTTAATCATAAGCATCCGAATATTTATATAGTTGTTAACAAAATGTCACATGACATTCATATAATTATCAACTTATGTTAATGTTAAATAGCACCAAGGCATTCGTATAATGAAATAATGTTAAGTTTTCTTACATAAAAATTAAAAGTTATTTGCCTCTAACAATCATGATTCACACATCGAATCATGTGTTAATCAAAAAATTCTCATAGGTTCAATCAAGGTAAGGTGATATTACCTAATCCAACTTGCCTTAAAAAGTGAAGTATATTTATTCATGATCATGAATACCTTGTTTGAAAGGCAATATTGGCATTTACTACCAATTTTGCTTCTTTGACCTTTACTTTAAAGGCAAAGGAATATTCCATCCAAAATTATGTTTTTTAAACATCATTTATTTGTCAAGTTAAACAAAAAAATCTTGGGTTTTGTAATAATCAATTTTATTTTGATCCATGGAAAACTCAATTTTTCCAAAGTATTTTAAAATTTTAGAATTGGGTTGCACATTTTACATCACCCCATGGACATCATAGTCTTAACCTATATTTCATAATCTAAGTTCAATCAAGCTTAAAGAAACTTAAGGTTAAATAATTAAATTATTTATTCCCTTATTATTAGGAACATATATTCCCAAAATATTCATAGGGAACATTGGGGGAAGGGGGTACCAAATAATGAGTTAAAGGACCATTTTAAGAGGTTCTATGAAACATTAACTTTTAAATCCAAATTTAGGATTCTTGAAGATTTGGTG
>Ga0116229_10006457_pt1 | contig 18859 bp, 21 predicted proteins | sample S1TSphgellanicum_3_FD_87313 | JGI IMG/M metagenome (GOLD analysis project Ga0116229, IMG submission 87313) | Host-associated microbial communities from peat moss isolated from Minnesota, USA - S1T2_Fc - Sphagnum magellanicum MG | ecosystem: Host-associated > Plants > Peat moss > Unclassified... | reverse complement strand
TGTGTTCATAGCCTAGGATCACAATGATATGAATGTCAAATATTTTCCATGTGCATTTGAAGGAGTATATGTTCTAAATGTTTCAAATTTGCTTAAGGACTTGCAAAACAAGGACATCTTGATGAAGCTTCATGTTTATGACACACATGACTATTTCTACATAATATGACATTCACAAATTTTGTTATGAAACCATGAAAAAAAAAAAAAAAACACATGTGGCTTTGCCATGAGAAGCTCCAACTAAAATTTTGTTTTTGTATGAAATATTACAAAAAGATGCAATTTAAATGTCTCCCCTATTTGATTGGCAAATGGTTAGAAATAGGTTAGAAATACCCTTTTGATAGATATTGCAACCATTAGAGTCAATTCAAAACACGTTTGCTTTATAATGAATTTCTTTTGTAATTTCTTTTTTTTTGTTCCAATAGTTATAATAGGGCATTTTTTTTCTCTTGGCTCCCATAAAAATGTGTTATAAATTTTTGGGTGGGGGGGAGGGAAAAAAAACCATAACAAGAAAACGGGGAAAAAAAGGCAAGAAGAAGAAGGGGGAGAGGAAAAGGAAAAAAAGGTGGGAGACAAAAAAAGAAGAAAAATAACAAAAAAAGAAGGGGGTCCACCATAATAAATGGTGACCAAAAGGGTTTTGGTCACCATTAGATGGGGGCGACCAAATCTAGTGGCCATCCAATGTGGCGACGAAATTCAATTGCCATCGAATGATCAATTTTGATTTTGTTTACCATCAATGGATTGGGCCCACTTTTGGTCACCATCTAGGAATCGTCAAATGACGACAAAAATATTTCTAATCATTTGATGGTGATCAATTTTCCAAGGGGACTTTAAGGTATATGAATTTTAAAATGCAAGTATTGGGTTCATTTTTAAGACCTTTTCCCCATTCAAATTTTGTGTCTTTGGTTGCACATTTATAACCATTCCGTGGAACCCTGGGTGAGTTGAAATGGTCAAGTCCTTCGCTAGAAGCTACCTTTTTTGCATTTTTTGGAAATTTTGGAACATTTCAAACCTTGACCTTTAAAGATTTAATTGCTTATAACAATTAGTGCTTGGAAAGTTTTTGGGTTTTTTTTGCATCCCATATTTCAATGATGTCTTCCATCTAACAATCAAAAGGACAACCATTTAGGGGAGAATATGACTTAAACAATCCAAACCTTTTATTTCACACATCATTTGGTAGTTATCCCTTTAGATTTTAAAACAAGCCATCTTTAACCATGCATAAGTGAAGGGCTGCAAAAATCATTAATACAAAATGGGGTGTGGTTTATTAGCCTAAATCACTATGAGACTTTAAAAATGAAATAGGTTCACTACACCTTAGTGATTTCATCCCGATTAAAGTAATTTCATTATAAGGTCAATTGTAAAAATCATGTTTCAATATTAGTTTACATAATTCATTATGGTAAATAGGTTTATATTTATGTTATTATTTAAAATATCCATAAATTACCTTATGTTATTTTAAGCTACATGGGGTTATATTAAGTTATACCCTAAGTTATTATAAGTTATTGTACCTTTGGTTATATCTTAACTTATTATAAACTTTCTACTTGAGGTTATTTTAAGTTAAACTATTTAACTAGCCCTAAGTTATACCTTAAAGTTATTTTATTTTAAGTTATAATATGTTATTTGAAGTTATAAATTAGATTGTTCAAGGTCATTATATTTTATGTTGTTATAGGTTATTTTATCTTAAGTATAATAATTTTAAATAACATTATTTATATATAAAAATTGTTAAGGGGGTAAGCTGAGTATGTGATTTGGAATGAACAAGGCAATTAGGATAAGGACTAATAAGGGAACTTTGTTAGTTTGAATTTTGAATTCTTGTTGCTTTGGATCATTATGATGTGACTTGGGATGGTTCTAAAGGGGGGAGTTTAGGAAAAGAAGAGGAGACATGGAGTTTTTTTTGTTGTTTGGAAAGAAGGATAGGAAGAGTTGGATGTATTTGCAATAGAAACCAAACTCTATTTTGATATAGCACATATTTGAAATGTTGTTTTGGGATTTTCTTTAACAAAACATGAGATTACATTGTAATTTGGATTCATGTTTTTAGTAATACAAAGAAACACATACTTCTATAGTGAATTCTATGTTCATCTTTTGTGTGAATTTTCTATAGTGTTAAATTATGATGAAATGAATTGTAATATTGTTTATGGAGTTTTTTTTATTATGTATTCTAAAGTCCAGATTCTGATTATATGCAATAACCATAAATTTGATGTTGGAATGAATTGTAGTGTTAAGTTTATTGAGACTTAAGACATAAATAATGAAGATAGGCATGTCAAATGCAAATATGTTGTTATTGTAATGTGAAATATTTTGCTGGAATTTAAATTTCACTTCTACCATTTGGTGACCATCTTGTGGGGATTTTTTTTTGGTTATTTCTTTTAGTAATGGGAAGGTTTTCTACAAATTTTGTTGTATATTGTTGATGAAAGTGTTTAGGGGAGTAATGTTTTTTTTTTTTTAATTTCGAATTTTAAAAGGTATGTTAGAAAGTATTAAAGGTCTACGTGGTTGATGTCGTAAGTATTGCAAAGCAATTTACAAACTTTGAAGATGAAGAATTGTGAAATAAGATGAATTGGATGGTGACCTGGAGTTTACAATGACAATTGGACTTGGAGGTAAATCAACAAGTTATTAAAAAACAAACAGAAGACAATATCGAAAATGGAGAGGAGTTTGCAAGGTTTACATAAACCCCATTTTAGAATCCAATGTTGGACAGAAGATTTTTGAGAATAGAAGAAAGGCATGCGGGGATAGGTCATTTCTACCACAAGAAGTGGTACAATGAAACATATGGATTGGGGATCTTTAGAAAAGGCATAGTTCTAGACGATAATCTCCACAAAGACAGATGTTGTTGACTACTCATCTAAATGAGTGGATCAAGCATACTTCTTAGTCGCAATATGTGGTTTAGAGTTGTAGACATCAAGACAGACCATGGACTTTTATAATACCTAATCAGCCGTAGGAAATCTCAAGTCCAAAGTTGGTGATTAACCGAGGGAGGGATGTTACAAGAGGTATACAACCCAGGTTTGTGTATCAGTACATCTCCATATTACTATGAACCAGTGGAACACTGAGAGGTGGATGAAAACATTAATGTCGATGTGTTTGAGGAGACTAAGGAAAATTACCCAAGATCATATGTAAAGGCATAAGTGAATGCGTTGGATGAAGTATTGCAATCATACTCTTATCAAGGGAATCCAAAGTTGGATCAAACAAGGCACACAAATAAAACATGGTATCATGAATCTATGGATTAAAAAATGATTAAGTTATTTTCAAGGGTCTATGCATTTCTTGAGGAAGAAGGACATGTAATCATGGATTGTCCTTTTGTGCCTTTTCACATCAAAGTAGGTATTGCTAGGCATGTGGAGTTACAAAATGTGGCAAGAGCATTAATAGATCAACCGTAGAAACAAAAATTAAGAATTCATGTCGTTTAGAACTAATTTAGAGGCATGGAGTTGGGAAGCCAATTAGGACCACATAGTCAAAAGATTTGTTCATCTATTTAGACCGAGAGTAGAGAACCAAAGGGGTATTCACATCCACATATTGCACCACAGAGGATACCAATGGGTAACCATAGATTGGAACAACATCGATCTTGAGTCAAGCAACTTCACCAATAATGTTAGAAGCGGTAGTTGTTGAAACTCGAAAACAACATGTTAGAGTAAAAATTACTCAATCATTTAATGCATGTATAACAACCACAAGAGTGGAAATGGTTATTGCACCCAACATAGATGTTGTCAAAAGGGGAATACTAATTGGATCTATAGCAAAATTGGGTAGTGCATTAGGTGGAGTCTTGGTAGGAAGGAATTTGAGTCAAAGTTTGGTGCTACTAGTAGTTATTACTAGAGTTGTTGGCATACCTCAAATGGTGTTTACTAATCCAATAATAGCTACTCATGGGAATAGGACTACAAATTGACCACAGATGAGCTCAATGGCTATTGGAAGGTGTAAAAGTGCAAATGTTGTGCATTCAAAAGGAGGATACCGAGAACCAATTGTTGTAACTACACCAATTCTTGATCACAGATATGGCCATTATGTTAAGCCAAATAGGGTAACTCTTAAGTATCATGATTTAAAAAAAGATGTAGATCTAAATGTTCATGTCAGAGTGTTAATTCTGCAATAAAAACACATGAAGAGACTTCTAAAGAGTATATCATCATTATATTTAACTATACACTAAAAGATATGGCATCATACTAGTGCCATGATTACATGTCAAAATTTCCTGACTGTACTTTTAAAAAATTGACATAGGCATTTTGCAAATATCATTGAAAGATTCAGAATGATGAACAATTATACATGGAATTGAAGAACATGAAGTAGGAGGAAACTGAACAGGTGGAGGTTTACTATGAGCAAATTCAGAAGTTGCTCATGGTTTACAAGTACCAACCACAAACAATTTTCTAACTACTATGTTTAAAACAGGTTTGTAATCATACTTTATAATTATGATTGTAGGAATGAAACAATCAACATTACAACAACATAAGGAGGTGACAATGTTGTGTGAAGAAGGTATGATTACTATAGAAGCAAGGAGTGCACTATTAGTACCACATAATATCAAGTAGGTAGTACCAACAAAAACACGAAGTAATACATGGAAGATTGACAAACATTGCACAAATTGTGGGATGACAAATCACAATGTGGAAACATGCAGAAATAAGAAAAAACATACCATGGTGGCAACCACAGAGGTGGCAGAACCAAGTAAAAAAACACAGAAGACATTTTCATATACATGTCACATATGTGGTTTAAATGGCCATAAAATGATAGATTGTCGAAAGTTTGTGGAGATGTAGAAAATGTTTCATGGGAAATCTATAATAGTAGCAAAGGTTCAACTTGTTGTTAAGACACAAATAGTCATTGTAGATGTGAATGTGGTGGATGTTAATGTTACCACAAGAAGTAAAGTAATTGAAGAACATATGTTCAAGGATAGAGAGACAAGAAAAGTAAAGAGTGTTGCTAACTGGGAGAAAGAAGAGTGGTTGAAGTAATTTATGGTGGAGATAATTCAACAGATTTAAAAAACACAAACCCAGATCGAAATGCCATCCACATCCATGGAGGGATGGAGCACAACTTGGCCGAGTATGCCAAATACTATTCATGTGGACACACAATAATTTCAAGAAGTAGTGAATTCATAAGGGAAATTAATCACAGTAGAAATTTTTTTCTAGACATTGGTAAATAGATGTTAGAAACAAGTTATACTTTGAACTTAGGACAATTGCTTAAAATAACTCCTAAACTAAATAGATATCTTTGGTAGAAGTTGAAACCAAAGAAAACTCAAAATGTAAGTAAAGTAACCACAAATAAACAAGTTGGTTATTCAGTACCAAAAGTAGGGACCATTGCTGTAGTAATAAATAATCATATGGCAATTATCCAAATATAGATCGGAAAGAATACAATAGAAGATGTGTTGCTAGATGGAGGTTCTGGAGTTAATATTATCATAGAACAATTGAAATTAAGGTTGGGGTTTCCAAAGCCTAAACCTACCCATATAATTTGAGGATGGCAAATCAAACAACCACAAAACCAATGGGGTTTATTAGAGATCTTAAGATATATGTTCATGGCATTCTTTACAAAACTATGTTTATTATACTTTAGAATAATGTGGTAAATTATAGTTATTCCATGTTGTTGGGGAGACCATGGTTGAGGGATGCTAAAGTGGCACATGATTGGGGAAGTAACATTGTTACCATACAAGGGAATGCGCCAATCCGAATAATTATAATACCATTTGGGAAGTCCAATAAGAAGACTAAAGGTGTTACTGTGCTATGATTATCATAATGGCATCATAGATGAAGAAGAAGATAACATCTTTACTACATAGCTATAATTGTTTTCCATAGGAACAATCAGTTTACTTGAAACAATTCAATATATGAAAACCACAAATGTGGGGATCATGGATACAGATGTGAAAACGAGTATTTTAGAACAAGGATTTGAAGTCTAAAGCTCAGAGAAGAAGATACCTAACAACAAATATGAGCCAGAAGTAGCTCTGGAGGATAAGGTGTATCCAAAGACGTACTGTAGACATTAACTAGGGAATGTTGTAATGAATGAAAATCTAGTAAATGTCAAAGCACATGGATAGCAAATAACTAGATGGATGTTAATTAAATATCAACAATCGATGAAGCTTAATTTGGGAACTGATGCATAACCATAGATGGTGAAAATTAATGCACAGCTAGAAACATGCAAGGTGTTGGAAGTGGAATAACCGTTAAAGGAATTCAAATATGTTTTTGCATGGACATACAAAGATCTAAAAGGGATTCCACTAGAGCTAACACAACACAGAATTGAGTTGGACACTACTATAGATAAGTTGTTAGTAGCTAAATTCATAGAATATGTAAAAAAAGTTACATGGTTGTCCCCCATAGTAGTAGTACCCAAGAAAATGGCAAAAATCTATATATATTTCAGAAAATTAAATGTAACCACAAAGAAGGATCCATATCCATTACCTTTCACAAATGAAGTGTTGAACACAGTAACAAGGTACGAGGCATATTCCTTTTTAGATGGATATTCAGGATATCATCAAATATTTATAACTCTAGAGGATAAATACAAGATGACATTTGTTACAAACTAGGGGGCTTTTATATGGAAGGTGATGTCATTTGGAGTTAAAAATGGACCTCCGACATATTAGAGAGTTGTGACCAAAAATTGAAAGAGTATTTAGATAGTTTTATGAAGATATCTTGGATGACTTTATGGTGTATAATGACATGTTGTAGAAACTTAGACTATGTTTTCAAAAGTGCAAAGAATATGGCATTAATCTGAATCTAGACAAATGTGCATTTATGGTATTTTCAGGGATGATCTTGGGTTCTATTGTTTCCAAGGGAAACTACCAAATGCAAAAAAAATATAGGCAATCATAAACATGCCACCGCCTAAGAATCCCCAATAGATTCAAATATTCAATGGGATGGCATAATTTTACAGATGTTTTATAAAAAACATTGCTATGATTATGGCACCTATCTCTAAACTAACCAGAAAAACAGAGAATTTTCTTTGGATAGAGGAATGTCAGAAGGCTTGGGAATTGATTGAACAAAAGTATATTGAAGCATTGATATTAATATCACCAAATTGGTAGGTGGAATTTCATGTTCATATACATGCATCTTTGTTAATTGTGGGGTTTATGTTGTTTTAAAACATAACAAGGAAGAGTGATCAACTAATAGTGTATGCTTCTAGGCTTTTGAATAGAGCAAAACAAAAATGTAACATATCACACACATAGAAGTTTTAACAATGGATTTTTCTTTACACAATTTCATACATTGTTTGTTGGGCAATAAGTTTGTCTTTTATGTAGTTCATATGGCATTGGTCTATTTGGTCAACAAACCACAGGTTTCAGGGATAATCGCTAGATGGTTGTTATTGTTTTTCGAATATGATTTCACGATAGTGTATAAGCCATGCAAAACTCATGTAGTTGCAAATGCACTGTCAAGATTATTGGATAATACAAAACCCACAAGTTTGCTTGATCAAACCACAGATGCAAGTTTATTTTATTAAGGGCTTGAGTGGTTGAATGATGTAAAATATATTTTTTAAATAGGATAGATTGAGGGCACATTATTAGTGCAACAGAAGTAAATATTAGTTTGGAAAACAGAGCCTTTTACATTTAGAATGGTGAATTGTACAGAATGGGCCAAGACAATAAATTGTGATGATGTTTGACAACAATAGAAACATAGATGGTGATGAAAGAACTACATGAAGGACCTTTAAGAGGGCATTTTGCAATGCAAATAATGTAGAGGAAGATATTGGATGTTGGATATTGGTGGCCATCTATGTATAGGGACGTGCATGATTACTGCATATCTTGTGATGCATGTCAAAGAACAAGAGGATTGGCAACTCAAAGTCTTGCAAAATTAGTCACAAGTCTTCAAGAGGAACCATTTATGGGGACTTGATTTTGTGGGGCCAATTAAGCCAACATGGAAATATATAGGGAAAAAATATATTATTGTCGCCACAAACTATGCTACTAAGTGGGTGGAAGCAAGAACATTGAAAATCAATATAACAACAATCACAACAAAAAAATTGTATGAGTGCATATTAACTGAGTTTGGATGTCCTTTGACTATAGTCACAAATCAGGGAGTTCATTTTATTAATGATGCCATCAAGTATTTGACAGACCATTTTTTAATGAAACATGTGAGTTCTACAACTTATTATCCTTAGGGGAACGAGTAGGCTGAATCTACTAACAAGGTGCTTTGGACACTATTGACTAAATTAATTAGTGAAAATAGAATAGATTGGGATGAACATCTATCTATAGTGTTATTTTCATATAGAATTACATACAAAGTAACAATAATGTATACATCATATTAATTAGTGTATAGATTACATCATTAATGCCCAAAGAATACATCATTTTAGTTACTAGTGGAGATGAAAAAGACAGTACTCTAGTGAAAGTTTTAACTAGTAGAATTATAGAGCTCAAGAAGTTGCAGGAAATTAGAATGCAAGTTGTAGAAATTGCACAAATTCAATAGTGGAATAAAACATTATAGAGTCAACAAAAGAATCCAAAAAACAGTTTAGTTTTGGTGATTATGTTATGTGGTTTCTAAAGGGCAATAAATCACATTTAAGGAAGTTTATTAATAAATGGTTTGGACTATACATAATACAATATGTGTTGCCAAATAACATTGTGTTATTGGTGACCATTGAGAAGTTTGAAACTAACCTTGTGTTGGTCAACATGAATAAGCTCAAACCTTATAAATACATGGATTCTGAAATTTAGAAAAAATAACAATAGATGCCAGTTTATTGGGAAAAGAGTGCAAGTGGAGTTTGAAAGGCAAATTTTAACACGAAGGAGGATGATGAAAGATGTCAACTACATAAACCATAGATCAAGAATGATGAAGATAAAGAACATATCACAAATCCAATGGTGAACACAGTTTTAATTTTCAATCTCCAGAAGAGCAATAATTGTAATAATGCAATATTTGGGATGTAAAAATCTACAGATGATATGTTAAGATCTGTTGAATCAACAACATTATTCCTTTAGTCATTGGAAATATTCACATAATCATTAAAATTATGGGCACAATCAGTAGAGAAATCGATACAATCAACAGATAAATGGGCATAGTCAACCGAAACTGTACAGGGCAAACAAAGTGGAATCAATACAAATAATGTAGGGCAATTATAGATGTGGAGTAATCGAAAGATGAAATTTCCAATGTTCATTCATATTGATGATGCTAAATGCTTCCATGTGGTGGTACAAGGGACACAAACTTGTAGTGATGGGTTGTATTAATTTTGAGGATCATGCGTTAATTAACAAACGATGGGCAAATAAAAAAATGAATGTGACAAGTGGGATGTTTAAGGATGAAAAAAAAAGGGTAACCGTTGAAAGTAGTTTGTTGTTGGAAGTTGTGCGCATTTTCGAAGTTTTGGAATTCACAACAATATTAGTGCAAAGAGTGCAATTGAAAAATTATAGCAAATAGCAAGGGGAAAGGAAATGTAGAAGAGTGAACACAAACGAAGGCAAGAAGAGGAAACAAAATTGTTGAGAAAAAATAGAAGTAAAAGAGGAGTTGAGAAGAGCAAAGAGAAAAGGAGTGATGAATATTTAGTTGTTGGCTATAAGGTTGTTGCCACATTCATCGTCATCTTTGGAATGTGCAGAAAGGAAGGCGTATAATGTGAAGATACAATTTGCGTAAATGATAATTCTAGACATAAATACAATTAGAACATTTGCAGTTGAGTTTTTTGCGCAGAAATAGACGATGTTGGCATGCAAGAAAGTAGACAAAACCAAGAGCTACGTCACTCGATCTGGTGTGCATTGAAGAATTGGAGGAAGATGAAGTCAAAGAACATCATTTTGTGGAGGCATAGTGTAGAAGGATGCAAGGGAGGAAAATGTTATTGCGTAGGAAGAACAATTGACAGTATATCAAGCCATAGAGGTGCAAACAATGGCAAAAGCACAACGAAGGTTAATGGAGATGGAGCAATGTGAAATGGAAGCAGTAGCTAAAAGAAGATGTGCAATCCTAGACAAAACTACACTTATGGATAAAGGTATTAAGATTCCAAATTATGAGCATTTTATGTGGACACAAATGAAACAAAACTATGACAAACATATAGAGCGGATGGAAAACTAAAAGGATATTGCTGCGGAAGAAAACTGGGCTTTTAAAGCAGGGCTTATGCCTTTGTTTCTGATGGGGTGGGGAGCATCGATGCTTGATGTAATGTTGGAATTTCTTAACACATTCTTGATCAAGGGGTTAAATATCTACTTTGGGCACAAGGATAAAGTGTATGTAATTATCAAACAACTAATTGTAGATGTTTTTGGAGTGTGTGTGGAAAGGTATGTAGAAGAATCGAAAGGACAAGTTAGTAAGTCACTAGTAGCTTAGGCATTGCAGAGTTGTAGACTTGCACCTACAAATTCTTCTACATATCAATGGAAATTTAAGTTTGCCATATTTTGTCAAATATCTTGCATTATATTTTTCATTTATTAGAGGGAGAAGGTAGAATATTTTAACAAAAAAAATGTTGTTACATTGTTGAGAACAGAGAAGGGGCAGCAAGTAGATTTGGCACAAATTATATTCAATAGTCTATGTAGTGAGCTAGATAGGTGGTACAAGTATGTTTAGGAGAATAAGGGGGATAAGAAATATACATGTCAATCTACCTTGGTATTAGCAAAAATCTTTCAATATCTGTTTGTGCATCAAAAGGACAATCTAAAGAAACCATTGGCCAAGGTTAAAATAACTAAAGAAGAAATGAAGACAACACTAGAAAACATGAAGAAAGTTACAACAAACTTTCCAAAAAGTGCTTTCAAGAGGAAGAACATAGTTGAGGAAGGAGGAGCTTCAGGCTCAAGAGTGAAGAAGGAATAGGAGAGCATAGATTTGAAAGCACAAAAAATGATGAGAAGTATAGTGGGACCATCTCTAATACCAATAGTGGTAAGGGTAGCGCCACCAATGGTCTAGGCAGTTACAGTATCATAGATGACATCTCCATAGGAGAAACAACCAAGGGAATAGAGGTAGGAGATACCACATATGACATCGCCACAAGAGAAATAACTGCGGGAACAAAGCCATGGAGTTAAGAAGGAACATGACATAAGGTTTCTAGAGGGTGAGGAGCATTTGCACTTTGAAAGGGATGTATGTGAAGATTGGATGGAGACCATTGGAAGTCCAAAACATTTTCAACATTTACAATAGCATTTGCAATAGTAATAATAATAGACACATGAAGGTCTATAGGCTATTGAACTACAAACGAAAAAAGTGGCAACATTGTTTTTGAAGAATTTAGACTAACATAACTACAAGTATCACCTAATAGGCCAGAATCTATAAAAGGATTCCCGTTTGAATTTGAATTGAGGAGAAAAATGGTATAAGAACTGGGAATATCTTCAGAAGGATTTGGAGATCTTATGCATAAACAAGTACACCAAAGTTTGTGGAGGAGGTAACTACAAAAGTAATGAAAGTAGATAAGGTAACTAAGTTATTTTAGACCATGGCAATTGTGAGTATGATGGGGAATTTGACCTTAGAGGTAAACACTATGAAGAACATATTAGTTGTGGGGGAGAAGGAGAAGTCAGTGTTACAGGAGGAATTGGATAAGGAAAAAAAGTTCTATGGAGGAAGAACCTGGCAAAAGTTGAGCAGAAAAATAAAGTATTCATTAAGAAACTTCAAGATGAAAATGAGGAGCTCAAAGGTAGCACAACATGGTTGTAGTCATAGGATGAAAAATTGCAAAATTTAAAGCAAAAAGTTGAAATCTAGGAAACCACAGAGAATAAATGGACAGAAACATTGTTTCTTCACAAGAAACAATAGGAGGCTTTGGATAGTTAGGTGAAAGCATTGACTAAAGAAAAGAAGGAAAAGGAGAATGTTTTGATAGATTTGGAATTGATAAATTTGAAAAATGTGTTTTTATTGAAGTTTGAGGAGTTCAGAAGAAAGATAACATAGGTAGAAAAATAGTAGTTCATGGGAGGACAAGAAAGCATATCAAATAACTCTGTAACACTTGCAAGCACAATTAGAAAGGTCACAAGAATAGAGGAAGAGTTTGGATCCAGCTGGTATTAAAAAAATATTAGAGGAATATGAATAGATGTTGCAATATTGTACATTGATGAAGACGAAAAACAAGACGAAGGACTCTGAGGCAGAATCTAAAGAATGGTGGGAGGTTGCAAAGGATTATTTTACAAAGGAATTAGAGAAGAATTTGGCTCAACACAGAGTTGATGAAAGAATTATGAGGTACAAGTTGGCTTATCAAAAGAATTTTCTAGATTTCATTTGTGGTAGTCCAACAAGTATAGAAGTATCATGTTAGGATGAAAAGACAAAAACAGAGCTTAATGGGACAACTTAGGAGGAGGAAGTATAGACTGAAGAATCATAAGACTGTAGAAGTAGAATAGCTCAAGAGGAGGAGGTACAATTAAAGATATGATAGGACTATAGAAGAGGGGGTCAAGAAGAACAAAAACCAAAGGCAATTCAGGGACAAGAAAAGGTGGAGGCTCTTCTAGCACCAAAAGAAGAGATATCCAAGATATAAGATTTGGACATCGAACCACAAACTGAATTAGTGGGGAGGAGATTAAAATTGCAGAATAAAACGTAGATATAGAACCACTAGTTTATGTGTAGATCGGGATTACAGCATGATGGTAGGGAAACAAATGATTACAAGGATATAAAATACTTTCATTTCATTTCTGTCATTTTACAAGGATTTTAGGGATGAAATCCAAAGTACATAAAGGGTAATGTTAAGGGGGTAAACAGAGTATGTGATTTGGGATGAACAAGGCAATTACGATAGGGACTAATCAAGGAACTTTATTAGTTTGAATTTTGAATCCTTGTTGCTTTGGATCATTATGATGTGACTTGGGATGGTTCTAAAGGGGGGGGTTCAGGAGAAGAATAGGACACATGGAGTTTTTTTTGTTGTTTGGAGAGAAGAATGGGAAGAGCTGGAGGTACTTGTTGTAGAAAACCATGGACTCTATTTTGATATAACACAAATTTTAAGTGTTGTTTTGGGATTTTTTAAAACAAAACATGGGATTACACTGTGATTTGGATTCATGTTTATGGTAATACAAATAAGCACAAATTTTTACAATGAATTATATATTCATCTTTTGTGTGAATTTCTTGTAGTCTTAAATTATGATGAAATGAATTGTAATTTTGTTTTTGGAGTTTTTTACAATGTATTTTGAAGTGCAAATTTTGGTTATATGTAATAACCATAAATATGTTGGAATGAATTGTAGTGTTAAGTTTGTTGAAACTTAAGACAGAAATAGTGAACATAAGCATGTGAAATGCAAATTTGTTGTTATAATAATGTGAAATATTATGCAGGAATTTAAATTTCACTTCTACCAATAACATATAAAAAATTACATATAATAATTTAAGGTGGAATAAACTAGGGTAGAATAATTTAAAATAATAGGGAAAACCAAGAGTGTCCTATAATAAAATAATTTAAAATAACCAAGAATAAATTAAAATATTCAAGAACAACTTACAATATAATAGCCAATAACCTGTAATAGAATAACTAATAATAGTCTATGGTAAAAATTTAGAATAACCAACAATAGCCTACAATAGAATAACCAAAAAATATATATGGTAAATAACCTACAATAAAATGACCAAAAATAACTTAAAATAAAATAACCCATAATAACCAAAAATAGCCTAAGGTAAAATAACCTAAAATAACATAAAATAAATTAGCTTAGAATAGCCAACAATAGCCCATAGTAAATAACCTATAATAGTTTAGGATAAAATAATTAAAATAGCCAAAAATTGTCTATGATATAATAGCCAACAATAGCTTATGGTAAATTATATAAAATAAACAATAATATAATAGCCAAAACTATTTTATGATAAATTGCTTAAAATAACCAACAATAGAATAACCAAAAATAGACAATGGTAAATTGCCTAAAATAGCCAACAATAAAACAACCAAAAATAGTTTATGGTAAAATAATGTAAAATAGCCAACAATAACATATGATATAATAGCCTAAAATAGCCTAAGTAGAATGACCAATAATTGCATAAGGTAAAAAAAATGTGCATAATAATATGTGATGATAAAAAAATATCATTCATTTAAATAGTGGTTCAATGGTTAAGGACTTGTTTTTTAAACATGGAAATGAAAGGATGTGAAGGGTTCAAACCTTCATGTGAACCCTTCACACTTTCACCCCATGTTAGTGGGTTATGTGTTTAAATGAATTAGGTTTTTAGCTTAAATTAGGTAGCATAATGATGATTCTTAAGTGCCTAGCCTAGGTTCATAATTAACTATTAGTGAATTTATTATTAATGATTTAAGTATTCATGAATTTGATTAATTATTGGTGAATTTAATTAATTATTATTGAATTCATTTGTCCATAGCACTTGGTCCTTGTTTACTAAAGGGTTGGCCACTTTCACATGGTAAATTTGTTCAATTTCACTCAAAATCTAATGAAACACATAGTGAATTTGGACGCATATTGGTTTAGTGAATGTTTGGTGGCGAAAAAATTTCATTGATGTAATCCAAAAACGCCAAAGGTTTGGGACAATGACTTTAAACAAAGCACCGTGTGACAATTTTAAGAAATTGTCTTGAATTTTTTCAAATAGCACACAATGGCATATTTCGACAATGCTTTTGTGAACAAACAAAGCACTAGCCTAGACAAGTACAAATAGGTCATGGAGAATAAGTTTTGGGTGGAACTAATTGGTTCCTAACAATACATTGAACTTTAATTTTAAAAGGTTCTCGAAGTGGTTCAAATGTGAGGTTTTATATGTAATATTAAACTTGTTACAATGGTTTGAAGTCTTTTATGCACAAAATGACAAGGTTCATTGGACCATGGAGGTGGTAGACTTGTGGGACAAAATTTCATGGTGGGTCAAATTTTCAGAAAAATCTTCACAGAAAGCAAAATTAACACCATGGATGAAAGAAGGCATTCAAAACCTTTTCACCCAAATTGGAAGCCATTGTGTTTTATGGATTCCAAGCATGGCAAATGTGCTCCCATTGTTAGGTGGAGACAATCAAGGTGGTTATGGTGTGGTGTGTAAGGTGCAAATCAAAAGGTTCAATCACATCCCAAACACCATTGAGTTGGTAAGGATGACACCCAAGATTGGATGATAAGCAAAAAATGTGCAAGCAACGTTCAGTGGAAGCTTTAGCATGTTCGTGTGAACTTCTAAGTGTCATCAAACTCTTTGCCATCCATGTCGAAACCATGGAGGCTTGCACATTGTGGTGGAATGGAGGAGCTTTTCGAAAAATGTTGGATTACAACATGAAGTACTCCCCCATTATGGATAATCAAACCTTATTATAGCAAATGGGGCCAGATATGGAAAGGAGAACACGATTTGTCACCTTTAGGTGAAATTGTGTGAAGCTAGCATGGGCACTCATAAACATTATGAATAGTACACTATTTAAAATTTTTGCATAATGATTTGTCCAAAGACAACATTATGTTGCATTTTTTGCCTAACAAACCACATGTTGTGTATATAGGCATTTGCAATTGGGGTGAAATTGGGTGCTTGCAAAAGGTGACACCATCATTGTGTGGGTTTGCTAAGGAGCAAGATGCCATCAACATAAGGAAAACATGTTGGTTGATGGTTTTAAAGTTTTTTTTGTTTATAGTGAATCGAAAACCCTAGGAGGGACACTAGTAAAAACAAAGTAGAAAATACATGAGTAAAAATATTAAGTTAATTAGTAAAAAAAACATTTTTATTCAAATAATCAATTTAATTATAATATATGGTATGTAATAATTTGAAATAATTGATTATAATTAATATAAGGTGGCTTCAATATGTGTATATTAAAAAATTAAATAATAATATGGTGATATAAAATAGGTTGGACAATTATCTAACCACCCCCCTAAAAATGGTCATTTCATGCACGTAGATCCTAAACTTTACACTAAGTGTCCCCCTAAGCCGAAAACTAAATATTTCCCTTTATGAATGACCAAGCAAGATCAAACAACTTTGAAGTTTGAGGCATATTCGATGGGCAAGTTAGCGAATGTCATGTAGGGTGAAGATTGAGATGCAAAATGTTTTGTAAAATTTAGCCAATATGTCATTTGGGAAGGTGATCCATGACATGTATGAGTCAAATCCAAAAGCACAAAGAACTATTCAACATTAATGGGACTTCCATACAATTGGACTCCATTTGATGAATGTTATCGAAAGAAGCATAGATAGTTTATAGTTGTTGCATATGAAATTTGGTGTAATTTGCATGATCTTTCAAAAATGACATGTTTTGGATTCACAAAATATATAAAACCTATTTTTGTCAAGGAATCATGTTGTCATGTGTAATCATATTTGAAAATTTTGAATCTATCCTCTTTACACATTTGAAATTTGTGCATCAATGCTTTAAAATTATGATATTTTTCTTATAAACATAAGATATAATGATCAATTACACAAGTATTATCCATCTATCATCTATATTTTTCAATTATGGATGATTGGACTTTTCATTAATAATGTGTTTCGATAAATGTTCCCATAATAATTGATAGACATCAAGTAATGAAAAAAAATCAATATAAGCTCATTTGAAGCAATATTTCTTAATGCAAAATACAAGCCATTCATTCTACCCAAACTACATTATATATATTTTTTTGAAATTATTTTTGAAAGTTAAAAAATATTTTAATTCTTCAATTTTTTTGCACCAAAGACAAATTTGAGGTAGCTAAAAAACATTGGATGAAAACACTCATACAACCTTTGTTGTACATTGCTAAAGGAATTGTTGTGCAATAACCAATAAGGTTGGCAACCAAGAAAAATGGCGACTGAAAATGACAATTGGCAATTGAAAAGAATGGCAATTGAAAACACAAGTTAACGATTGAAAAAAATGGCAATGAAAATGGCTAATTGACGATTGAAAAGTTGGCATCCAAAAAGTGGGTGACCAAAAAATGTGGTGATTGAAAGTTGCAACCAAATTCATGTGGTGACCAAAACCTTATGGTGATTAAAAATTTGGCAACCGAAACCTTGTGGCAATCAAAATTTTGGCAGCTAACACTACAAGAATTCAAGGCTTTTCAAGTTGTCCAACTTGATTGCCATGTCCATTTCGACTAAAAATTTGGTCAATTTCACTAAAGGCCCCTAGTGGCTAAAATGTCATGTCTTTTTTAATTGGTTCATTTGATTAAAATGATCTTTTTGACTACTTGGTCAACGTGACATTTAGTCAAATACAACAAAAAATGAACCTTTTTAGTCAAAATGGACATGGGTGTAGTCAAACGAGACATGGAGCCAAATGGGACACATATAACCATAAATTTTGGAAAATAAAATATTACATATAAATGTTTACTAGTTGTAGGTAAATCACATATAAATAGGTAATTAGGAGGTAAGAATTAAAGTAAGGTAAGTAGATAGGAAATTAAGGTAGGGGAGGTAGGTAAAAGGGTATGTAAATAAATAATAGGCCTATATTAGCATAGGCACATCTATGTGAGCCTACATGAACCTAGGTTATATTTTAGATGAGCCTATGTTAGCCTATATAGGCCTTGGTTTGCATAGATTTGGTAGTTAGGTAATGTAAGGGTTATGGTGTAGGTTATGTAAGGCCAATGTATGTAGGGCTATGTATAATTAGGGCTTATCTAGGCCTACATAGCTCATATTTAAACCTTCATAACCCTTCCATAAGCCTACAATATAACCCCTACATAGCCCTTACATATATAGGCCCATATAGCCTCTACAATATAACCCCAATAATATTGGCCCCTATGTATGCCTAGGTACCCCCTATGTACCCCCTAGCTACATATATAGCTCTTACATAGGCCTACATGACCCTTGCATAGCCTAAATAGTCATGCCTTACTTAGCCCCTATATAAGCCCTTACGTAAGCCTAGTTAAGTAGCTACTACATAGACTTTACCTAGGCCTACATAGTGTGCATAACCGTTATATAGCCTTGCATAGCTCTTACCTACGACTAAACACAACCCTACATAGCCTTACATAGCCCCTACATACTTTTTACCTAACTTTACATAGCTTAACATAGCCTTTACTTAGACCCTACCTAGGCTTATGTGTATCCTACATAACCCTTAAATAACCCTACATATATAGCCCTTACTTATGCCTAAACATCACCCTTACATATCCTTACATAACCCTTAAGTAACACTAGGTAACCCAAAAGCATAAATATTTCCTACCTAGCCTAACATATATAGCCTAACATAGCCCCTACTTATACCCTACCTAGGCCTCCATAGCCTTAGATAGCCCCTAAGTAGGCCTAGGAAGCCCATACATACTTCCTACCTAAGCCTACATAACATAACATATATAGCCTTTATTTAACCTTACCTAGGCGTACATAGCTTAACATAGCCCTTACTTGGACCCTACCTAGGCCTACATAGCCTTACATAGCCTTACATAGCC
>Ga0116229_10006454_pt1 | contig 18862 bp, 7 predicted proteins | sample S1TSphgellanicum_3_FD_87313 | JGI IMG/M metagenome (GOLD analysis project Ga0116229, IMG submission 87313) | Host-associated microbial communities from peat moss isolated from Minnesota, USA - S1T2_Fc - Sphagnum magellanicum MG | ecosystem: Host-associated > Plants > Peat moss > Unclassified... | reverse complement strand
GGTTTATAGTATATTATAGTAAAAATTATACCGACTATATGTGGGGTCTGTGGGATAGGCTTGCGCCTAGGTGTGAAAGTAAAGCCTTATGTTCCCAATGAGATTGTTACAATGGGAGTCTTGAATTGTTGTTTGTTAACTTGTGTAATGTGACATTTGGTTTGAAGAAAAAAAATTGTGACCAAATGACATTGTTTGTTCAACAGAGCCATAGGTTAAAAAGCCTCTAAGGCTATGGGACTTATGCCGCGTGTGAAGACACATCAAATCTTTTCAAAAATTCCCTTGATACCCAGTGGGTATCACAAGTGAATAAATAATAAAAGCGGGCATTTCAAAAATAATTTACAATTTTTGGAAATGCTTTGCCCTTCACATAGCCCAAAGTTTTTTGCTTCGTAACATGCCTTCCTAATACACAAGGCACTCATGTGAAAGACGACTTAACCAAATTTGGCTACAAGTCAGAGAGACAAGTAGCAAATAAATAAATTAGGAATTCTAATAACTATGGACAAGCGACAAACTACTAAGACCTATTGTCTAAATTTGGCCAATTTTTTCTTTCCTCCTAGAAACATGGCAAATTGTTTGTTTGTTAGATTTTTTTAAAACGAGTCCTTGGGGGGCCTCCATATCCCCACCATTTAACCAACATGCCTTTGGAACCACCACCTACATTGGTACCATGGTGAGAACTCGGATGAGATTGCATCTAACCATGGTATGGTAGATATCCCCTCCAAAACTTAAATCAGAGTCTCGGAGTCCAAAATTTAACATTTTCCTGGGTTAAATATGATCACTAAAAAGGCCTCACTCACTCAAGAAGGTGAAGAAGGTACCAACAATGTAGGTATTGGTTCACCCTGGCCCAGTTTGTATCAGCCTTATGACCTAATGTTCTTCTATTAGCATTGGTTGAACCTTAAACCCTAAATTTAAGACCAATTCAAATGCTATATTATGCTATAGGTAGTTTGAAGATTGACTTAAGCTTTATATCATTGAGATTAATTAGCTCTTTAGACTATGTCTCTCTTGTTCACATTTTCATCTTCTTTTTCTTTTTTCTTTTTTCCCTTGGCTTTCCCCAAACCCCTCTCCCCCATTCCACCTTGTCTTTCTTTGAAAATAAAGTCTTTTGTGGGTTTACTTCCAAAGATGAGTGTGAAATTTGTAAATTATGTACATAAAAGAATGTGTAAAATTGTGTCAAAGCAAGATGGAAACAAAAGAATCCTCTTATTACTCTTCATGTGCTCCACAATAGTTGGGATTTGGGAGCAACACACTCTCAATGCTACTCCGACACTACTACAACATTACGGTATTGTTTTTAACCCAAACCCTAAAACCCAAAAATATTCCCCACCTACTAGTCACGATTATCATTGTTGTTTTGTTCAGAGCTCATGTAGTGTGGTTGGAAGTCCACCGCATAATCAAAAAATGAAAGAATGATCAACCCATATTTCAATGTAGTGTTTTCTACTAAGGGAGTATAATCTCTCTCTCTCTTTCATATATATATCTTTTAGAGGGTGGGACCTTTGGGCAAAATGCTTAAGGGGGCTTGAAACCCATAGATTAGTCCCTACATGGTTGGGGGGAAAACTCATAGGTTCTCACTCTTTTCTCCCACCCAAAGAGGAAGTCTCTTGTTGGGAGAGACTAATGATGTAATTTTCATGTAGTCCCCGACATTTTGAGGAATCTTCACCATGTTCACGATGATACTATGAGTGTGAGTTTAATTTTTGGGAACTTCATGAAACATTTCCTAATTGAAATGTTGCTAGTTGGAACTTGTCCTAAGGGGTGATGAGAGTTTCTTGTTCATGAAAGGAGGAAAACTCTAAATAAATAATTGTGCAAAAAAAAAATACTAACATATATAAGTGTTTTGGGGAATTAAAGAAGACATAACAATTTAGTCATGTGCTTTTGTTGGCACCATAGTGTGCATACAAAGGTTATGGGTATGTGAGGATGAACCCCTAAACTATCATATGTCTAGAGTCTTGATGGATGTTGGTTGGGTGAGTTTTTGATATCATGATATACCCATGGATACATAATATGATAAATATATAACCTAATTGGTTGATACTAATGTTGTCCAAATGTGTTGCTTTTAATATATCTTTGAGTAAAGATATATCCAAATTTCAATTTGTTTACCCATCAAGAATACATTGGATTAAAAAATTTCCATGAGGTTAGGGTCCAAGTAACCCTTATCATATACTACTTTTGGGATTAAAAAATTGGATATTTAATTTTTTAATTATTTAATTTAGTGATTAAGAAAACTTTCCACATTTTGAAAATACTAAGATAGTTTTCAAGGGCAAATCCAACAGGATAATGCACAAATCAAATGTTAGAACAAAAAATTTAAAGTGTTCGATTCATCCTTGTATACAAATATACATAAACACATTTTAAAAACTTTGAGTAGCCCAATGAAAGTCAAGTCCATCTCCTAAGTAGTTCAAGTGTCTAATGCTAAGCATTCATACACAATAAAACTTTGCAATTAGAAAAATATGTGAAACCACTCTTTTGAGGATTGATCATTATGTTCATTGGTCTATTGACTCCCATGCACATGCCAATAGATTGGTGAAATTGAAAACATCAAAAGTTCCAATGACCCAAACAACTTGGTGGAAGTGCAAACAACACCCAATTTGAATCTCAATGTAACTTTCTCCAAGGACAAATGCAAGCTCCCCCAAACCCCAAAGAGGCCATTTGGTAGGTGATGCCTAAGACAAAAATCAAATTAATCTTTTGTTAGGATGATAGTAATGGAGTGTAGAACCCCAAAGTTTGTACACACTTGCAACAAGTGGTGTAATTGAAACTTTTTCCCTAGTTATTAGAAAGGATTATGGAAGTGGACATGGTAAGCAAACTTAAATCATTTTACAATTTGAACTTGCATTTATTGTGTTTTGATTTTTTTGACAATCTATTGTTAGACATAATGTGGGTGAATCTAGCATGGTGATTGTTTGAAAGGTGATCATGTTTAATTTGTAAGCTAGTTTATAATTAAGAAATTGAACCAAACACTTCCATTAGACTATATATATAATAAAGAATTTTTCTCTGGATGCATTTCCCTTTTAGATTGTTAAAACATAATACAACATTGAAATATGAAAATAACCCTAAACTAGCTTCAAAACTATGTAAGAAAATCGGGTCTAACACTCAATTTGCAATTCTAAAAAAATCAATAAACCAGTTTTGACCCTTAACCAAGGTTTAACAAAATCAAAGAACCTACCCTTAACCGTCTGTATTTTGCTGGTTCTTTCAAAAACTTTTAAAACCATGGGACCAAACATTTTATTTCCAACATTGGATCAGCCCAAATTATAAGTTTGAAGAAAAAGTAAATTTGCTACACTATATGTATGTATAATTGAATTTTAAAAATCAAGAGGAGTTTTGTACCTATTGGAAATCTAGGGTTGAAAACGTTTCCCAAATTGCCCAAATCAATTAAGGATGTGCTAGTTCTAATAGCCATTAAAAAGAAAAGATATTAAAGAATATATAAAATTATTCAAAAAATCAATTTAAAAAATTGCACACACGGAATAAATATTAAAATTGCTCTATTATCATATACCCTAGTGGAATCCAAATTTGTGAAATTACTTTGATTAAATTCCATTTTTAGGTATTCAAAGAAGTGGTTGCTTGTAGGTTTTTTTATTTTGTTGACCATGCATGAAGCGGTTTAAATTTATTTTCCAATTGATTGTTGTGTAGTTTCCAAACTTGACAAAATACGATCCTTAAGCTAAGTATAACCTTGGGTGGTATTCGGCTTATAATGGTTGAAGTCAATAACACTTAACAATTACCATATTGGCTAAACTAATGCATAGGCCTTTTGATGTGCTACTTGATGTCTGATTCCATGGAGTAATTAGTTGAGAACCTAGAAGACACACTTCCATGAACTTTAGCTTCTTAACCCATAGTGGTTGCTAATATGGATCATATGTTGCTTTGTGTAAGGACTTGAAACCTTTGTTCTCCAAATATCATTAAGTGATTAAATCAAATGACTAAACAATAAAGTTGGTGTTTTTAAAATAGTATATGAGTATACTATGTATTACAATATCCATAAAGTTTAACTTATCTTTACATATGATGATTCACATATAGAATCATCACATGAAGGGATATTACATTTGGTAGTTTTTCAATTTTCTAGTTGCATTGTGGCAACACTTTGAAGGCATGGAACACCATTTCCTTTGACACCTTTATGGTGGTGGTGTCATCTCCTCCATTCATTTGTTCAAAAATGGACATGTCTTTTTGTATTTGAAAAGATCAATATAATACTAAAATGATACATGTCTCCTTTATGACCATTGATAAACTATATTATTATAATTTTCACATGCTTAATCTCAACTATAACAAAACACACACACACACATATAATACCAAATATAATGAAAGGTAGTGACTCCCCAATGCATATAAAAGTTAAGATATTTTGTTAGTTGGACAAAAAATGTGACATTTCATCGTAATCCTAACGTCCTAGGGGCCCCTTGTATATAAATTAATGAATTAGGTTCTCAAAAGATGCATGTTATGATCACGTGTAGTCATAGTAACACATACCATGACAATTGTAACTTTTTTTGGTTTTTCATGTTTTAAAATCAAACATTGTATTAATATTGTAAAAATTTAATGTGTTTACATGACAATGTTATTAATATATTATGAAAAAAATTGTTTTGATTTGGAATAAATTTAATGAGGATAATTTACTCAGAAACTCATCAAGCATTTATTTTTGGGGAGATTCCTAGAACATGACATATGTTGGGGGAGGTTTTTTAAAAATATATTTACATTGTAATATAATGAATAATCTTTTTAGGCCATAAGATTTTTTAATGTTTGTTTTCAACTTACAAATGAAACATTTTAAAAATATTCCCTTGATGAGCACTTAAGTAGGCCACAAGGTTGGTTCATGTTAACGTGGAAGCACCCTATCATCTTATTAACTAGTATTAACTAATATTAACTAAGGTTAGTTGGATATCCCATTTGGATGAAACCTTTCCAAACTTTTCAGTTCCAAACATAAATATTTCTTTAGGTGGACAAACATTTCCTCCTCATAATTTATTCACAACACCACTTTAATTAAATTCCATGAAATTTTGTTGGTATGCTTTTAACCTTCTTGATTTGGATTACAAGATTTTCAATTTTGCTTCACAATTTTCATGTGGTTGCTAGCTATTCACATATTCATTACATTCCAACTTAAAGAAAGAATATTATTTGGAGAGTGTTTTTGAAACATTTAAGCAAATCAACATCTCATGACTCTTCGCTCTTGCTTACATGTAATTCTTTTGATTCCTCATATGTTTTGGTATCTTCTCCTCAAAACAAAATTCCATTATCTTCCCTAACAACACAACATTTTAATGACATGTACAATCATTGAACCCATGTAATTTAATTCTTTGGTAGCATTGTTGTCTCCTCCTCACCATAGTTTTTAAACCACTAACCTATAATCATTATGCTTATTCATTTGCTCCATTTCTTTTTTTGTTTGCTCATTTATTTAATTTCCAAATAAATGCTTGCATTTTCAAAATTATTTGTTGTGTGTTCAATGCTTCATTTGGCACCTAGTGTATGTGTTACTTTTTTTTCTTATGCAATGTTCATGTTAAATTTGACCATCATTGCATCAACACAATTTTAGTTTCTTTTTAATTATTGCAATTGCAAATTGCACATCAATTACTTTTGATTGTATGTTCATGTGTTATTCTATAAATTTTAATGTATTGAATTAAAAGAATTGGGTTCAAGCACAATGACACATACCATAGTAAATATCACCAATGTTTGGTTTTCATGTTTTAGCATTGAAAATTGTGTGAATGTTGCAAGTCCTTAAAATGTTTTTAAATGGTGCCCTTTCTAATATATTATGAAAACACACAAAATAATTTGGATTGAATCTAATGACTATAGAATACTGAAAACCATGCATAAAACACTATAACTAATGTATTTGTTTTAAATTTTCTTAAAGAAATTAATTTTTTTTCCAAAATTACATAATCATGTACAATAATTTTGCACAGCTTTACATAATAATTTTGATAATGTCATGACCAAGAAAAAAAAAAATTTGGCCACTATGTGAAATCACAATAAAATGAAATCAACAAAATTATTAATTAAAGACCACACATGTCCTTTTGTAATCATTTTGAATTTTTCCTAGAAAGGAATTTTTGAGTGATTTTTTTAGCAACTTTTTATTAAATATGCCTAAATTTGCACTAATACATTACATGTTATGTTTTGATGATTGTTGAATATATATGAAATTTAAAAGTGTGCAAATTTTGTTTCATTTTGAAAAATGATCATAATATTAAATCATATCAAAATATGGTATGTAATTTAGGTTTTAATTTCTTTTATTATAAGCTACACCTTTGTTTGTATGTCATGTACATTAGACTTCATTTTCATATCATAAAGGATTCTTAGAATTTAAAAATTTTGAAACATACTTTGAATTTTTTAAATTTCAAATCTTTAAAATTATGAGCTCTATTTGAATGTGGGTAGTATGCTATCATCATCTCAATTATTTTAACCATCATTTTTTATTAAGAGAGTTATGAGCTAGTCCTTTGTAAATGTCCTTATTTGATGTAGGTGTTTAAGTTCAAAATTACAACCAAAACTTGAAATCAAATTGTCTTTTCTATATTTATAGTTTATTTATCACCATAATACCTTGGCATCTTTGACACTACTTTTATTATTGGTAAAAATTTTGTAAATTTCAAAATTACTATTCTCAAATAGCAAAATTTGTGAAAGAAAATACATAATCTTTTGGAATATTCAAGAAAATTTGATTTTTGATGCACAATTTTCAAAATTTAATAGTTATTTTACAAACATATGGTGAAGTCATTTTGATAATACATTAATCAAATGTATTCAAACAATCTTGAAAATATTATGAATATATTACATCATGTGTGCAACCCATACAACATATTCATGATCTAATCCCATGAATATGTTGTATGAGATCATGAATATCTTGTATGGGTTGCAACTTTCTGTCAATGTATGTCATTAATTAATTAAATCCATGGGAGGATGAATGATTTATTATCATAGAAGCTTTACAAAAAGGAAAAATGAAATTAACAAAAAAACAACAAATAAAGAAAGAAGAGAAAAAAGTGATCTAATTTGTTGGTAATACACCAATGTTTGCAAATTGGGTGCAAATTGACATGGGCAAGATTTTTTAAACCATACAAGTTGATCACAATAATTTTATTTGTTTAATTATAATTTATTTTTATTTTTATATAGTTGAAACATGTTGAAATTTTTATTTTTATTTCAAATTTTAAAATACTTAAAGAATTAATATTTATGTTAAATCAATTACATGTTAACCATAAATCATATGTCTTTCAACCTATTATCATTATGTATCACATCAAGGTTTTGAAATCCTTGAGATTCTTTTGTGCATGTTGTTATTTTTAAATGCATGTTTTAAGTGTGTTTACATAGAAGTAGAAATTAGAAGGATAATTAAATATTTGATTTTCATAACTACTAACAACATTTTCATTATAATCTTAATAGAACCTTTACCTGTAGGTACTGATCAAGTTTTGTTATGCAAATCCTTCATTCCTTTTTAGTTTCCTAAACCCAACTTCTACATGTTTTTCCACGCACAAATTAGTGCTATCAAAACATCCAAAATTTGCAAAGAAAAGTGATACACAATAAAGTTAGGGAAAAGAGCAAATGCTACCCCATTTCTTTCCAAAACCCCATAATTTGGAACAAGAAAAGTTTTTTTTTAAAAAATTACCTCATGTCCAAATTTGTATTACTTGTCAAAACATTTACCTATCCAATCTTACCCTACCCACCTATTTAATCTCGTTCAGCCAACCTATCCAATCCTTATGCTACCTACATGTCTAATGTTATTCTACATCCCTACCTAATATCCTTTAACATTCACCTTTTCATTGAACTACGTGTTTAATTTAATGAGCTATTAAATAATGCATTATTTATGTTTTGATAAATGGATCTTAACTCAAGTTCTTGACTTACACATTTGATTACAAATTATCCTAAATGTCCTAAGTTTCAACATTTTGTAAATGATAAGAACATGTTTTAGTGTATTTTAAACCATTAAAGCACATTTTATATGCACAGTGTATTCCTTAATAGATTTTATATTGATTAATTTTCATAATGTTTATAACTCCAACAAGTGGTAACACTCAATTTAAGATGATGGTAGCTTTTGGTTTGTATTGAAAATCAAAATCACAAATAAATTAATATGAAATTCCATTATAATTGCAAATCATTAGTTAAAATATTAATTGTTGCTAGGCCAAGGTTTTGAAAGAAGATCCCAAGATGGCAGGTTGACATTAACAAAAATTCCCAAATTTGAACATCCCTAATAAAATTTCAAATTCATGGGGCATTTTGGTTCAAGGATGACCTATGTTTGGTCAACAACAAAAAAAAACTCACTTAAATAATGCCAATGATGCAAAATGATGCAAAATGATAAAAAGATGAGTATGCTAACAAGGAATGACAAAATGGCAACAAACAATATTAGGGTGTTGAAATTGCACTTTGGAAATGTTGGGTGTGTAAGGTTAAACATGATCTTAAGGGAAAAAAAGTAATAGGAGGCACCTTTATATTGAAGGTTAAAGCCTTTAGGGCAATGGAAATAATGTTAGAGGACACCAAAAACACTAAAAGTTACATAGTGGATGTTATTAACATTAAGGTTGAAAATATTCTAGATTATATATTTTGTCAAACTAAAGGTCATTAGGAAACATGGTGTATTGACACAAAACAATCAAGTCTATAGGATTTCCTAAACCAAGAAGAGAACATGAGCATGCTTAGTTCCAAATTCAAATCACGAAACAAGAAAAACACGAACAAAAAGACAACATGTGCAAAACAAAAATCCAATAGGACTTTATTGTAATAACAAAACAAAAACAAAACAAGGTTGTGACAAACTATAATAGGCACAAAACAACCTAGTCTATAGGATTTCCTAAACCGACAAAAACACGAGCATGTTTAATTCTAAATTCAGATCACAAAACAAAAAAAACAAGAATAAGAACACGACATGTGCACAAAAAAAGTCTCATAGGATTTTCTTGCAAGAATTAAACAAGGTTATGACAAACTATAATGGGCACAAAACAACCAAAAGTCTATAGGATTTCTTAAACCAAGACGAGAATACAAACAAGCCTAGTTCCAAATCCAAATCGTGAAACAAAAAAAACAAGAACAAGAACACGACATGTGCAAGATAAGAATCCAACAAAATTTTATTACAATAATGAAACAAGAACAAAACAAGGTTGTGATAAAAAAACGTACCCAAAATTGGTTAACTGGAAGTGAATTAAAGTTTAACTAAGATTTAAATGAAAATTAATTAGAAGTGAATTGAAAGTGAACTAAAGGATAACTACAAGTGAATTAAAAGTTAATTGAAAGCTAATTAAGAGCTAACTAATAGTTAATTAATAATGAATTGAAATTAAACTAAGTTCGTGTGGTACAAGTTAATTACAAATTATGGATGAACATTTATATGAATGAACTCCATGGTGTTGGCATCCATGACACATGGTGGGAAGGGCATGGGGGACGTTAGAAAAGCCCAAAATTCTTATTGACTCAATGAAAGGTGCAAAAACAAACATCATGGGTGTTAGGAATGTTAATGTTTCAATATGTGAAAATTAAATTTCATATTCTAAAATCAATGAAAGTGAAAATGATTTCTGGAGAGTCAATATGATTTTAGATTACTAATGTTTAATAACTAGTTATCTTTTAGATTTTTTAAAAATTAAATTTGAAATATATTTTGACCTTATGTCAATTGATCATCACTAGTAGCGTAAAACAATGCAAAACCCAAGTTAGTTACTAATAAGAATACATCAACAACTATTAATTATTTAATTTAATAATTATTTAAAAGTTAATAATTAACTAACTAGTGAGTTACATGTTACTAATTTATTATATTATTATTATTATTACTACTATTATTATTATATTATGTATTAATCATTGTTACCTAATTAATTAACTTGTAACTATTAATAGTTATTACATGTGAAATATAATACCTAGGTAGTAGGAAGCCCTACCCACCTATTCACCTAATTATGTAGCCTACTTAACCAATCCACAATATACATGTATTTAACATGTATATCCATGTATTAATATATTTATGTTTGGAATTGAAAAGTTTGGAAAGGTTTCATCCAAATGGGATATTCAACTAACACTAGTTAATACTAATTAATAAGATGATAGGGTGCTTCCACACTAACATGAAGCAACCTTGTGGCCTACGTAAGTGCTCATCAAGGGAATATTTTAAAAAGTTTCATTTGTAAGTTGAGAACAATCATTAAAAAATCTTATGGCCTAAAAAGATTATTCATTATATTATTGTGTAAATATTTGTTTTAAAAACCTCCCCCAACATATGTCATGTTCTAGGAATCTCCCCAAAAAAATTGGTTGATGAGTTTTTGAGTAAATTATCCTCATTAAATTTATTCCAAATCAAAGCAAATTCATAATATATTAATAACATTGTCATGTAAACACATAAAATATTTACAACATTAATACAATGTTTGATTTTAAAACATGAAAAACCAAAAAAAGTTATAGTTGTCATGGTATGTGTTATTATGACTACACTTGATCATAACATGCATCTTTTGAGAACCTAATTCATTTATTTATATAAGGGGGCCCCTAGGATGTTAGGATTACGATGAAATGTCACATTTTTTGTCCACCTAACAAAATATCTTAACTTTCATATACATTGGGGAGCCCTTTCATTATATTTGGTACTATATATATATATATATATATATATATATGTTGTTATAGTTGAGATTAAGCACATGGAAATTATAATAATATAGTTTATCAATGGTCGTAGAGGATACATGTATCATTTTAATATTATATTGGTATTTTCAAATACAACAATACATGTCCATTTTGGAACAAATGAATGGAGGAGATGACACCACCACCATAAAGGTGTTAAAGGAAATGGTGATCCATAATATACGTCTATTTAACATGCTGCAAACACCACATAAATACACGAATCTATAAATATGTCCTTAATATATTCGAAAACACCACATAAAAGTAACCAAGTTGTGACTAAAAAATTAATCAATGTGAAAGAATGAAAAACCTAGTAGTCACAAACTAATAGCACCATAGTCATAAAAAAAAAAAAAGATTGAAAAGGATGATGACTAGTTGTAAAAATGACAAAACATAATTGCAAATGACAATTACTTGCATATGGTCACAAATTAGATGGTTGTATAATACAAGATTTCTTTCAATGGTCATATTTTGTATACTCATAGTCCAATAACCTTGATTGTGTTTAGTACTTGCCATGTAATCATACATGTCTTTCTAAAATTACTTGAGTTATAGAACCCCACTTGTTCTTACAAGTTGAATCATTCCTCAATTGCTTTGAACAACCCACATCCATGACAATTGTTGAGATTTTCTTCCACTTGGTGATTATAGTTTCAAATTGGTTTCAGATGTCCACTTTTTCAAGGTTTGTGTCAAATTGCTTTTAATTGTCCTCTTTATCAATGATTATGATGTGTTCATCTTTCTTGGTTTTAACAAAAATAGTCTAGATTTCACCATGTTCCCAATGGATTGATGTAATTTCCTAACAACTTCTACTGTTATAGTTGATTCAAAATTATGATTAACAATTTCATCTTTTTTTTTAATTTCTTTTTTTGTTCCACTAGTTGTTTAATCATTGGGGTGTGCATCTGGGCGATTTTAAAAACAAAATATAGGTATGAATCTAACAACTACGATTTGTGATTTCTACATAAAAGCTATTGTGATATCTAGTTTTCACTTTGCAATTATTTTTTTAATTTATTAGACAATTCAAGAATTAAGAACTAGGTGGAGGTTTTACAATCCTTTGAATGTTTAATGTTTTCATAGCTAAAAATGATGGTGTCAAATAGTTCCATGGTGTGACGATGCAATGAATCACAACATCAACATGATTAAAAGGTTTCATGAACACACATTGCACTCTATAGGTGAAAGCAAGTGTTAGTATGGTGGAAATGATGAGGTTCATGCAAATTGGTATAGATGGCAAGGTGGTCTAAGTGCATGCAATCCTTTAATATGGTGTGTAAATGAGAAAGCGGTGGTTTGTAAATACATGCAAAGAAAAATGGAGAAAAATGTATGCTTTGGATGTGATGTGCAAAAGACATTGCATGCATTAGATGTGTAGAGGTAGAAGACAATCAGTTGGGAACATTGGAAAAGTTATTCAAATGTTGTCTTTCGAGGCGCTATGGAACATTGGATTATTTTTGTAAATCTAAGATTTTAAAATTTTTGTGTTAACATAAATTGGCCTACCATCACCTTACACCATTCAATTAACATCAAGTGCCATAGGTGATGTCATGTAATATTTTTGTGTGAATGATTATTTTTGGTGTGAATTGGTGAACAAAATTACTATCTTTCCAAACATTGAATTAATCCATATTTATTAGTGTTGTCTAATGCTTGATTGTGAAAGGAACCTTTAGTTTTAATACTTCTTAGTTTTTTTTAGTTTTTTTGGGTTTAATAAAACCTTTGGTATAGTTTTGAAATTTTATTTTACATTTATAAAATCTTCAATTCCAAAAAAAAATTCAAAAAAATTGGAGCTCGGTCTAGTTTAAGACCAAGTTTAGTTTCATCTACATTGCACCCAATTAAAATTAATAACTTCTTTAAATAGGTGCACATGCTCGTGGATTGGGGTGTTAGTGTAGGAGATAATTGGGTAGGATTGTTAAAAAAAAAAAATCTTGATAGACAATGAGACAATTTTTTTTCCTTTGGGAGCGAAGGGGGTGAATTTTATTGCTTTGCCTTGTGGGAAATGGGAAGGGGGAAACCAATGAATTGGTAGCCACCTACACAATAGTTCATTTGTAGTTCATTTAATTAACACATATTTCCATTAGGCATATTATAATATCTAGGCCAATTTGGCATTAATTATATTATATTTAAAAATGTTGAATTTCTTTTGAAGGAAAATAAAAAAATTGATGGAATATTTAAGAATACATCATTTATTGAAGTGACCAAGCTATTATGATATGTGATGATAAAATTTGCTTTACAAGTTTTCATTATAATTTGTCCTTTCATCACAAACATCTAGGCTTTATCAATTTGTTTCAAATTCACAAAAAAATTATTATTTCATGGGTTTGTGTTTTTTGTGCATGAATGTTATGCATTTAAGACATGTAGGATACATATATAAATAGGATGAAAATGGATTAAATATTTTCATTCACATAAAAATATTTTTTCATATGGATGAAAATATTTCAGCCTATTTGTACATGCATCATACATGTTTTAAACACACAACAACCATGCACATAAAAAATGAACCAATGATTGAATAATGTTTGCATGATTTCTATTATCAAATCATGGGATGGGAAGTTTGTGATGTTAGTTATGATCACAACCACCTCACATCCTTGCAAGTTAAACATTGATCAAAATACATGCAAGTGAAAGTTGTGAATCAAACTATGAGTTACCATTTTTTTTAAGGGAAAAAAATTATTTTTAAAATGTCTAAAAATTCCTTTATTACAAACCTTGAATTATTTTTCCCAACATTAATTATATACACATTTCCAAAATAGTTGCATTTCCAATGGAAAGTGATTATTCTTACAACAAAAAAATTACTCACTTTCTATTACTTGGTTATTATCACAATTTTTCCATGAAAAATTGTGATGACATCAAGGTAATAATAAGGTATCCTTAAAACTAAAAAAATAAGTTTAGTTCTACCTCAATATTAAATCAAAATGTGTTGATACAATTATTTATTTATTTTTTTGTTTGATGATATAACATGCATCCAACACCATCACAATTTATCCAATAAGGTTTGTCCAAAGTTGAATTATGACAACTTAAAAAACAAGTTTTCATTGTTATAGTTAAAAAAAGCTTTGTACTTACGATAGACTAGCTTGTGACTAAACACTTAAGTGCTTAGGGTAGGGCGAATCCAAAGGGAGGGTTTCATTGTTTTTGATGTCCAAACAAAATTTGAATTACTCCTCTTGACACATTTGACACATTAACAATTGTCAAAAACGAATTAGAAATGAGAAAGTTACGACCCTCCAAATGAAAGAGGATCAAGAACTCAAAAAAACAACCATTGAACAATACAAAGGCTAGTTCTTGAACACTTAAAAAAACTCCTTGTATGTTGCTATGTTGCTATTAGAGTTCAAAGCTGATTTGTAAAACTTCAGGTGGTGCTCCTATAGCACTTTAAATCATTTAAAATGAAAAAGAAATAAAAAAGTTATGAGGTTTGAAAGTAAGAGAAAAAAAAATAGAAAAAAATGCGTTTTGTAAGTTGCAAAGCTTATTTTTCTTGTTATTTTTTCATTACTCCTTTTGGTTTGCACTGCAAAGATGATTTCTAAAGCTTCTGACCAACATAAACATTTCAAATTAACTGCAAGTCATATAACGAGCTTGTAAGAGGGGTACACAAGGGGCATTGGAAGGAGATTGTATCCATATTGGGTTTCCACCTTCCTACCCAATCCTGTGAAGGATAGGTCCTGTAGGTAGGTAGGTAGGTAGGTAGGTAGATAGGTAGGAAGCATATAAGGTGGTTGCGAGGTAAGTAGATGCAGGCAGATGGTTAGTATATGGGTAAGGGAAGCTTAAATTAGCACTTGCAAGCCTTGATTCACACAAACAAGTAAACTCCTTTAGGTCTTCTTCTATTACAGTTCAAAAACATACTCTGAGGTTTCTGTTAACATCTATTATTTGTTTGAACAAAGTTCACATCACATTGATGGGTAGTGCTCCCATAGCATTTAAAACCACTCAAAATGAAGCACATATGATGAAGATATGAGTAAGTGTTCAGTCATAGACAAGGCAATCGATGATGATGGGCTGGTCTACCCTATATGACTAAAGAGCCTAAACTTGTTTTTAAAAGGGATAGCAACCTTGTTCATGCTGAAGAAGTCTCAATTTTCAGCAAGGTGCAAATTTTGCAATCCTAATCCAAATCAAGTTTCAAAAACAAGTTTGAACCTTTGGTCCACATACCCCCCCAAAGCCTAACTTAAAGCATACACTTAAAACTTGCTCAATACCTTGAACCTACCAACACTACCTAGTGTTTACCACCAAGTGTGATTGCTACTTAAAAGAATATAACATTTCTTGCTAACAAACTTTGAATGAATATTACTAAGAAAGAGCAAGAAATATCTTCATAGGCAACAAGGGAATCAAAGGTACCTAAACCAATAATTTTGCATTATCAAGTTTCAACAACAAAGGGCATTAAGGCCATACAAATTACTCATTGACCCATTTGATCACCTTCTATCCGGTTCTTGCTCTTGTGTATGTACTATGGAGTGGGCCCATAACAATAGGTCTCATACATAGTTAGGTAGGTAGGAAAATAGGTAACTATGTAGGTAAGTAGATGGTTTATACATATGTAAGGGCTGTTTTTATTACCTACCTACCTACTGACAACTTGCTTGTGAGTTGTTAGTAGGTAGGTTAAAAGAAAAAGCAACTGAGGTAACCACCATGGTTAGCTAGGGAACTGAAACCCAACAGAAAACTGTTTCATGACCACTTACCATTCATCCTTCAAAAGTTGAAATCATCTCCCAAGGGGCTTTACACACTAGGAATCAAAGTAGGCCCAAGTTTTTTCAGCCCTGACTCCTAATGTATACATAGCTAAGGTTTTTACTACCTAGCTACTAACCAACCTGCTTGTGGGTTGTTAGTAGGTAGGTTGCGAAAAAGTAACTAAGTTAACCACCATGGTTAGCTAGGGGAACTGGAACCCAACAGAAAACTGTTTCCTGACCACTTACCATCCATCCTTCACCCTGTGCTGGTGCATGCTGGTTCACTGTGGTACCTACGGCCACAGTGAACCAGCAACCCACATGAAGGATGAATGTTAAGTGATGAGGAAACAGTATTCTGTTGGGTTCCAGTTCCCTAGCTAACCATGGTGGTTAACTTTTAGTTACTTTTTTTTCAACCTACCTACTAACAACCCACAAGCAGGTTGGTTAGTAGGTAGGTAGTAAAAACAGCCCTTAGCTATGTATGTATAAACCATCTACATACTTACCTAGAAGTTGCCTATTTTCCTACCTATCTACCTATATATGATACCTACTAGTATTTCCTACACAATAACTGGTTACCAAGATGAAACCAAATATTAACTCAGTTGAGGTTCATCCACTCAGTGGATGATGGTGTGCTGGTGGGCACTGTGTGTTCACTATGGCCCCGATGAGTGTTCAGACTGACAAAATGGATGAAGTACAAGGTACTATGAACATGGCACAATAATTGTATGTGTGAAGGGGGGTTTGGTCTTAGAATTTTTGTTAGTGTAAACTGGAAGGACACATTACCCATAGTGCACAATTATTTCCTTCCTCTGCCCCATGAGCAGGGCAGCTATTTTATTTTCATGTTGGGCAGGAGGGTGGGTGGGTGGGTGGGTGAGCTTAACTACCTATGTAGTACTAAGTACCCTAAGGTCTAAGCATGTAGTGAGCACCCGTAGTTAATTATCAAGGTCGGTAAGTAGGTGAAGGCACTTGGTGCCTGGTTACTAGATAGGTTAAAAAATACATGTGAGTGAATTGGTTTTATACAATACAGCTAGTTAACCTAACCACTGTGGTTAGCTAAGCTGTGGGATGATGGATGGCAGGAAAAGAATGAAAAATGTTTTGTGTTTCCTGTCCAAACATCATCCATATACTGCATGGTGTGCTGGTGGGTGCTGCTGGTTCTCACTTTTGCCCTAAAAACTCACACAAAAGAAGAGTCTCTCTCATCACAGATACAAATTCTTTTTGTTGCCCCTTTTTCAGACCCAAAAAATTAATTTAGTGTTAATTTAACAAATTATATATTAAATTTAAATTAAATTTAAATTCAAATTCAAATTAAATTTGACCTTTTTGATACTAAATTAACACTAAATACCAGCACCAATGTAAAACAATTTGTAGTTAGTTGGTCACCTTATGCAGCTGATGTTATTGTGCATGTTCAACTCAGGACCTTCTGACAGAGTCACTGATGCACTGGCTGTTCTACAACACACTAGTTGTCAGACTATTATAAGTCACCCTTATTGAAGGTAGGTAGGTAGGTAGGTATGTACTAGATGAATAGGTAAGTAGGTAGATAGTGAGTACTAGGTAGGTAAGTAGGTACTAGGTAGGTGTGTATCTCTCTCAAGAACAACTCCCTCTTCATGAAAAAGTCAAGGAAGACAAATATTTCTATTTGTTTTGCTTCAGATACCAAATCTGGCACTTGATACGAACTCGAGAGTTTTCAAGAGAAGAGTAACATGCACACGGACAAAACATAATAATAATAAGTTCATGTTGGTTTTCACCAGTGTTGAGAATTCTGTTGATAAAATGGGCATAATTTCTTCCCCCATGTTATGAAACATGGTAAACATATATTAGAGTTTCTCTGCAAAGTCACCCTGTCTTCACCCTGTCTTTGGGCGTGCTTTCACCCCTTATCCCCTCTTTCAGTGGTATCTGCCAAGTAAAGAATTTTTTTTTTTACTAAATCTCAGTATGAAATGCTGAATCTCACATTTAGTGCACAAGGGTTCGAGAGTAATTATAGTACCTAGTTAGTTGTACAGGTAGGAGCAGTGAAAATATATGTAGCAGCACTGGAGGCGCGGTCAGGAAAAAAGAAAGACCGTATGAAACTGAGTTTACCACCAAAATTGCTGGAAAAACTGGTCTCGTCCCTGTTATTTCGTTTTGTACAATTTTTCATTCACAGTTACGCATTTGATGCCTTATTATGCCAAAACTGACCATTCTTGCCCCCTAATCACAAGACTTAATGTATAACTCTATTATAATTAACCCATTGTTCTTTCCATGCATTACAATTTGACAATGAGCGGGAAATGCCCCAAGATCATGGTAATCATGGTAATGGGTTTTAGGTTCCACCCAATAAGTGTTTAGGAATTAGGGTTTCCCTGGGAGATCCTATCAACAGAGTAGGAGTTCAATCACCAGATGTGTTGTTCTATTTGTTAATCTAGCAATGCGAGCCAAACCTTGGCCATCTTGGAAACCCTAGCCTTTGATTTTGTCTCATTGCCATCATTGATCACTTCACCTTTAGTCGAACATACACTTGTCTCCCCCAATTCATCAATTTTTGTAGCATTCATTGGTACTTTCAATGTTGTAGGTTAAACGTCTTTTTGGGATTAGTAGGGAATCATCCATGGGAAGGGTAGGATTGTTTTTGGGAATCACTTGGAATCCTCCGTGAAATTGAAAGATGGTGACATTGAGTGAATCGCCACAAGCAAGGAGGATGGGTTTGGATTTGGGCTTCCTCAACCCTTGAGACTTACTTCTCTTGATGGAATCAAAAGGGTGGCTTGCAAGTGTGTTGTTTTCCAATTGCATAGACAAGCATTGTAAAAGGAAGACATGCTTTACAATACAACAACTATTTGGTATGC
>Ga0116229_10006452_pt1 | contig 18867 bp, 13 predicted proteins | sample S1TSphgellanicum_3_FD_87313 | JGI IMG/M metagenome (GOLD analysis project Ga0116229, IMG submission 87313) | Host-associated microbial communities from peat moss isolated from Minnesota, USA - S1T2_Fc - Sphagnum magellanicum MG | ecosystem: Host-associated > Plants > Peat moss > Unclassified... | reverse complement strand
GGTTGAAGCTGTTCTGCAGCGCCAGCACGCCCTGGATCTCGTGCGCCTGGATCATCGCGCGCAGCAGCGAGCGTCCGGTCAGCGGCGCACGCCGCGGCAGCATCGCAGCGCGCGACATCCAGTCAGCGACCGCCAGGATGGCGCCGAGGTTGTCCGACGGATGGCCCCACTCGGCCGCCAGCCAGGTGTCGTTGAAGTCCAGCCAGCGGATCATCGCGCCGATGTTGAATGCGGCGGCCACCGGATCGAGCTCGAAATTCGTGCCCGGCACGCGCGCGCCGCGGCTCATGCCGGCACCGGGCACCACCGGTCCGAGCAGGCGCGTGCAGGCCGGGAAGCGCAGCGCCTGGAAGCCGCAGCCGAGCGTATCCATCAGGCAGTAATAGGCGGTCTGCATCGCCAGCTCGCTCGGCGTGCCGTAGTCGAGCGCGTAGTCGGCGATCGCGCTCAGCACCGCATCCGGCGCTGATCGCTCAGCGGACTTGTAGTCTTGCGACATGGTCTTAAACCCGATCCTGCAGTGCGATGAATGGCTGGTCGTCGGGTCCGGTGTAGTTGGCGCTCGGGCGGATGATCTTGCCGTCGATGCGCTGCTCGATCACATGCGCGGCCCAGCCGGCGGTGCGCGCGATCACGAACAGCGGCGTGAACATCTCGGTCGGCACCCCCATCAGGTGATAGGACACGGCCGAGAACCAGTCGAGGTTCGGGAACATGTTCTTGGCCGCGCGCATCACGCTCTCGATGCGCACCGCGATGTCGTAGTGCTCGCGGTCGCCGGCGGCGTCCGCCAGCTGCTGCGCCACGCGCTTGATGACCTCGTTGCGCGGGTCGGCGGTGGTGTAGACCGGGTGGCCGAAGCCGATGATGACCTGCCGCTCCGCCACGCGCGCGCGGATGTCCGCTTCCGCGGCATCCGGACTGGCGTAGCGCTTCTGGATTTCGAACGCCACCTCGTTGGCGCCGCCGTGCTTGGGGCCGCGCAGCGCGCCGATCGCCCCGGTGATGCACGAATACAGGTCGGAGCCGGTGCCGGCGATCACGCGCGCGGTGAACGTCGAGGCATTGAATTCGTGCTCGGCGTAAAGATTCAGCGAGGTATGCATGGCCCGGATCCACAGCGCGCTCGCCGGCCTGCCATGCAGCAGGTGCAGGAAATGCGCGGCGATCGAATCATCGTCGGTCGACACTTCTATACGGCGGCCATGGTGGCTGTAGTGGTACCAGTAGCACAGCATCGAGGGCAGGCACGCCAGCAGCCGGTCCGACAGCTCGCGCGCCCTCTCGACCGCATGCGCATTGGGCTCAGGCTCAAGGCAGCCCATCGCCGACACCCCGGTGCGCAGCACGTCCATCGGATGGCTGCTGCGCGGCAACAGCTCCAGTGTGCCGCGCAGCGCCGCGGGCAATTCGCGCCACGCCGCCAGCCGCGCCTTGTACGCGGCAAGCTCGGCCGCGTTGGGAAAGCGCTCGTGGATCAGCAGGTAGGCGATCTCCTCGTACTCGCAGCGCTCGGCAATATCCAGGATGTCGAAGCCGCGATAGTGCAGGTCGTTGCCGGCAAGTCCAACGGTGGACAACGCGGTATTACCGGCCACCACCCCCGACAACGCGACGGATTTCTTCGCCACTTACTTGCCCTTGCCGGCCGCGAACAGCCGATCCAGCTGCTGTTCGAAGGCGTCGTAGCCGAGGTACTGGTACAGCTCGGCACGCGACTGCATGCGCTCGATCACCCCGCGCTGCGTGCCGTCGCGCCGGATCGCCTGGTAGGTCGCGAGCGCCGCGGCATTCATCGCCCGATAGGCCGAGCAGCAGTACAGCACGATATCCACGCCGGCCGCGCCCAGCTCCTCGCGCCCGAACAGCGGCGTGAAGCCGAATTCGGTGATGTTGGCCAGGATCGGCACTCCGCACGCCTGCCGGAAGCGCCGGTACTGCGACAGCTCGCCGATCGCCTCGGGGAAGATCATGTCGGCGCCCGCCGCCACGCAGGCGACAGCGCGCTCGAGCGCACGCTCGATCCCCTCGCTCGCCAGCGCGTCGGTGCGCGCCATGATCACGAACTGGCTGTCGGTGCGGGCGTCGACCGCCGCCTTGACCCGATCCACCATTTCCTCCAGCGGCACGATCTCCTTGCCCGGACGATGACCGCAACGCTTGGCCTGCACCTGGTCCTCGATGTGCATGCCGGCCGCGCCCGCCTTGGTGAAGCTGCGCACGGTGCGCGCAATGTTAAATGCGCCGCCCCAGCCGGTATCGGCATCCACCAGCAGCGGCAGGTCACAGGCATCGGTGATGCGGCGGATGTCGACCAGCACGTCGTCCATGCTGCTGATCGCCAGGTCCGGCACGCCGAGCGAGTTGGCCGCAAGTCCGCCGCCCGACAGGTAGATCGCCCGGAAACCGCTGGCCGCGGCCAGGCGGGCGACATAGGCGTTGATCGCACCGACCACCTGCAGCGGCTGCTCCTCGCGCACCGCGGCGCGCAGCCGCGCACCAGCCGATAGCATCGCGCCCATTGGAGCGCCCGCCGAAGCGCCTGCTGACTGACCCGGTGCCGTTTCCATCCGCCGAACCCTACACTAGCCGGCAGATATTGTGGACACTGGTGAAAACCAGGCAGTGAAATGCCCTACCGACGCTCGGCGTTGATGCAGGATCGGCTGGCGGATAATCGCGCGCGCATCATGCGCTCGACGCGCCACCTGATCGCGCGCGGTGGCTTTCGCGCCGCGCGCATCAGCGCGGTGGCAGGCGACGCCGGCCTGTCCACCGGCTCGATCTATCGCTATTTCCCGTCCCAGGCACAGCTGTTCATCGAGGTGCTGGGCGCGGCGGTGGCGCATGAGATCGAACTGCTCGAGCGCATCGCCGCGGCCCCGGAACCGGCCGCGCAGCGGCTGCAAAGGGCGGTGGAAGCCTTTGCCCGGCGCGCCCTTGACGGCCGCAACCTGGCGTACGCGTTCATCGCCGAGCCGATCGGCGCTGCGGTGGAAGCCGAACGGCTGCGCTCACGGCGCGAATTTTCCGCGGTGTTCCAGCGCCTGATGATCGCCGGCATGCGCAGCGGCGAATTCCCGCCGCAGGATGCGGAAGTGGCCGCCGCCTGCATCGTCGGGGCCTTCACCGAGGCGCTGGTCGGTCCGATCGCGCCCGGCAGCAAGGCGGCCAGCCCCCGCGCACGCGCGCGGCTGATCGGCGCCATCGGCCGCTTTTGCGTCGCGGCGGTTCGTACCTGACGCGGCTTGACCTGCTTTCAGGGCTTGGCGCGCAGCGCCCATTCGCGCCAGATCGCCAGCGCGACCGCCAGCACCACCGGGCCGGTGAGCAGCCCCAGCAGGCCGAATGCCTCCAGGCCGCCGAGCGCACCGAACATCACGATCAGGAACGGCACGTGGGTGGCGTTGCTGATCAGTATCGGGCGCAGCACATTGTCGGCCGGATGCACCAGCACCGCGCCCCAGGTCAGCATCACCACCCCTTTCCATACCAGTCCGGTCGAGATCAGGTAGATGCCGACCGGCACCCAGACGATCGCGGTACCCACCAGCGGCACGATCGACAGGAAGCCGGTGAGCGCGCCGAGCAGCACCGGCGCGGCTACGCCGACGACCCAGTAGCCAATCCCCGCAAGCACGCCCTGCGTGATCGCCGTGATCAACAGCCCATAAACCACCGCGCGCGTCATCTTGCCGGCGGTGATCACGTAAGGATTGAGACGGTTGCCGAAGAAGCCCTCGACCACGGCCTCGGCCTGGCTGGCGATGGTCTCGCCGTCGCGGTAGAAGAAGAACAGCGTCAGCAGAGTCAGCGACAGCTTCACGACGTTGCGCCCGACCTCGCCCATGATGCGGCCGAGCTGGCTGGACCAACCCAGCAGCCAGCCACTGAGCTGCTGCGTCAGCTCCGACGGGTCGGTGGCATAGCCCTGAAGTGTCTCGCGGATCTTGTCGCCGACCCAGGGGATGCGCGTCAGGAAATCCGGCACCGCCTGCGGCCCCTGCGACAGGTACCTGGTGATCACCTGGTAGGCATTGATCAGCTCGCCCTGCACCAGCACCAGGATCCACAGCACCGGCACGATGACCGCACCGCCCAGCAGCAGCGTCATCAGCAGCGCGGCGAGCGTGCGGTAGCCGTGCAGCACGCGGCGCAGCCGCCGAAACAGCGGCCAGCTCGCATAGGCGAGGATCGCCGCCCACACGATCGGCGCAATGAATGGCGTCAGGATCACCCCGCACAGCGCCGCCATCCCCACCAGCAGCAGCGCCAGCAGCAGTGGCCGCACCCAGGTGGATGCCGGGACGCTCATGCCGGGACGCTCATGCCGTGACGCTCGTCGCCGGCGTCGCGCCCGTGGCCAGCGTCACGCCACGCGCCAGCGCCACGCGCGACTGCGTCGGCCGCGACAACGCCGCGCAGATATAGCGATCGGCGGCGAGCAGCGCTTGCAGCTGCACGCCGGTATGAATTCCAAGTCCATCGAGCATGTAGAGCAGATCCTCGGTTGCCACGTTGCCCGAAGCACCGGGCGCGTAGGGACAGCCGCCCAGTCCCGCGACCGAGGCATCGAATACCGCAACACCGAACTGCAGTGCCGCGTAGACGTTGGCCAGCGCCTGGCCATAGGTATCATGAAAGTGCCCGGCGAGCCGTTCCACCGGGACCCGCCGCGCCACCGCTTCCAGCATCGTCGTGGTGCGCGACGGCGTGCCGACCCCGATGGTATCTCCGAGCGAGATCTCAACACAGCCCATCTGGAACAGCGCAGCGGCGACGTCGGCCACCGCCGCCGGCGTGATCGTGCCCTCGTAGGGGCACCCCAGCACGCACGACACGTAGCCGCGCACTGGGACGCCACGCGCGCGTGCGGCGTTCATCACGGGCTCGAAACGCTTGAGACTCCCGGCGATCGAACAGTGGATGTTCTTCTGCGAGAAGCTCTCCGAGGCGGCGCCGAACACCGCCACCTGGTCGGCGCCGGCCGCCATCGCCGCCTCGAAGCCGGCCAGGTTCGGCGCCAGCACAGAATAGATGAGTCCCGGCCGGCGTTGCACGCCGCGCATCACCGCAGCGTGATCCGCCATCTGCGGGACGCGCCGCGCCGACACGAACGCGGTGGCTTCGATGTGCGTCAGGCCGGCATCAGCCAGCAGTCGGATCAGCTGCAGCTTGACCTCGGTGGGAACCTGGCGGCTTTCGTTCTGCAGCCCGTCGCGCGGCCCGACCTCGACCAGCTTGACGTGTGTTGGCATCATCGGGATGGCCTCATTGCGGCCGCCTCATTGCGGTGGCCCCATAGGCGTGGCCTCGAATTCGATCAGCTCCCAGCCTTCCCTGACCTGCTCGCCGACCGCGGCCCGATAGCCGCGCACCGTGCCATTGGCCGGCGCACAGATGGTGTGCTCCATTTTCATCGCCTCCAGGATCAGCAACGGCGCGCCCTTCGCAACCGCGCTGCCGGTCGCGACCAGCTGCGCGATGACGCGCCCCGGCATCGGCGCGGCAAGGCTCGCCTCGGCCACATACGCATCCCCGGCGCCGCGCAGCGGATCCAGCCGGCGCAGCCGATAGTCGTGCTCGCCGATCAGCAGCCGCAAGTCGCCCGCCTGCTCCTCGATCTGCACCTGTACCCCATCGTCACCGAACTGCAGGAAAAAACAGTCATTGCCCTCGTCGTGCAGTGTGGCCGCGCCGCGGCGCTCGCCGATCCCGAGCCAGATACCATCAGCGCGGTACTCCACCGTGACTTCCGACGGCGCTGCCACGGCAGCGGCTTCAGCGCCAGCGCCCGCACCCGCGCCGGCGCCAGCAGCAGCGCCGGCGCCAGCAGCAGCGCCGGCGCCAGCGTCGGCGAACACCAGCGTTCGGGTCAGGTGGCCGTTGAGCCGCCAGCCATCGGCCGCGCTCCACACCGACGGCAGCGACGTCGCCGCCGGCCGCTCCTGCAGCAGCGTCCACAGCGCGGCCGCCGCCAGTGCCCGTGCGTCGGCCGGTGCATGGATCCCCAGCACCAACGCAGGCTCGCGCTCGATGGTGCCGACGTCCAGCTGCCCGCCGGCCAACGCGGCGCTGGCGGCGAGCCGGCGCAGGAACATCACGTTGTTGCCGACGCCGTCGATGCGCACCTGCGCCAGCGCGCGGCGCAGCGCCGCGACCGCCGCAGCGCGCGTGCCGGCATGCACGATCAGCTTCGCCAGCATCGGATCGTAATCAATGCCCACGCGCTCCCCCCGCTGCATGCCGGTCTCGAGCCGCAGCCCGGCGCCTGCCTGCGGGAATTCAAAGCGCGCCAGCGTGCCGCTCGAGGGCAGGAAACCCGCCTCCGGCACCTCCGCATAGACGCGCACCTCGATCGCGTGGCCGCGCATGGCGATGTCCTGCTGCGACAGCGGCAATGCTTCACCGCTCGCCACGCGCAACTGCCACTCCACCAGGTCGAGGCCGGTGATCATCTCGGTGACCGGATGCTCGACCTGGATGCGGGTATTCATCTCCATGAAGTAGAAATCCCCGGCCGCATCCACCAGGAATTCCACCGTGCCGGCCCCGGTATAGCCGACCGCGCGCGCCACATCGCAGGCCGCGCGCGTGATCGCGGCGCGCGCCACGTCATCCAGGTGCGGCGCCGGGGCTTCCTCCAGCACCTTCTGGTGGCGCCGCTGCGCCGAGCAGTCACGCTCGTACAGGTGCACGATCTGCCCGGCGTTGTCGCCGAACACCTGCACCTCGATGTGACGCGGCTGGGACAGGTACTTCTCCAGCAGCACGCGCTCATCGTTGAAGCTGGCGCGTGCCTCGCGCCGGCAGGATGCCAGCCGCTCATCGAACAGCGCCGCGCTCTCGACCACGCGCATGCCCTTGCCGCCGCCACCGGCGGTGGCCTTGATCAGCACCGGGTAGCCGATGCGCGCCGCCTCGCTACGCAGTCGCGCCGCGTCCTGGTCCTCCCCGTGATAACCCGGCAGCAGCGGCACGCCGCAGCGCTGCATCAGCTCCTTCGCGCTCGCCTTGGAACTCATCGCGCGCATCGCCGCCACCGGCGGACCGATGAATGTCAGACCCGTCGCCTGGCAGTCCTGCGCGAACTGCGCATTCTCGGACAGGAACCCATAGCCCGGATGAATCGCCTGCGCGCCGCTCTGCAGCGCCGCCTGGATGATCGCGTCAATGCGCAGGTAGCTGTCGCGGGCCGCGGCCGGTCCCACGCATACCGCCTCATCCGCCAGCCGCACGTGCCTGGCGGCCGCGTCCGCCTGCGAATACACCGCGACCGTGGCGATTCCCAGCCGCCGGCAGGTCGCGATCACCCGGCAGGCGATCTCGCCGCGGTTGGCAATGAGTATCCTGGTGAACATCAGCTTGACCTGCGCATCGGTGCTGAGCATCCGCGCATCAGCCACTCCAGGGTAGCCAAACCGACCTTGGTGCTGAGCATCCGCGCATCAGCCACTCCAGGGTAGCCAAACCGACCTTGGTGCTGAGCATCCGCGCATCAGCCACTCCAGCTTGGTTTGCGCTTGGCAAAGAACGCGGCGATGCCTTCACGTGCCTCCGCACCGGCGCGCACCTCGGCGATGCTGCGGGCGGTCTGCTCCGCGACCTGCGGATCGAAGGTGTCCTGGCCGCGCAGCTGCGCCAGCAATCGCTTGCAGTGCGCCTGGGCCTGCGGGCCGGCGCTGCGCAGCGCATCCACCAGGCCACCGAGCCGGCCGTCGAGCTCATCGGCGCTCACCGCCTCCTGCACCAGCCCGATGCGCAGTGCCTCGGCCGCATCGAAGCGCTCGCCGGTCAGGAAATAGCGGCGCGCCGCCCGCTCGCCGATCGCAGCGACGACGTAGGGCGCAATGGTCGATGGCGTGAGTCCCAGCCGCACCTCGGTAGTGCCGAAACTCGCGTCCGAGGTAGCGAGCGCGATATCGCAGGCGGCCGCCAGCCCCATGCCGCCGCCGAGTGCCACGCCGTGCACCCGCGCGATGGTCGGCTTGGGCGATTGCGCCAGCGTGCGCAACATCCATGCCAGCCGGCGTGCGTCCTCCAGGTTGCCGTCGTAGTCGGCATTGGCCTGCTGCTGCATCCATTCCAGGTCCGCGCCGGCGCAGAAGTTACGGCCACGTCCAGCCAGCACGATGACGCGTACCGCGGCATCCTGCGACAGCAGCGCCAGGCAGCGCGACAGTTCATTCAGCAGCCCGTCGTGAAAGGCATTGTGGCGCTGCGGCCGGTTCAACCACACGGTGGCGCAGCCGCTGACCGATTCTAGCTGAAGAAACTGATATGCCGGCATCGCGAGCTACATCCTGAAGACGCCAAAGCGCGTCGTGCCGACGGGGGCGCCGGCGGCCGCGGCCAAGGCCAACCCCAGCAGGCGGCGCGTCTGCGCCGGATCGACAATGCCATCGTCCCACAGGCGCGCGGTGGCGTAGTACGGATCGCTCTGCTGCTCGAACTGCGCCAGCGTCGGGGCCTTGAACTCCTGCTCCTGCTGCGCGCTCCAGGGCTTGCCCTGGCCTGTCAGTTGATCGCGCCGCACCGTGGCGAGCACGCTGGCCGCCTGCTCGCCCCCCATGACGCTGATGCGCGAGTTCGGCCAGCTCCACAGGAAGCGCGGGCCGTAGGCGCGACCGCACATGCCGTAATTGCCGGCGCCGAACGAGCCGCCGATCAGCAGCGTGAACTTCGGTACCGCGCTGGTGGCCACCGCGGTCACCAGTTTGGCGCCATCCTTGGCGATGCCGGCGTTCTCGTATTTTTTTCCCACGATGAAGCCCGAGATATTCTGCAGGAACACCAGCGGTACGCCGCGCTGCGATGCCAGCTCGATGAAATGCGCGCCCTTGAGCGCGGACTCGGAGAACAGGATGCCGTTGTTGGCCAGCAGCGCGACCGGGTGGCCGTGAATGTGAGCGAAGCCGGTCACCAGGGTTGCACCGTAGCGCTGCCGGAACTCATCCAGCCGCGAGCCGTCGACGATGCGGGCGATCACCTCGCGCACATCGTAGGGCTTGCGCGAATCGGCCGGGATGATGCCGTACAGTTCCTGCGGGTCGTAGCGCGGCTCCTCGACGCCGTGCGCTGCGCCGGCGCCGCTCACCGTCGCGGCGCTCACTGGCGCAGCGCCAGACGCCGCGGCGCTGCCGCGCCGGTTCAGGTTCGCGACCATGCGCCGCAGGATCGACAGCGCGTGCGCGTCGCTGTCGGCATAGTGGTCCGCCACGCCCGACAGCCGCGTGTGCACATCGGCGCCGCCGAGCTCCTCGGCGCTCACCACCTCGCCGGTGGCAGCCTTCACCAGCGGCGGGCCGCCCAAGAAGATCGTGCCGTTGTCCTTGACGATGATGCTCTCGTCGGACATCGCCGGCACGTAGGCGCCGCCGGCGGTGCAGGAACCCATGACGCAGGCCAGCTGCGGGATGCCCTGCGCTGACAACCGCGCCTGGTTGAAGAATATCCTGCCGAAATGCTCGCGGTCCGGAAACACTTCATCCTGCAGCGGCAGGTAGGCGCCGCCCGAGTCCACCAGGTAGATGCATGGCAGGTGGTTGTCGGCTGCGATTTCCTGCGCCCGCAGGTGCTTCTTGACGCTGATCGGATAGTAGGTGCCGCCCTTGACGGTCGCATCGTTGGCGACGATCACGCACTGGCAGCCACTGACGCGGCCGATACCGCTGACGATGCCGGCGCCCGGCACCTCCCCGCCATACATGTCGAAAGCTGCCAATGCGCTGAGCTCCAGGAACGGCGTCCCGGGATCGAGCAGCAGGTCGATGCGCTCGCGCGGCAGCAGCTTGCCGCGGGCCCGATGCCGCTCGCGCGCACTGGGCGAGCCGCCCAGCGCCGCCGCGGCGCTGCGTTCGCGCAGCTGCGCCACCAGCGCGCGCATCGCGCTGCTGTTGGCCTCGAACTGCGCATCCCCCGGGCGAATACTGGATGTCAGGACGTTGCTCATGGGCCCGCCACTTTACTCCAGCACGCTAAAAGAATGAATCCGGATTCATATTTGTGACGCCGGCCGCACGTTGGCCTTATAATCCGCGCGCCCAGGGCAGCTGCAGGCAGGTGTCTATAGGCGTCCGACAGGGACTTCGGAGCATTTGCCACTCGACCGTCAGCGGCGCGTTGGTCACAATGCCCCCACCCTTGAGCCGCCTGGCGCCCCTGGAGGCCCAGAATCACCGACCGCAGGAGTAGCGCGTGGATCCGCGACGATGGTTGCTGCTGACAGTAACAACCTGCGCGGTCCTGTTGCAGCACTCCAGCGCGCTGTCGCCGCGCACCGCGCCGCCGGCGCCGCCACCGGTGGCGCACTTTGGCTTCGAGAACGTGCAGCGCATCGCCCAGGCGCGCGCCAATGAGTCGTATCGCGACCACAGCAGCAAGCTGCCGGAGAGCCTGGGCAGGATCAGCTACGAGGACTATCGCAACATCCAGTTTCGCGCCGACCAGGCGCTGTGGCGCCACCAGTCATTGTTCGAAGTGCAATTTTTCCATCGCGGCTTCGCTTATGACAAGCGCATCAACGTCACCGAGGTGGGCGAGAACGGCGTGCTGCGTACCATCAACTACAGCCCGTCGCAGTTCGAATTCGGCAAGGCGCTGCCGCCGGCCGACCTGCCCGCGGACCTGGGCTTCGCCGGGCTGCGGGTGCACTATCCGCTGCTCAGCCCGGACTACAAGGACGAGCTGGTCGCGTTCCTCGGCGCCTCCTACTTCCGGGTGCTCGGGCGCGACCAGAACTACGGCGCCTCGGCGCGCGGACTTGCGATCAATGTCGCCACCACCAGCGGGGAGGAATTCCCGTATTTCACCGATTTCTGGCTGGTGCGGCCCGGGCCGCAGCAACGCACGCTGACGATCTATGCCGTACTCGACAGCCCCAGCGTCACCGGCGCCTATCGCTTCGAGATCACGCCTGGCATGACTACCGAGGTCGAGGTCACCGCCACGCTGTATGCGCGCCAGAGCATCGAGAAGCTCGGCCTCGCCCCGCTGACCTCGATGTTCCTGTATGGCGAGGGGCGGCCGCGGCCGTTCGATGACTACCGGCCCGCGGTACATGACAGCGACGGCCTGCTACTGCAGACCGGTGCCGGAGAATGGCTGTGGCGGCCGCTGGGCAATCCGCACACGCTGCGCGTCACCAGCTTCTCCGACGAGCATCCGCGCGGCTTCGGCCTGGCGCAGCGCGACCGCGATTTCTCGCATTACCAGGACGAGGACGCGCACTACCAGCGCCGTAGCAGCTACTGGATTGCGCCGCTCGGCGACTGGTCCAAGGGCACGGTGGAACTGGTGGAAATTCCCAACGATGAGGACATCCACGACAATATCGTGTCGTACTGGATCCCATCGATGAAGCTGCAACCGCACAAGCCGTTCACGTTCTCCTATCTGCTGTCGGCGTACTCCACGCTGCCGCAGCTCTCCCCCGGCGGTCGGGCGATCGCCACCCGCACTTATGTCACGCGTGTGCGCGGCGGGGAGACCTCGCGGCGCGTCATGGTGGACTTCTCCGGTGGCCCACTCGACACGCTCGGGGCCACGCAGCCGGTGCGGCCGGAGATCAACGCCCACAACGGCGACATCGACAACGTCTCGATCCAGCGGCTGGTGGAAAACGGCATCTGGCGCGTGAGCTTCCGGGTGTTGCCGAAGAACAGCCAGGCGATGGACCTGCACTGCTACCTGACGCTGTACGGCGAGTCGCTCACCGAAACCTGGACCTATCTGTGGACGCCCTGAGCATCGACCCTGGCATCGACCCTGGCATCGACTCTGGCCCGGAGCGTGCCATGCGCCGGCAGGCGCGCTGGCGGCGGCTGCTGTTCTTCGGTCCAACGTTCCTGACCGCGCTGGCCGCGGGCGTGATGATGTTCGACATCCTCAAGGTCAACGGCCAGACGCTGCTCAACTGCCTGGCGCTGCCGCTGTTCGTGGTGCTGTTCGGCTGGATCGCCGGCGCGTTCTGGTGCGCGGTCATCGGCTTCGTGGTGCGGCTGCGCAGCGGCGATCCGGCCATACTGCAGCAGCGACCCGCCCCGGCGCAGCCGCTGCACGGCCGCACCGCGATCGTCACGCCGATCTACAACGAGGATACGGCGCGCGTGTTTGCCGGCGCCGATGCCATCTGGCAGTCGCTGCAGCAGCAGCCGTGCGCGGCGAGCTTTGACCTGTTCATCCTGTCCGATACGCGCCAGCCCGACATCGCCATCGCCGAGGAGGCCGCCTGGCGCGCGCTGGTAGCGCGACGCGGCGCCGACGGCCGGCTGTTCTATCGCCGCCGCAGCGAGAACCTGGGACGCAAGTCCGGCAACCTCGCCGAGTTCATCCGCAACTGGGGCGGCGCCTACGACTACATGATCGTGCTCGACGCCGACAGCATCATGTCCGGCCAGGCGCTGGTGTCGCTGGCGGAGCTGATGGACGCACACCCGCAGGTCGGCATCATCCAGACGCTGCCGCTGCTCGCCGGCCGCGACACGCTGTTCGCGCGCATGCTGCAGTTCGCGGTGCGGCTCAACGGTTTGATGCTCGCCAGCGGGCTGGCCTTCTGGCAGCTCGGCGAGAGCAATTACTGGGGCCACAACGCCATCCTGCGGCTGCGCGCATTCGCCGAGCACTGCGCGCTGCCACGGCTGCCGGGCGCGCCGCCCTTTGGCGGGGAAATCTTGAGTCACGATATCGTCGAGGCAGGGTTCATGCGCCGTGCCGGCTACCAGGTCTGGCTGGTCCCCGACATCAGCGGCAGCTGGGAGGAGGTGCCCTCCAATGTCATCGACTATGCGGCGCGCGACCGCCGCTGGGCCCAGGGCAACATGCAGCACCTGGGCGTGGTGCCGATGCAGGGGCTGCACTGGCTGAACCGCCTGCACCTGCTGACCGGCATCCTGTCCTATGCCAGCTCGCCGCTGTGGCTGCTGGTCCTGATCATCAGTTCCATCGTCACCTGTATCCAGGCGGTCAACGGTCACCAGTACTTCCAGCCCGGCGCGATCTCTCTGTTTCCCAACTGGCCGCAGTACCGCGACAAGGAAATCGCGGCGGTGCTGACGATGACCGTCATCGTGCTGCTGGTGCCGAAGATGCTGGGCGCCGCGCTGGTGATCCGTGATCGCGCCTCGCGCGCCGCTTTCGGCGGTACCAGCCGGATCATCGGCGGCTTTGTGTTCGAACAGCTGCTGAGCGTGCTGCTGGCGCCGACCATGATGCTGTTCCACTCCGAGTTCGTGCTGCGTGCGCTGCTCGGCCGCAGCGTCGGCTGGGATGCGCAGGCGCGCGGCGACCGCGGCATCAGCTGGGGTGAAGCATTGCAGCGGCACAAGTGGCACCTGGCGATCGGCCTGGCCTGGGGTAGCCTGATCCTGCTGCTGGCACCGAACTTCATCTGGTGGATGTCGCCGGTGATCCTGGGCATGCTGCTGTCGGTGCCGTTCACCGTGTTCACCAGCCGCTCGGACCTCGGCCGCGCGCTGCGCAGCCGCGGCTGGCTGCTGACACCAGAGGAAACGCGCCAGCCGTTCGAGCTTGCGGCCGCCGCGGCCGCGCGCGCGCTGCCACTGGCCGCGGCGGTAGACTTCGAGCCGCTGGCGGTACCGCCGCGCTCGCCGCTGGGGATGGTCGCCGCGGCGCCGGCGTACCTCAAGGTGCGTCCGGCGCGCCGCCGGCTCACCAGCTCTGTGTAGCGCAACTCCGTCTAACCATGGGTCGCATTTTCGAGGTTCGCAAGCACGCCATGTTCGCGCGCTGGAACCGCATGGCGAAGGGATTCGCGCGCATCGCCAAGGACATCAACATGGCGGTCAAGTCCGGCGGCGCGGATCCGTCCGCCAACCCGACGCTACGTCGCATCATGCAGAATGCGCGCGCCATCAACATGCCCAAGGACAAGGTCGAGGCGGCGATCAAGCGCGCCAGCGGCCACGACGCCACCAACTACCACGAGGTGCTGTACGAGGGCTACGCGCCGCACGGCGTCGCGCTGCTGGTGGAAACCGCGACCGACAACCCCACCCGCACCGTCGCCCACGTGCGCAACATCATGAGCAAGAACGGCGGCAATCTCGGCACCACCGGCAGCGTCAGCTTCCAGTTCCAGAAGATGGGGGTGTTCCGCCTCGATCCGGCCGGCATCGACCAGGATGAGCTGGAGCTGGCGATGATTGATCACGGGCTGGAGGAAATGGGCGAAGGCAGCGGCGAGAAGGGCGAGCCGCAGCTGGTACTGCGCTGTGCGTTCGAGCACTTCGGCCAGCTGCAGGAAGCGCTCGAGGCGCGGCGCATCGCGCCGCTGTCCGCTGAACACGATTATGTCTGCACCACACCGATCACCCTGCCGGAGCCGCAGGCCACCGAGGCGCTCGAGCTGATCGACCAGCTCGAGCAGGAAGACGACGTGCAGCGCGTGTTCCACTCACTGGCCTGACCGTCGTCAATCCCCGCCCAGTGCCAGCAGCCGCGTGTCGCCGCCGACCGCAGCAAGGTTGATGCTCACGCACTGTTCCACCAGCAGCCGCTCGAGCGCGTAGTCGCCAGACTCACCGCCGCCGACGATCACCGGCTGGATTGCGCCCTCGCCCGCCGCCACTTCGCCGCACAGCTCCAGCAGCCACTGCGGCTGCTGCCGCGCCTCGAGCCCATCGACCAGTACCGCCCGGCAGTCCGGCGCCGCCAGCAGCAGGGTCCCGCGCAGCGTCACCGGCAACGCCGCGCGCAAAGCCGCGGCGAGCGCGGCTTGATCGGCGAGCAGCGTGTTGCCGGTCGCCAGTGCCGCCGCCAGCTGCGCCAGCAGCGCCGCGGCCGAGTGGGCAGTGCCGCGTAGCACGCCGCGCGCGCGCAGCCGCAGCTCGTTGCTCTCCCCGACCGGGCCGCGCAACGCGATGCGCGCGCCCAGCAGTGTGGATTCCGCGTAGCGCTGCGCCTGCGCCAGCAGTGCCGCGCGCTGCCCGGCTGCCAGCAACAGCGACGCGTCCGCGGCGTCACGCAGCCAACCGATCCATTGTTGCAGCGGCACTGGCACTGGCACCGGCACCGGCATCGGGTTTGGCACTGGCACCGGCACCCCGCTGCGCTCGTGCTGGCGCAGCAGCCGATGCAGGTACAGCGGGCCGCCGGCCTTCGGGCCGGTGCCGGACAATCCCTGGCCGCCGAACGGCTGTACCCCGACCACCGCGCCGATCATGTTGCGATTGACGTAGATGTTGCCGACCCGCGCACGCTCGGTCACCGCGCTGATGGTGCTGTCGATGCGCGAAGCGATCCCGAGTGTCAGCCCGTAGCCGGTGGCGTTGATGGCGTCGACCAGCTCGTCGAGCCGACGCCGATCAAAGCGCAGCACGTGCAGCACCGGGCCGAACACCTCGGCGGTCAGCTCGCTGACCGACCCGATCTCGATCAGCGTCGGCGCCACGAACACGCCGCGCACGCACTCGGGTGACAGCGGACTCTGGCAGCGTATGTGCGATCGCCGCGCCTGCAGGTGCGCATCGATGCGCGCCCGCGCCGGCTCGTCGATCAGCGGGCCGACGTCGGTGGCGATGTCGGCCGGGTCACCCACGCGCAGTTCGTGCATCGCCCCCTGCAGCATCGCCAGCATCGGCTCGGCGATCTCGTGCTGCAGGCACAGCAGCCGCAGCGCCGAGCAGCGCTGTCCGGCGGAATCAAACGCCGAGCGCAGTACATCGGCGACCACCTGCTCCGGCAGCGCGGTCGAATCCACGATCATCGCGTTCTGGCCGCCGGTCTCGGCGATCAGCGGTACATCGCCACGCAGGGCCAGCGTGCGCGCGATCGAGCGCGCCGCGGCGGTCGACCCGGTGAACACCACGCCGCCGATGCGCGCATCGGCCACCAGCCGCGCCCCGACGCGCTCACCGTCGCCGGGCAGCAGCGCCAGCACCGCCCGCGGCACGCCCGCCTGGTGCAGCAGCGCGACGGCGCGCGCTGCGGTAGCGCTGGTCTGTTCCGCGGGCTTGGCCAGCACGCAGTTGCCGGCCGCGAGCGCAGCGGCAATCTGCCCGGTGAATATTGCCAGCGGAAAATTCCACGGACTGATGCAGGCCACGGCGCCCAGCGGCGAATGCGTCGCCGGCTCAAAATTCTGCGAGCGCAGCTGCGCGGCGTAGTAGCGCAGGAAGTCCACCGCCTCACGCACCTCGCCGACCGCATTCGCGAGCGTCTTGCCGGCTTCCCGCACCATCAGCGCCACCAGCGCCGGCAGCTGCTGCTGGAGCAGCGCCGCGGCGCGCTCCAGGATCTGGGCGCGCTCCTCGGCGCCGGTCGCACCCCAGCCTGGCGCACTGTCGACGGCCGCGGCAATCGCCGCGTCCACCGCCGCATCGGACGCGTCCAGCACGTTGCCGATCAGCTCGTTGAGGTCGGCGGGATTGCGGATCTCGCGCCGTGGGAAAACGCTGGCAAGGCTGGCGCTGCTGCCGGATGCCGTTGCGCCGGGCGAGGTAGTCGCAAGAGCCGCGGTGAGCGGCTGCACCTCGATGGCCTGGCTGCGGCTGGCAGCGAGAGCTGCGAGCAACAGCGCACGCTGCGCGGCGTCCGACAGATCAACGCCTGCGGAATTACGCCGCTCCGCGCCATACAGATCCACGGGCAGCGCGATGGCCGGATGCGGCGCGCCGCCGTGGCTCGCGGCCAGCTCGGTGGGATCGGCACAGAGCTCGCTGATCGGTGTCGCCGGCGCGGCGGCGCGATGCACGAACGAGGCCGCGGCGCCATTCTCGATCAGCCGTCGCATCAGGTACGCCAGCAGAGTCGCACGCGTGCCGACCGGGGCATACACGCGTACCGGTCGCGCGATGTCCGGCGTACTGAGCAGGTGGCGGTAGAGCGCGGCACCCATGCCGTACAGGCACTGGAATTCATACTCCTCGTGGTCCGCGGCGGCGGCCAGCCCGATCACCGCTGCGACGCTGTGCGCGTTATGGGTCGCAAACTGCGGCAGCACCAGCGCCGGTGCCTGCAGCAGTGCGCGTGCGCAGGCGATGAACGCGACATCGGTGTAGGACTTGCGCGTGTATACCGGATAACCGGTCAGCCCGTCGACCTGCGCCGACTTGATCTCCGCGTCCCAGTACGCCCCCTTGACCAGCCGCAGCATGATCCGGCAGCGGTGCTTTGCGGCAAGACCCAGCAGGTAGTCGATCACCGCCGGTGCGCGCTTCTGGTAGGCCTGCACCGCGACCCCCAGTGCGCAGTCGGGCGCCAGCTCTCCCGATGCCATGACCGCCTCGATCACATCGAGCGACAGTTCCAGCCGATCGGCTTCCTCGGCATCGATGATCAGCGCGATCCGGTGGCGCTGCGCCAGCCGCAGCAGCTCCATCAGCCGCGGCAGCAGTTCGCGTAGGACGCGCTCGTGCTGCGCGTAGCCGTAGCGCGGATGCAGCGCCGACAGCTTCACCGACACGTTGCCGCCGGCCACCGGGCCCCAGCCGCGATAGGCTGCGCCGACGGCGTCGATCGCATGCCGGTAGCCGAGGAAATAGCGCTGCGCATCGTGCGCCGTCAGCGCCGCCTCCCCCAGCATGTCGAAGGAATAGCGATAGCCCTGCGGCGCCGCCCGCCGCGCACGGGCCAGCGCCGACTCGATGCTCTGCGCGAACACGAACTGGTCACTCAGCGCTCGGATCCCCAGCCGCATCGCCTGGCGCACCGGCGTCGCCATGAATGAACGCCAGCCCGGTCGGCTGACGCAGGCGCTGGCGAGCCTGAGGGCGCCGCCGAGCGCGCCGGCGCCGTGCTGCGCGCCCCAGTCGATGCGCGACAGCCGTTCGCGCAGCAGCCGGTTGCCGTTGGCGGCATCGGGCACCCGCAGCAGCGCCTCGGCCAGCGACAGCAACGCGAGTCCTGCGGGACTGTCGAGCGGAAAGGCGCGTGCCAGCGCCTCGACACCGCGCCGGGGCTGGTTGCGGCGCATGCCCGCGATCAGCGACTGGGCCAGAAGGCCGGTGCGCTCGCGTTGCTCTGCGCCCAGCTGCGCGGCGGCGATGAGCGGCGGCAGGCACAGGGACTCGTCAGCACGCCACGCGCTGGCGATCGCGGCGCGCGTCACGCTCATGTCGGCTGGGTCAGCTGTCAGCGAAGCCACGTATCAGGCTAGCCACCCGACGACGCCGATGATGCTGCCGGCCACGGCGCCGACAGCACCAAAGGCGACAAACAGGCGCTTGCGCGAGAGGAAATACAGCGAGGACATCACCAGGCCGAGCTCCAGGAAGCCCTCGCCGACATCCAGCAGCAACGCCCGGTGCTCGGCGTGCTGTGACTCCTGGTCGCGCTCCTGCGCGGTGTTCTTGATGTCCTCGGCCTCTTTGTCATAGCGCTCGGCTTCCTGCGAAAGCCGGGCGCTGGCGGCGGCGACCTTGTCCGGGTCGCTTGCCAGCTCATGCAGCAGCGTCACGCCGACCTGCGCCTCGTGCTCCCTGATCTTCTTCGCCTGATAAAACGCCCACTGGTCATTCGCCTCGGTCTTGTGAACCACGCCCGCGGTGTGTTCCCGATGCGCGAGTATCGTGACCACCGACAGCAGGATGCCGATGATGCCGACCATGATGCCAACGCGCTGTCCGAAGCTGTCGGCCGGGTGCGCGTGCCCGGTGTGGATTTCAACTTCTGCCATTGTTCAAACTGTAGCAGACTGTCAGTCTGCCCAGGCCCGTCTACCGAAGGGCCGCCCTACGAAAGGTGATAGCCATGCAGCCGAGTGCCGCCGCGATCCACCCCACCCCCACCCCAGGGGCCACCGCCGCGTTTGAGCTGTCCGCCGAGCAACGCGAAGTGCTCGACGCCGCCGACCTGTACGCGCGCGAGCAACTGCATCCGCTGGCCGCGCGCATGGACAACGAGGAGTGG
>Ga0116229_10006449_pt1 | contig 18872 bp, 7 predicted proteins | sample S1TSphgellanicum_3_FD_87313 | JGI IMG/M metagenome (GOLD analysis project Ga0116229, IMG submission 87313) | Host-associated microbial communities from peat moss isolated from Minnesota, USA - S1T2_Fc - Sphagnum magellanicum MG | ecosystem: Host-associated > Plants > Peat moss > Unclassified... | reverse complement strand
CTAAATGTCCCCAATTTTTTTAAAAAATTTTTTGTGTTAAGTCTTTATGACCCTTCGCCAATGCTTTCTTCTTCAGTTTTTTTTTTTTTTTTTTTGACAATTTTTTTCATCCGACAAAAAATAAATGTGGGGGTGCTAATTATACACAAGCCATTTATTGGAAAACAAATAGGCCCAAGTCATCATGTTGTGAGAGGGAAAAAAAAAACCACCCTTTTAAATGCGAATTCAAATAAATTTTCAAAAAAAAACCTAGAGACATTTCAAACAATTAGAATTTTTTTTTTTTTTTGAACTCTATGAGAATGTTAGGGGTCATGAACTAATAATGTTTTTTTAAAAAAAATGTTTGTATATTTAGGAACCCTTATTTTGAAATGGGGTGTCAAGCTTATGGGGACTTTTCTAACTATTTAGACACCCTTTCTTATATGAATTCTTGACATTTTAAGGTTCAAATTTAAGTGGAGAAGCAGTTTTTTTCTTTGGGGAGAAATTCTGCCATTTTTTAACAAAGAAATTAGAATTTAAAAAATAAATCTACAGTTAGTTTGACCAAATTTGCAATTTTTTTGGTTAAATTTTGCCAAAACTTTGATACCAAAAAAATGAAAAAAAAAAAAACACGAATTGCAATAGGGTGTTGTACAATAACTTATGCATGGAAATTTTGGTTCCAAACACATGAATGGGTTAGATGTTTTATGTGAACACTATGTATGACTCACCAACAAACCATAAACTCAATGTCTAACCAAATAACACATCCTTCCCAAAATCATCCATACTCCACAACGATTAATCTATATCATTAATGAGGCCTAATATAAAACCATAACAATAACTACTTATTGCATCATGGACACACCCACTTTACATATGGGTACCTCTTCACAAGGTGCTATTAAACAACCATATCTCATGGTTTAAAAATTTATCACATGTACCAAGATGATGGCTACACCTCGTGCGTAGTGCTTAACCCACATAACATGCACTATAAGTCTATTAACAATACTATTCATGAAATAAGTATTAATCCAACATGTGATTATTTTGGATAATCATACATGAAGTGCCCAAATGCAAAAACCATGAAACACTATCCCACCCTAGAGTCACCTTTATGTTTTGTTGAGTTCTTTAGTTCTTGTTGCATCCATCAAAAAACCTTTTTTGATCATTTTAACTAAAGTGTATGGTATGAAATCAACATTTTTTTCTCATTCAAAGCTTCTACTTGTCATGGTTGTCATTTTCCACATCACATTCATCATGTTTACAATGAGCTAATTGCAAAATACCTAAACCTTATGAATGAGTGGTGGATGGTATGTTGATACCACTTTCGCAAATGACTACTCAATAATGAATAAACTCATGTATATGAATACTACAACATTACAAACACCGACAAATATGTGATGGATTGTCTACCCATGGATTTTCAATTTATAACATTGTGTTGCATGTAGAGTAATGAGAACAACAACATGACATTGTTGTTGAATCCTCTTGTCCAGTCACAAAGTTCACAACACAAATTGAGACTCATCAGATTATGAACCACCAGGTTCAAGTGACCAACTCCTGTGGCCATGAAAATTTCCATGTCTAGAGTCTAAATTCTAAATAGGGCTTTAATCTTTGTCGGTCTCTTTGACCCAATTTGGGTTGACTGGGCTTTTTGCACACTAAATACTGTGGTACAGAGGCAGCTTCAGCACATCTATGCCAAAATAATTAAATTAATTTTGAAGATTTAGTGCTTGAACTTAGAATATTCACAAAGATTCCTGAAGATCCTTCATTTTCTTTCACAAATAGTAGTATTTTTTTAAAAATCCAACATTTCTAAAAATTATAATATAGTTTCTGCCAAAGCTGCCAAGGCACTATGGTATTGTTGCACAACACCCAACAGTCTAGATCCTGTTGGTGCTTGGAGGGACTTCAATGTTCAGTTTCCAGTGACAATAGTAGTATCAGAGTATATTTTAACCTTAGATTGGACAGAAAAACAAATTGCCCTGCAAAAGCTTTTTAGATTGTGAAATGACATCTATGAACACTCCTTCATAGGTAGCCATGTCCTAGGAAAGAGCATTTGCCCAGGCCAGAATGGTGATGCCCAGTTTCAGGAATAAAAATTTCACACATCCAATGAAACGGCTCGATAATGCACCCAAAATGAAGAATAAGAAGAACACGAAATAATGAGAAGCTTAGCTTCCTCTTTTTTGTTTGCTTTGATTACTTATTTTCTTTTCTTTTGAAGCACAACAACAGATCTGACCTGACCTGACAAGCCTTGCTTGCAGCTGGTATCAACACTGGAATTGAGAACCTATCATCCATCCTACTAGGCTCGTATGAAATGTATTAGAAAGAAGCTGCCAACAGCTTGTCAGGTTGGGTCTGCTGTTGTGCTTCAAAATGTAATAATAACAATAATAATTTAGAAAGTGCCCAATACTGGACCAGTCTGGTATATTCAAAAGTCCATACCAAACCAACTCAGGTTCTGTTGATCTCTTCTGTTAAACTTGGCTTTTGATGTTTCTAGAAGAACTATCCTTCCTTCTTCAGAATCACCAATGCCTACATTGAATAATGCTGGAATCCAATATGTAGATGAGTTGCACATTGCAGCTGATCACAGTTTGCATGTGCAGATTGCAGCTCCAAACTGTCATGCATCTACTTTTACAACCCAAAGACCTTTGAGATGCAGTCGTCAAACGGGTTAATGTCAATTGGGAAAGCCTGCTTGTTCCCTTGCTAGTCAATGGATTTCCCAATGAATATGTCAATTTGGAAAGCCTGCTTGTTTCCCTTGTGGAAATTCATTGGGAAATCAATTGATTAGCAAGGGAAACAAGCAGACTTTCCCAATTGACATTAACCTGTTTGACGATTGCATCTCAAAGGTCTTCGGGTTGTAAAAGTAGCTGCACAAGTGACCAAGGTGGAGATTCTCAATAGATAAAAGTACAGATTGCACCACATGCCCATCCCCATGGCCCAGCCCTTTAACATTAAACAATCAGAGAGAAACCAGGAGGATGATGGATTCACAAGCAGGCATGTTTGACTGGGAACTCTTGGAGCTCAAGATCCCTTCACAAGGTCAAAGAAAGAAAAACGGCACAAGCTAGAACTTTGTCTGTTACTATGAGGAAGCACCTTGAGTAATACCTGAGTGAAATCAGAATATGATGTGTACTTTCAAAGAATCTAAATTATTGTCAAAAGCTCTTTTGCAATTTGCATGCACCAACATGTAAGTACTAGTTCACAAAGGAAACTCTTAAAAAGAATTCAAGGCACCTATTTGAGCAATCTCATTGATCACAAATGTTTACTTTCACTTAAGGACAAGCCAATGATGCAATTACAACATCCAATTGTCAATTTATTGAAGTTAACTCCTCAAAACAATTTCAAAGCTCCCCATTCTAACAATCAGATTGGTCACATAGGCTTTTTCTTCATCCGCAGGCACAAGCATATTCTATAGACCTTTTATTATTTGTGCATATTTTTCTACACTAATCCTCTAACTCTTGTGTACTGTACAAACATGGTTAAATACAAGTTCAAATGGCAAAATTCACTTGAAGCCAGCTCACAACTCCTCTTAATACATTATTTCAAGAACACCCAACCATATGAGCTTGTAACAAACACATAACATGTGGGAAACACAAAAAAGATTGAGTGTTGAATATTGCACCGTAAAAGCAAAGCATTTTGGTAACAGAACTGCTGCAATAATGTGCACACATCGTGCCATGGCTTTATAATGGGCATCACCAACTCAAGATCTCCAAGGCAATAGAAAGATCATGCTAGTCCTGAAGCAGGGACCCATTCATTCATTCATTCATTCATTTAGGACTTGTCAATAGCTAATATAGTCGATTGTAGGACCATGTTGGCATTTAAAAAATTTAATATATATTTTTTGGGTGTCTGGTAATGCTTGGCAATTGGGGCATTACACATTGTGAACGGAAGGCGGCAAAACAGAATGTCTGCCTAAGATGTTGTTACATTGAAGTGGATGCATTTTCTTCCGAGTTTCCAACTGTGTAGAGTAGCAGTGTTATCATGCTAAGGTAACATGGCATTAAGCAGCTCCAAGGGAGGATTCTCTGGCTCCATATGACAAAAGTGCAGGTGCCCATCCTTTGTTCATCTGCATTGTGTTTTGTGCAGAATATGCAGAGTTGTTCATAACAAGTATTTTAAGGGTAGGGTAATGCCCTCGGAGCATTGTGTCTGCCCCCCTTACTTCAGCAACACTTCATTCCTAGGGCTTTACCCCATGTAAAGCACCCTGGAAGAATTTTTATTTTTATTTTTTCACTTTTTTCTTGTGATACTCAATGGATATGAAAAAGAAGAGAAAAAAAAAGTGGTGAGGTAATTTGAAAAATTAAATGCCCGCATGAGGAGGCATTTTTTATAAAAAAAATCGGCACTCCTTCTGTGGAGTAAAAATTCCATTGAATAATGTGCCTTGCAAATAAAAGTTGAAATTTCTTCTCGTGATTTAAATGTACTATTAGATATCATATTTTCATGAAAAATGTACAAGGACTTTAGAACTAGACTCGATCATACAACATTATGACATGATGATTGAATTTTTGTATCATATTTGAAAGTTATGTTTAATAGTGTAATCTCAATATTTGGGGAATGTTTAATGTAACTTACAACATTCTATCTTTTCCCAAACATAAACTTTGTACACAAACCCCTCTTGTGTAGAAGGTATACAATTTCCCTTTCACAGGGCAAGATATTTTCACAAGGGGGTTTCCATATGTGAGGTGATGGGAAAAAGGGTGATGTTCTCGTCATTGTAAGTAGACCTTAAGGGAAAGATTTTGCGTGGTCGAAGGCCCTTTGGTTCAACTATGGTTAGTGTAGGGTAATGCCTTGGTAGGGTGGCATTTCTTGGCATAATGATGGAGGTTGGTGAGTAAGGCAGGGCCTCCCACTGGTATGGTAGGAAACACAATTTCCTACACAAGTGCATTTCACAAAATGGAATGCCCACTTGCAAGGTCACCACTACTCATTCGGTCACAAACATTGATTGAAGAGAGGGTGCATGTAGTTGTGTTCACTTTGTGACCAAAATTATTGACAATGGAAGACATGGAACTGAATTTCTCAAATTGTGTTATACCCATCCGATTTCTTAAGGTTATATAACACAATATAACCCATACTCAACCTGGATTATATAATATAACCCATGTATTATTATATAACCCATACTCAACCTTCAATTTCTTAACCCATACTTTAAGGGTGGATTTTCATTTTTTATAGATAGAACAAATTTCAAAAGACCATGTACCCACACATCACTGGTTGTAGATACCACACATTTGACATCTCCAAACTTGGTGAATGATATTGGGCATCAACTTCCACATGTACACCAAAGAGTGGTTCCAAATAAACTATTCAGATGAAATGGAGTTGTATTCCATACATACTAAGGTTTGATTCCTCTTTTCATTTCCAAAAACCAAAGAAAAAGAGTCCCATGTGCATGTGGTGGAAAACATCTCCGTAATCTAGAATATCAAATCTCCAACACACGGAGATTTGATAAATGGCATATTTGACAACTCCAAACTTGGTGAATGATATATAGGGCATCAACCTCCGCACTTCTACCAAAGAGTGGTTCCAAATAGTTCAGATGACATGGAGTTGTAGTACATACATACGGAGGTTTGATTCCTCTATTGACTTCCAAAGGCAAAAAAAAAAAGAAGTCCCATGTGCATGTGGTAGAAAACATCTCTGTAATCTAGTATATATCAAATCTCCAACACACGAAAAGAATTGTCCTTCTTTCATATATGTTAAGTTCAATTTGTAAAGAACAAAATACAAGATGCGAGGGGTCTTATGTCTGGTCGTCTACCATCCACCTCACGGGATTCCCTTTGCATTCCCTGGGTATCATATTCCAAAGGCCGTGCAACAATATTCATGCATGGCATATATACCCTTGTTCTTTGGTGGCCCAGGTAGGAATCATCATGATATTAAAGTTGAAAAAAAAGCTGGGCCCAAACAAACACATAAATAGGTCTAACAGGTGCCCACAACACACCAATGAACAAAACTCAATGATGAAGTATGTAGGTCCCAAGGGAAGAAGAAGAAGAAGAAAGAAATATATATATATATATATATTTGGAGCCTTTGTTCTTGACATATATATTCTTTAGCCAATCTCTATTCCTCTCTATCACATAGAAGATATGGCCACTCATGTGTAGTTAGCTACTTCATGTCACTTTTATTGCAATATTGATATATATATGGTCATTGATGATTGGTAGCTCGGATGGGTTGCATCTTTTATTTCCTAAATGGAAAGAAAAGAACATATGTGGGACATAAGTAGCCCATGCCACATTTTACTTGAAAAACATAAAGAGAGATGAACCCTAAACCATAATTTGGTGATCAATTATTTAATCCATAATTGGCCCTTTGAAGTTCAATCATAGGCTAACTTGACCTTGCTTTCATCAGTACAAATGGTGGATTAATAAATTGATCACACTTGAAATGAGGAGAAAATGCACTTGAAATGACCAAAATGTAAGATAGGGTAGATAGGCCAGTGTCCATACCAGTGTCATGTGGATATATCATTTGTCCAAATATATCCATTGGGTATGGGTAGGTACATTATTTATTTTACCTTATTTTTTCAAAATCAATATATGGTAGTCAAATGCATATCCAAAGGTATATAAATTTGAAAAAAAAATTCTTTTCATAACCTTGGGTATATCTCAAAAATATTTATACTTGAAGTTAGGTATGTTCTCAAACCTAGGTAAATTTTATTAGCGCAAGTCTCACCAAAATCCTAAAATTACAACATAAATTCTAAAATTGTCATCAATCTTATGTGTGATTGTTGTGTAAGGTGTCCAATATTGAGAAGATATGTGTCGTTTGATGACCTTGCGGATGTTGAAACAAATTTCTTAAATCATATTGAAGAGGAATTTGAAAACCAATTAGATCATTATGTTGAGCTTGTTGATATGACAAATTTTGATTTTTAGATTTGTATTTGTAGAACAAGTGGCATGTTGTCCAATTTGATTTCAATGGTCTCTCATTTTATATATGTTTAAGAATACAAAATTGAAATAATTTTTTGCAATCTTACTGTGTAATTTGATGATCATATGTGTGCATTGTCCCACTAGATTTAGGCCTATGAAAATTGTCTGAATAAATTCCAAAGTGCGAGAATTTTTTATATGATAAAACAAGATAAAATTATTTATCCTAACTAGGGGTACTTGAACTCTACCCATCTACCCAAATTTATAAAAAAAAACTACCCGGATTTTACTTTAATGAAATCAAAATCATAGTATATCTTTACTCATTTAGTAAATAAATTGAAATTTTGTATATACCTTTAAATTAAAATATATCAAAAACATTATACTTGCACAACACTAGTCCATACATTTAGTGTATCAGAAGATTCATGTTTATTCATTAACTATTCATTATTTTTGGAGTATAAAGAGAAGTTGTAGAATTCTTCCATGTACGTCCATGGCCGTTTGAATCACTAAAAAAAAAGTCAATTTTTTTTTTTAATATGGCCATTCAAAGTTTGAAGAGTCAAAAACTTTCCCAAAATATTCCCTTGTACATTTGAAAATGCATGAACAAACTTTTCTTCGCCTATATAAAAGAATCACTTGTTCACCAATAGACATTGCTTACCCCATCACTTGCAAAATGAATAAAAGTGTGTTTAATGTTTTGTTTTGTGTTCAATGGTAGGTTTCATACTAAAGAAGGGTAAACAAATCAATGAGCATCAACCTTTGCAAGTTTAAAGAACCTTAACTTTCAAAATGCCCATTTGCAATGGGTTAATGGGTGTAGTGGGCAATGATTCTATTCAAGCAAAACACCATTTTATTCCCATTCATTGTCCTCCTTTCAACTCAGCCCTCTAGTACCCAAAATTTTCAATCATGCCTTTGCTTTCACAAGGGTGTAATTGTGATGTTCAAGCACTAGGTCATGATTTTTGCCTTTGTGAAGATGTTAGCCTACTAACCTTCCTCCTTTTCACAATCATCTTGTTGTTGTTGGTCTTCACGTCTTAGAGTTATAAGTAGTCCTTCTATTTGAGGTCATCTTGGTGTTGGTCATAATGTTTTGAACTTGCAAATTGTCCTCCTTTTCATGGTAATCTTGGTGTTGATCATCATCTTGTAAACTTGTATGTGGGCATCTTCATGATTTGGTTTCCTAAAAAAAGGAAAAAAGACTCCATGATTTTTTACAGCTTTTTTTTTGCAAACAATGTTTACATGGAACAAATTTGAATGAAAAAATCGAATAGTTCAAGATAAAATAATTCATGTGGTGGTGGTCATTTTTCACATGTATACTTAATGGGGCATCAATATTTTGGTTTACAAGAATAACAAAAACTTCCAAAATAAGCTTCTAAAATCAATTAAACATGTTTTTTTGCATGATTATTTCCTTCACATGTGATCTACATTTAAATGTAAAAAAATTTAATTGAATGAATATAAACAACTAGCCAAATGATTTCCTTTGCGACCTTTTATTTCAAAATTTCAAGACTTTGAAATTTTCATATGATTTTTTTTATCATGTTAATTTAATGAACATGTAGTTGCATAAATGGAAATATATTTTTTCTTGTATAGAGTTTTGAAATCAATTGCATTATTTTATGCCTTAAAATTAATCGAGGATTCAAAAAGACTTTGATACAACATTCAATAATTATTGATTTTTTTTTTAAAATTTGGTTTTCTCAATATTATAATAATTGAAATACAACAATACGCCATAATTGTAATATATTAACATTATGAAAGTGGGTGTAAGCATGGTCAAGTAGACAAAAAAAGTAATCCGCCCAAAATGCAGTTAAAAAATAATTTTTTTTTTTTATATAAACACATGAAAGTAGATTTTAAAAATTTGTAAGTAGAAATATGAAAAATATGGCCCTCCATTTAGTTTATGATAAGTTGAATACAAAATCTGAAAAACTTTGGTATCATAAATAAGGTGAAAAGTAGATTTGAACTTGATTGGGTTGGTGTTCAAACCTAATTTTATACTAAAATTTTTATGTATTATGATTATAACATGCATAATTTTATAATACACAAGTATTTTTTCAGGCTTTCATAACTTGAAAGTAGAAAACGTTTAATATTTCATCTACTTGCAACCCATTTTGTAAGATTAGACATAACTTGCAAATAGATGCAATTTTGTGAAATCTACTTAAATCTAGTCGAAAATGTTCATCTTTCAAAGTTATAATAGTAAAATGAAAGTTTATCTTCATACTAATCACTGAATAAAATAATATTTCTACTTTCAATGCATGAATTTTTTTTTGTGTCTACTTGTAATTTTTTGTGACAAAGAACATTCTTTGGCTACTTGACCATGCCTACACCCAAATCTAAAAATTTTCTTTGTAGTCCTTTTCTAATTAATCTCTCCTTTTGGAACCCCAACCATGAATGAATTTACATTATTTTCCTCTTTGTAATAATATTGGTGTTGGTCTTGTTGTTAGCCTTCCTCCTTTTCACATTGTTTTGTTATTCATTATGTTGTTCGCCATCTTCTTTTTCATATAACCTTCCTCCTTTTTGTGGTCTTATTCATCATGTTGCTACCCCTCTTCTTCATAGTTTTATTTATTGGTCTTATTGCTAACTCTCTTATTTTTTGTAGTTTTGTTTTTGGTTTTGTTGTTAGCCCTCCTCTTTAGGGTCTTATTACTAGTCTTGTTGTTAACCTCTTCTTCTTCACAATTGTTTTGTTGTTGGTATGATGTTTTGAATTTATTGGCCCCTCCCCCTTTTTCAATTTAATCATTTAGTAAAATGATGCAACCTTGCTACAATGTGCCTTTGTGCAAGCATTCTAGCCCTTGATTTTTATGTAGGTTGTACCTTGCCTTGAAACTTTGGTGGAAATGATCTCCAACCTCTTTAACAATTGTTATAGACCAAAACTATAACAAATGTAGCTTTTACATATTTCTTAACTGCACGCTTTGTTACCCATTCTTCCAATCCACATTCAAGCAAAATCTAATAGTACTTTTTTCCTCCCTTTCCTTTCACTTCACTTTTTAAATTTCTTCCATAATTATCTTCCATCATTTTTTCTTCCATAATATTTATAGGTATTTTACAAAAGTTGTGTAACATGTGATTATGAATAATTGACTAATGATTTTTTGCCTTTGGTGTGTTTTGCAAGTAAATGAAGTAGCAACAAAAGGTTATGCAAGTTCATTGATTCCTATGTTAAATTTGGAGAGGTCTATTTTCCTTATAATTGATTAAAATTGGTAGGGTCATCTAAGTTTACTACATTGATTCCTCTAGTTCTCCTTTGTCATTGTAGGGTTAAAAGACATATCTAGATAGTATTGTTGTTTCATTTTTAAATTGATATTAAGAAGACCTTTTACATTGTTGTGTGATGATTTGATGTGTGTGTATGAAGGAGGTTTACAACATTTAATTTGTCTTCACATTGTTGTTCTTAATCATATTGTTCATTTAACATCTAATCCTCTTCACCTCTTTCATTGTTTGGTGCTACATTATGTAAAGTTTGAAGGTTGAATCCAATTGTCCATTACCTTAGGGTTATAGGGCCAAATACTTGTAGCTAGATAAATCTTAACCCAATGTTATGTTTTGTGGGTGCATGGTCTAAGGCTTGATCCACTCATCTAACTAAGTTTCAATCTTGTCCGACTTCATATAGTTATTTTTTACCATTGTTGTACATCATTAACATTTTTAAATGTTATTTTGAATGATTTTAAAATTTAAAAAATCTAAAGATCAAAGGGCACGAGATGTATGGGTGGGCAAAACGATCATGTCTAATCTAAATTCTTGGGCTTGTTATATTGCCTCTAAGGTTACATGATTACCATGCCCATCTAAAATTAACAAATGTCAATTGTTTAGAGTCATTCCATTTGGAATAGACCTTAAGAAAAAAGACAAGAAGTTTTTTAACAAGAAACAAATCATTTGGCCTTCTTTTGCATTGTCATGCATGTCCTTGGTTTACAAGGTTTAATGTAATTGTTTTTCAATATTTCATTTTTGAAAATATAAAATCCTAACAAAACCCCACCTATCTAACATTTATTGTGCAATTTATAGTTCAAAATTCTTGAGACTTGAGGATTGTGTTGTAAATTATATTAAACCTTTTCTTAGTTAAAACCCTTGTTTTTTATTTATCTCCCAAAAATGGTGTAAGCTTTGTATACATTAGCTATGTAATCTTCATCTTTAATTGGTGTAGGGATATGGACAAGCTACATTCTTGTAGAACTAAGGTCCAAACAATGACTATTGCATCCTATTTTTCTACTAATAATCTTCCTAGGCCTATTTTTCTAGATTTAATTTGACCATTTAAAATATCACAAAAGGAACGCAAAGTATGTTCCATGACATGTTGACCCTTTTTGTTTTCAACCTTATTGCACCAAGAACTAGAAGTTCTAAAAAAAAGTATAGTTTATTTTCTATGGTAAGTTTGGTAGGGAGGATATATTTTGTAAAATTGTAGTATTTTTATTGGGAATAAAATGAAAGTACTTGCATAAATGATTTAAACTTTGCCTTTGTAATTTCTTGTCTTGTTGGAATTTTTGGTGGGAAATGCAAGATGTTCAAAAATGGGGGAATTGATTTGGTGGCTTTTCATTTAGGTTGGTAGTAAATGTTTATGTTTGTAGTTCATTCAAAAATCAAATTTAGGTGGGTGAAAATCCTTTAAGGTGTACTACACAAGACAAAAAGGGCCTAGTCCTTACTACAGTCCTTTTTTACTTTATATTTTGATCCCCATAAAAAAATAATGAATCAAAAGTTATCAAAATTTTTAGAATGATTATATTTTAGATTACTTCAATTCTAGATTCCATCATAATCAATCATAAATGTGTTTTTACATGGTAAAAAAGGAAGAGGTAAAAAAGATAGAAAAATGTCACAATATGACACGATTTTGGTACACCTTAAAGAATTTACACCCATGTTACTAATAAATGTGAATATTTGTTGAATCCAAAAATAAAATTGCCGTTGGTGGTGTTTGTGCATTATAGGGTTTTTGTATTGATGGTCAATAGCATGATTTTAAATGTGACAAACTCATCTCTTTAACCAAATATTTTCCCTTGTTTTTGTTATTCAATTTTCTTAAAAATTAACCCAAAGCATCCCCATAACCAACATTTGCCTTTCCTTGTGTTGTTGGAATCTTGAAAAAATGGGCCCAAACCACCCCTAGACCAAACATTTCATTTGGTAAAGGTGAATAATTTTTTCATTCAATTGTTCCATATGGCACCCATAACTAAACACCACTTTTATTGTCACATTTAAAATATTGCAAAAGTGGGTTCAAACCACCCTCGTTCTAAAAATTACTTTTGCTAAAGTTGTTCACATTATTTTTAATAATATTCCAACCCACACCATAATAAGGGCACATGTGATGTAAAGGTGAGATAAAGATTGAACCAAGGTGAGTCTAATTTTGATAAAGCTTGTTGCCTTGAATTTTATTGAACATAAAAATTTTGGTCCAATTTGTTTTTTCATGACATTTGATAGTGTTGGGTATCATGGGAAAAAAGTTCCAAAATGAAAGGTGGGGTTACAATCTATTTAATATTACCTCCAAAAACATTAAAGAAAAACTAAACCATGTTTTTACCAATGTTGGTTTAATATCACTATTTTGATAAACTAGTTTGGTACTAGTATATATGGTTTTTCAAAATTTTGATACCATATGCATAATGGTACCAAACATTTAAAATTTGGTATATATATGGTATGTATTATATATAATTGAGAAATATGGAATGGGTCTGCAATGGTATTGACATATATTTTATAGACTTTGATACTATCATGTATATATTATGTTTATATGTATAGTAACTATGGTATCAATAGTGCCCCCATTGGTGATGCATTTTGACATAACCACATGATCAACCATTGAAATCTTGATATGTGTCCATGTACAATCCCTTCAAATTAAGGATTTGTCCTTAATCCCTCTGAATCAAAATCCAAATAGAACTTAAACTTGTTCAAAGCAATTCACAAATTCCATAATCATAAGAAACATGGTATATGCTCAAAAGTCAAAAACTTTTCATATTCTTTTGAAAGTGATTTAAAATCCAAATAAAATTGAAACTTGTTCAAGGAAATATACAAGACATGATCAACAATTGAAATGTTTTAAAGTTCAAACATGTAAATCTTCATTCATTTGTAAAATTGACTACATATACAAACAAATGTTATACTTGTTCAAGGTGGTTCATGAATTTGACAAAAAATGTATACTTGAGAACCATGATTAGCCATTGCAATGCTAAGACACATTTCATTGTTCAAAGTCATTTGCAAATATTGAATATACAAATAGAGCTATAACTTGCACAAAATTTCCATAAAATTTATAATGTTTTTGTGTTTTCAATCCTTGCACCTAATGTCCAAATTAGTCTTACACATGGACTTAACACTTGAATTAAAGCAAAATCCTAAGCACCAGAAACTATTCTAAATCTTTTGAAAATCTTCCCCAAAATATTCAACCTCTTCAATCTTGTTCTCATAATCATCAAGTAATTTTTTTTGACAACAAAAAATTTCTTCACCCCATTAGAAATAAAAACACATCTCATCCTTGCATTATTTAATTAATTCTTCATCATCACCACCTTGTCCAAGATTTACACTCCTAACCAACATTGTTGCAAACTTGTCAATATGTTAATAACATTAACATTTTTTCGATTTCAATTTGAAATCCCAAAATACCCAAAAATTGCCAAACATGGAGTGCAACATTTAGGAATTGTTTCTCATGATATTTCACCAATCCATGGGTGATTTCAAGTCAATTTCATTCACAACAATTTGTCAATACAATGATAACTCAATTTTCACCAAAGAAAGATTGGCTTTGTTAGTTAATGCTTCAATTTTCCATAAGGAATCGTCAATGTTAAAGGTTGAAAGGTAGGGCTTGCTACACGCTAAAGGTTCAAATGCTTGACCACCTTAATAAGAAAGGCACAAAAACTTGTTGATCATACTTTTTTACAACAGCCCATGTCTTATTTATGCTTACATATTCCATGACACACTAAAGGCACTTATTTAACATTCATCTAGTTGGAGGGCATTCATATTGTGTGTAATAGTTAGGTTGTTCAAATGATTGCAAATGCCAAAGAGGGGCTCCACATTTTGATGACCTCAAGGCCCATTTTATAGCACACAAAATTTGCGATTTTTGTCAATTTTTTCACATATTGTCAAGGTGGGTTTATGACTATTCAAGCTTGGTATTCAACTTATAGTTTAGTACAACTAGAAAGATTTCTAATAGGCATTAGAGAGTAACCACTACCCCTTGGTTTGGTTCAAAATGCATTGATTCATAACACAATTTAAAGTTTTAGTGACAATTTTTATAATTTCCTATGTGTCTTGCTTAAGGGTAATCAAGTTTATAACTTGGAAATTTGTTGGCTATAATAAAGGTTTTATGGTTGTACAAAACTTTAATGTCTTTTAACTAAAACAACCTTGGAAACAAATGTTGTTTTGATGGGTGTTTTCAATTTTCACACCTTGAAGCCAACCTTTTTGCAAGCTAATCCCCATTTTTAGCTACCTTTTTTAGATTCTTTTGTCTATGTAATGGTTTTTTATAAAGTAAATAAAATTTAACCAAATTGACTTCCTTCACCGCAACCCCTACCTTATTATTTTTTATGGCATATTTTCATGCCTTGGACATTGCATGGCAAAATAAGTCCGATTGAAAGTTGAAGCAAGTTGTGGTGGTGCATAGGAAACAATTAAAGCACTATAATGTGATAGGGTACCTAATCAACATTAATAACATTTAACACAAGAACAAATGTATCAAACCTTGTTTTGGACATTGAGAGGTCAAAATAGGTAATGGCAATTGTACATTGTATGATGGTTGGGAATGCATATCACTCATCATCTTAGTTAACATATTGGGGATGTGTTCTTGGATTAACAATTTGCAAGATGGAAACTTTGATCTTTTACATTTCCACATCATGAGATGTTACAACGAAGGATTTTCAATTAGTGACAAATTGACAAGTACCCTTTTTCATTGAATAAAACTGATTCTTCTATGAATTGTTGTTAACCCATGTAATTGGGCTTATAAAGGTTAGGAAAAAATTCAATGATTGTAATAAAAAAAATTGTTTTCTTTTTTTTCCTTTCTTGTAAAACATTCAACTAGATTCCTTGACCACCTTTAGTTTTTATTTGTCACAAATTAGGGCAAAAACATGTACATTATTGATGCACATTTTGATCCTTATGATGTTGTGCAAAGGATTGTTTCAAAAAAAAATTATTGATCATGTTTAGTGGTTGTTAAAGGATGTTTGACATGGGTGGCATAAGACACATCTAATACTTTGAATAACCTAAATATTAACCACAACAATAGGATTGTTGAGTGCAAAGAAACCCAATAGGTGTATTGCAATGATGAAAAAACTATAATTTATGGTTTTTGGTAGCTCTTGCAATTGCACAATCCAAATGGCTTTGTATTCAGTAGTGAGTTTTTCATTCATAGTCTATGTAATTTGTGATTTATCCATGGTGTTTGTTAGTTTTTACACTAAGTTACTTATTATACTATTAATAAGTTATACTTTTTTTCCCCCAATCTCTTCAAAATCACAACCCAAGAATGTACTAGAATCCATTCACACAACATGGAGCCTGAAAATTAAAACCCTAATGAATTCTAAATACACCCAACAACAAAAACTTCACTCCATGCACATGATTGCAATGACCACCATGATATTAACAAAGATTCACAACAATGAGACCAACCACCAAATGACAACTAAAACAATTATGATATAACTTGGCATTTTTTTTTGCAAATGTTGGTTAAATAACATGTGATTGACATGGATTGAAAAAACACACCAATTTTTTTTTGCCTTTCAGGTTTAACATTCAAAGTTTAGGGTTTACACAATACATAAATTTTTGTTGTACAAAGTAATTGTAGCATATCATCATTGAAGGTGAAACATAGTTCACAAAAAATGCACATTGAAGGAGAGGTTTGGGCATTGGCTTGCAACAAAAAATACCTTATTGAAATGTCACCATATATTTCACAAGTGTTGCAAATATTTGAGCATGCATACTAGAAGAGGGTTAGGGATTGATACCAAGGGGAAAATGAACATGGATGCTTCATATCATGTATTAAACTAATATGAAAAATCATGGTATGATATGCCAATTTTGTGAATTCGATACCATGGGTATAACAATATAGCCTCGAATAATGGACATTTGATATCAAGTTGGTATGTTATTTGAAACCATTGTTGACACTAATGGTTCACCTATATATTAATCCAACAAAGGTTTTTGCACATGCTAGAAAATATGACTCCCAATTAGGATTGGGGTGCCATGATAATTCATTTTCATCCAATTAACAAGGGTTGGGAATCGGGAATCATGAATGATTTGTGTTTAAACTAAGTGATAAGCAACCTGATGAACATCACATAAATTATAAACCTAATTTCATTTAATTTTATCATTTTTTTTTGGGTTCTTAAAGTTTCTTGAGTTGTTAATAGTCAAGACTAATGTTGTTCAATTTTTTATTTCACTTTAATCCCAGCTCTAATTTTTTTTTTTTTGTTTTTGATGGAAGCTTTAGTTTGATTTCAAAACATTTGATTTTGGATTTCTAAAACCTTTGATTTTGGTCATTTGAACACAAATTTTAAAAAACCAATCTAGTTTAAGACCAAGTTTGGTTCCATTTCCATTACATATAATTGAATGCATTTAAAAAAATGTAATATCAATTTGTTTGATTATGCACATAGTTCAAGATATATATTACGCAATATTAATTATGTACAATTGAACAAATGTAATAACTTGCATAAAATATAAGGCAAAACTTATACTTGAAAAAATAATAAAGTTGTACCTATGTACTTAGAAAACATTAACCTACTTAAAATAGGGAAACACCCTTATTTCAACATTTGATTCAATTTTGAAAAAAGACCAATTTAGTAGTTAGGTTCTAGTGACAATTCCAACAAAAATTGAAACCCTTGATTTGGAGATTCTAAAAATTAACCTATAATTTGCACCTAAACCTTCCTAAATTAAAAAACCTATCAACAATAGTCAAGACCAAATCACATATAACCATTGGTTTGCTAATTGACAAGTATACCTCAAAATGAAAGTTGGGAAATAAAAAAAATTAACACTAATTAGACTTAACAACATTTCAAAATTACAAAAAAGAGGATTGACAATTGCATGAATTACATTCAATATTTTAAACCAATGAATTGGTACATGAATAATGAACTCGTTGCTATTTGGAAGCTTGAGGCATTTGTACTCATCATAACATGATACACAATATTGCTAGGGTAAAAAATTAATGGGGTTCAAGGGACAATTTTATTTTCTATGTCCATATCCATGGGCATCAATAGAATGACCTATACAAAGTATTTTGGATGAAATAAAAACATTTAAAGAACACAAAATTGAGTTTGGATGGTTCGACATATAAAATATGCACAAGATATAGTGATATCCAAAAGGCTCAATAAAAGAAAAATGACTACTTTTGAAAGTCCATCTATAACGGTTGGCCCATGTGATGGCATTTAAATGGTCTCTTGTGCTTTACACTATGCAATTTTTCATGTTTATGGGTGAGGATCAATGGTTTTTTGTGAGCAAATTTTTGCACTATGGTGACAAAAAAAAATAAAAATCCTTCCTCAATGGGTTTTTTTTGGGAAGAGGAAAGAGAAATAAAAAACACCGTCTCTCAAGTGCAGCTGATTAGGTTTAGGGCTTATAGGTTTATGCTCTCAAGTCTCTATAATAATGATGAACGGAATAAGCGAAAAAGTTTTGGTATTGAGCAAGATGGGACCATGACCAATTGGGTTTAAGGTGTTTAGGATGAACGGAATAGGTGAAATTTTTTTTTTTGGTATTGAGGAAGACTTGACCGTGACCAATTGGGTTGAAGGTGTTTTAGGGTTTATCCGTCTATGTTCTCACATGGCTATAATAATTGTTGAAGGGGCAAATGGACCCACAAAAAACAAATGTCAAAACTCGGCGAAAAACTTTGAAACAAACACCCTTCCTTCCAAGGAAGTGCTTTTGTTATGTACCCATTGATGTCCGTCCATCCACAATGCAAAGAAACACAAGCCGAGAGAGCTTTCTTTTCATTGTTGTTGTTATTCATCAATGCAAATTGCGAATTTTCTTCTACTATGGTCGGTTGGCTACTCCCTTTCTCCGTTAAAAATTATTATAAGGTTGGGTAAGTATTGTCGGCTACTCCCTTTCCGTTACAAATTATTATATGGTTGGGTAAAATATCGCTCTTCTATGTGTGTTTCAAATTAGCGGAAACCATTAAAATTTTTCAAAGATAGGGGGTCATCAAGGCTGAAGTTGGAAAATAAATGTAATAGGTCCAACTTGAGCGGTTAAAAACCGTCAAAGGAAACAGAGAAAAGAAAATAGAGAAAACTGATTTTGGGTCCTCCTCTAGGGCCACTGTTTTGTTTTGTTTTTCAACAAATTTTGTTGTATTTTCGACAAAAT
>Ga0116229_10006448_pt1 | contig 18872 bp, 5 predicted proteins | sample S1TSphgellanicum_3_FD_87313 | JGI IMG/M metagenome (GOLD analysis project Ga0116229, IMG submission 87313) | Host-associated microbial communities from peat moss isolated from Minnesota, USA - S1T2_Fc - Sphagnum magellanicum MG | ecosystem: Host-associated > Plants > Peat moss > Unclassified... | reverse complement strand
GGAGGGGGGGGTCGGGGGGGGTGGGGGGAGCCAACACGGGCGGGGAAGGATCAGACGAAGGAGGAGCACGGGCGAGAAAGAACCGAGCGAGGTGGAGGGCACGGGCAGAAAAGGACCGGGCGAGGGGAAACTCGACGGGTGCATTATGCACTAGGTTCACACTAGTTTTTTAAAAAGGATAGAAACTTAGAAGAGGATTTAGAAAAAATTAAATGTGATCTTGAATGGGATGAAGTTGTTGAAGTATAAAAATCGAATAAATAAATGATTGATTACTGAAAAAAATTTGATTTTTAATTAAAACAATAAAATCAACAAATTGTTTGTAACTTTGGTTATGATTTTTTAAATTTTATAAATGTAATAACCAGTTTGTTAGAACCACCAAATGATAACTGACTGTTGTCAAATTTATGAGAACTGAAATTGTGAAAACCAATTCAAGTTTTGTTACAAAAATTATTGTTACCCTGTCTCGGTGTATAATTTCAAAAAAAATAAAAAGTGAAAACTGGAACCTTTTGTAAGTTATTGTGTGAAAACAAGATTCAATGGGTATCAAAAAAATTCTGATACCCGCCCAACACTGGTTTGTTCCAATTAAAAATTTTTTTTGGAAGAAACTTTGGTTCTGGTCTAAGCTACTTTTAAAAATTCCATGCTCGAGTTCCAGACCCGGTTTTTCACTTTCAGTAACTGGACACTCTTCCATTCCGTGCAGTTTAGGGTTTAGGCTTTTCCGATTCTCAGAAAACCATTCCATGGCAAATCTGATTCCAAACTGGCCCCACTTTTGCCTGCCAACACATAACCCAAGATTGAAGATTTTTGTGAGTACTTTCATTATATAATATATTAATCAATAAAAAAGTACACCTAGTTGAAGCTTTTATTGAAAGAGTAACAACTGGTTACTTTGTTCTCAAAAACTTGTAGCCAGCAAGAACCTGAACCTATAAAAAGGGTTTGAACTTTGGAGCAGTGTTGGCTGGTTACTGTTTCTTCTTAATAACTGCCCGGGTAGTTATTTTTTGAAATTTTCTCTGAGATCACAGAGCTTTATCGATGTCAAAAATAAAATTTGTTACCACGTAAATTATCAAAAAATTTGGGCAATAACCAATGGAAATAACCAGTTCTCTTGTTATTATCTGGATATGAGGTTGTTTTAGAAAATAATTAAAATCATTTAGTTTTCTGTTTTTAAATTTTTTTATTAGTGTTTAAAGATTGATAACCTACCTGGACAATAGTTGGGTCATTCAAGTAGGTTATTAGAATTTGAAAAATTCAATACCAGGTGGTTATCAATTTAAATGGTTATATAAAAAAAACTAACTAGTAGGTTATTAACAACCAGGTTGATAACCTGGTCAAAACTCAACAATTGGCCATGGAGGTCAATTTTGGGTTCAATTCTACTTCTGTAGGTCTGACCTAAGAGGCCAAGTCTTGGTTTGGTTCTGTTATTTTGTAGAAGGCAAGTTCAAGGTCTAGTTCTAATTCTAGTAGGAGGCTGGTTTTTAAGTCCATGTTCAATATCAACTTCCATAGGAGGTCAGTTCTAAGTCACTTGTATGTTCAAAAGTCACTTGTTGGACATGTTGGGTATCAAAAGGGTATCATTGGACTCCCATAATATATGGTAATGAAATTATCATAGGAATATTACATGCTCAAAGTTATATAGTAGTTTGGTTGGTTTCTCGATATAAAAGATCAATATCAATTTTTGTACTGCTGTTTTGTTGATATGCTTGGGCCAATGTAAGCTACACTAGACCAATTTATGGATGTCAAATTGACATGTCCATATTGTGGGTGGAATTTAAATGGGTTAAATTTTATTTCAAAATTGAAGTTATCAATTTCGGGACGTAATTTGAATTATTTACTCAAGTTTCTATGTGATGCATGTATTTTTAATGCATAATACATAAAATTTAAAAATTTATGGACACTTAAAGTGAACTTAAGGAACTTTATATATACATGGTTCAATTGTTGATATCATGATTATTAAGGACTCAAATTTAGTTGGATAACATAGCAATGAAATTAACTTTCCAAGATTTCACACCATATCAATTGTATGGACTATTATTTATGAATTCTTTTGTCATTGAAAATATTGGGTTTTTTCGAAAGCTCATATATGTTTCTAAAAAATAGTTTATGTTAAATTTGTGCACACATGTACAAAATAATGGTATCTGTGTGAGATCTTTTCAAATGGAAAAAATGACAAAAAAAACGTATAAGTTGTTGCTTGACCATTAGTCATCTTCATCATTAGTCATCTTAGGCTTGAAAAAAATACAAAGGAAATTTGCCTTGGTTGTTTTTTTCATCTCCCACTTTGGTCTATGAGGACATTCACAATGCCAAGATTGCAATGGATCATCTCTTGAGCTTCAATTTGGCCCCAACTGATGTTTGATTGTTAGAATGTGTTGTATTATTAACATGCCAAGATGTCAAAGAAGTTTGGCCATTGCAATGAGAGGGAACTCACTAAATTTCAAGAAAAGTAAGGTTTCGTCCAACCTAACAAGTAGAAAGGAGCCTTAACCAAACAATTCACAAAAGAATGCTAAGTTCTGAAAATGATTTTGGGCTCCTTGATTTTTTTTTGGCTTGAAGTTTAAAGAACCACTTGTACAATTGAGAAGTAAATGGTTGCTTCTTGTCTTTCATGGTTTTCGGTTTTCATCACTTCCAATGACAAAACACTTAAAAGAGGATGCCAGGAGGACATTTCATTTGGTCTAGCTCAACATGTTTTGTTTATTTTGCTATTGTGATACATGACTATGTTTTCTACTCTTCATTGTTGGAAAACAAAGTGGTTCAAGTATGTTTGTAAACTCTTTGGTAGATTTAAGAATTAAAAGAGATATCAATAATGTGAGAAAATGAAAAAATTGCATAAGACTTTCACAATTTCAATAAAAAAATTTTAATTATTTAATATGTATTATATGCACATAACATCTATGTGCAAAAATATGAACCTATGAAAAATAAATTCACATAATTTTCATCATCGAATCATTGAATGGAAAGGTTTGTCAGCAACCATAAGAAAATTGATAGTTCAAAGAAATTGAACTTGCCTTGGAACTCACAAGTTTTATTTTCTGAAAACAATAATTGGACTCAAAACCAGGAAAGAAAAACCCTAAACCTGGAATTGATGATTTTTTTAAAGTAGCGAACATTAGGGAGAGACAATTTTAGTTTTTCAAAGGAATGTGCTTATGATTTGTGTCTTTACCCTTGAAAAACAGTAATTAAAAAAATGGTCATGCTTTGCATACCATAACAAAGGCAATATAGTCACACAACTTTCTTTGAAGGGTTATTGTCACATAGTTGTCAAGCAATTAAGAAAATTCCTAGTGAATGTGAAAGGCACCTAAGATTCATCAATAACCTTCATAGAGAAGAGGAGCGATCTTGCACCTACTATTTGTGGATCAAGATCAAGTAGATGCAGGGTCCTCCCCCATTCTTACACAATAGGTGTATTATAAACTGTTGATGGAGGAAGATTGCTAGTACTCCTATTGCCTTGTGGTCTACATGTGTTATAGTGTTTGATAAGATTTGTCTTCTGCTTTTTGCTGTACTTAGTCCTTACCTATGTTCTAACCATGTACACATGCATCTATTTAGTTGGTAACCACCTATCAATTTACCTACCTACATAACTACCTATCAACAAAGCCTGTTCTTTACAAGACAGGTTACCAATCTTTTGTTTTGATTATCTACTAACAATTGGTTTTAACCCTCACCAATGTATTAACTGGTGTTAGCCAGGTGTTTTCTTTCTTAAGAAACCTTGGGTTCTAGTTCTAAAAAATAAATTAGAATCATCTGAATGCAGGTTTCAATACACATAAATGGAATCAGGAATTCGATTTTAGTTCTAAAAAATAAAGTAGAATCTACTCACTTCCAGTTCCACACATAGATGGGAACTGGGAATGTGGTTCTCAAAAAAAAAAAAAGTTCCAATTTTGGTTTTGAAATCAGACCCAGTTGTGGTTCAGTTCTTACTAATGTGGACCAGAACCGGCAATTAATTACTCGTTAACCCTGGTTCTAATCACTTTATATATATAATAATAATAACAAAGACATGAATCTGGTTCCAGTTCTACACATAAATAGAACCGGAACCCGATTCCAGGTCTGGTTCTTAAAAAAGTAAAAATTTGATTCCGGTTCAGAAAATCAGGCCCAGTTCCGGTAACAGTAACTGGTGGTTCTGACCTGCCAAAGCAGATAGCTGGCCAACACTGGTACTAACCATCTACATGGATCTAGTTACCTAGTACCACCTATTCTCCTACCTACCGTACCTACAGAACCTCCTATGGTTCTTTACACAGAAGCAGCTGTCGCTCATTCCCACATGTGAGAGTGGGTGGCAGATCAGCTGTGAAGACAGTTTCAGGATCACTGCAAAACACTTCTGCCAACAAGAAATTGAGTCAGAAGAAGAAGAAGAAAGACGAAGAAGAAGAAACTCTCACTCATGGATGATGATCTGTGGAAGTACGCTGCAGCAGCAACTGATCAATTCTTTTTTGTCGCAAAGGCATAATTATATCCTGCAACTGACGTAGCAGCTGCAGTATTAGAATACTATTGTCAAAGAAATTCCACAATTATATTATAAAAATGTTCACACTAGTCTCGAGAACACTGCAATAAGAATTCCCAGTAGTAGGAGGAGGCAATTACTGCAGTGATTGATTCAAGCTGCAAGCAAGCAAGCAAGCAAGCGTAGAGGTTGAAGCTGAGGATTTCTAAGACTTTTGTCAATTAAAATATTCTGACATGATGCAGTATGATCCAGCTGCAGCTGCAGCTTCCTTCATACTAAATTATTCAAGAGCTGAAGTCACACTGCAAACGCACATGTCTCACGTTGTTGATCCAGGCTCGAATGATGTTACGAATTAGGGATGGGTGATTGCTGCATTGGGGTTTGAATAGAAAAGTCGGCGGTTTCGAACTCGGTGTGTGAACAGATTGTCTCTCAGTGGGGTTCCAATAATTTTCTGCAGACTAATTGCTTCGGATGCAGATGCTTCAGCTTCCAGGCTCTGGCTACAATCCTCGTGTTCTGGAGCCAAAACAGGATGGGTGCAGCTGCAGCAGCGCCATCAAGCTCTAGAAACGCATCAGCGGTTATAATAACTGTGCATCAGCTGGTTATGCAGTTATAAGATCATCAACTACAGAGTCGAACTCATGATCATGGTCTACGTGGGTGTTAGCTTAGTCTCTGCAGTAGTCGCGAAGATCATACTAGACAAGAGCTTCTACCAATTGATCATGAGGGAGGATTGGTCGGCTTGGCCCCGGTACAAGCAGCAGCGTATAGGTAGTTAGTTTGCATAAATCAAATTGAAGCTAGGGTATAATGCCAGCTGCAGCGCCGAAGATCTCTCAAATCTCTCTGCTTGTCGGACCCACACTGCAGCTTTTGGCATCTCTTGCAGCTTGGGGGGGACCTACAGCGGCTACCTGAAAAGCCTTGGCCATGTATTCTAACTGTGCAGTAATTGGTAGTACTGTCGATGATGATCAGTAGCTACTTGGGATGTTGGGATATGTATATAAGATTCAACTGGAGCTAGCAGCTGAAGATCGCTAGCTGCAGTTTCTGATCAGATATTCTCTCTGCAAAAGGTGCTGTTAATATTGATTGTCCAATTGCTTGGCGTGGCGCAGTAGTACTAGCTACTGGACTGATTGATCATCCGTTCTGTACCCGATAAGCCCACGCACTTCGACTTCCGCGTCTTGTAGTACAATTTTTATTACTATTCCCGGCCTGCTGCAGTCATTACAATTCGTAGCTAGCTCATCATGTAGTCCTGCTAAATGACGTCCGTCGTCGTCGCTGCAATGCTGCACAGAACTGTAGTCACGACTTGCGCAGTGCCAACAAAATGATAAATCTCAACAAGCACGTGCACGCGCGACCGTCTCATATATATGAATGCCGGATATGAAGTACACGCGGACATTGTAAATCATAACAACCAGAATTCATCGATCAGTCATGATGAGCCAGGCTCCAGCAGCAATCTCTTGAGTTTACTGAACAGATCAAGATTCTGATTCTTCCCTAATCATCTATGCATGTATGTGCCAACTTCTGGTGGATCAATGCTTGTAGCCTGTCAAGAATTGAGAAACCAGTTTGTACTCGGTTGGAGCAGCAGTAAATGGGTCATCATCAACAGGAGCTGCGAGATCTGTAACGGAATGTTTCAGATCTGTGTGCCAAGTAGCAGTTTTGTTCTCAAAACTTCCAACTGCAGAATCACACGAGACACTCCGAGACACGGTTGCTCGCTCACAGCTGCTACATTCATGCATGGCCAACTAAACTTCTTAAAGATCATGCTCTAGCTAGCAGTTGCGTAACATTTCAAGGACCTGCAGTTTGCAGATCTACATACAAGCGTTTGAAGTTATATTAGCTTCTGCGAATCAACTCAACACAAACATAAAAAATCATGTTAAAAGTAATACAGTTGTTGGAGATACAGAACATCGCGGCGGGCATGGTCTGCAGCAGCAGCGGCTAATTCTACCATGCTGCAACTGCTCGTCTTCTACTCTATCATTTCAATTCTAGATGATGATCAGAAAGCAGGGAACTTATATGCTGCTGCTGCTGCATGTATGCAAGTATGTCAAACTCATATGGTGCTTCTTCGATCTCAGCTGCTGTTATGAGCCTCCTGGGCCGAAGTACTGATCCCGATCTACAGTTTTCGCGAAACACAAATCTAAGCTCTCATGGGATTGATTTCTAACTTGTATACAGTGGTCGGGAGTCTGTTCCAATTCAGCTATGTGCCAAATGGAGCTAAGCTCGTGATTGTCCTCAAGGAAGTTTAGCTTCTCCGGGGGGCTGCTTTGAGCTGCAGAAGATCGAAGATCATGGCTTCAGGAAATTTTAGTTTCCTAGTCATGATATACATGTGCCGACGGACTGCAACATGGAAGAAGGTCGGTGATCTGCAGCAAGCTGCAGGTGTAGCTATAAGAAAGGCGGCTGATCAGATCATTAAGGCATGAAAAGCATATTCCCGCACTGACATCTCCAAACCTCAGGGTAGTACTCTTGCTCAGTCATGGCGACATGAGGAATACCGATGACAACATGGACCGGTGTACAAGGCTGGCAAAGACCACAGCTTCCTCGACATGTCGGAGGAGAAGAACCCACTAACAATCTGCTCCTCATGTGCGCATACGTCGCGCCGCGGGGACCACGTTCTCCAACTGCTGCTGCAAGACTAGTCGACGACGCAGGCAGCTCCTGTTGCTGCTGCTGCTGCTGCTTTTTCTCTTTCCAAATCGTGAAAGTAGGGTCAGCGCTCCGGATTGCATTCTGCTGCAGATACGTTAGGACCCAAGAAAGACGCGGTCAAGAAAGTCTTCTCGAAGGAATAAGAAGATGATCCAGATTCCACACTACTGGACTCATGTCTGCAGCTCTGTTACAGGTTGCTACATTACGAATTCTGGAACTTGTTGATCAAACCTGCTGAGGAGGAGGAAAGCTGCAGTACCTGCTGCAATTGGTGAGAGACGACTTTGTGTTTTATCATCTTGTTGTTCTCTTGCGCCGTAGCTGCTGCACCAATTTGCGCAAATTTGTAAACTGGGTCAGCACAGAGAGTTACAGTCAAGCTGATCAGCAGCTTTCTGCAGCATTCAGCATACAAGTTGCATACCTAGTAGAGGAAGCGAGTTCAGGATCTTCCATGCTGGATGTACATGCATTTATGAGCACTGTGCGACTTACAAGGATCATGGCGTCCTGCCAAGGCCAGCAGCGGGTTTGTTGTCAGGAGGAGGAGGGCCCAGCAGCCTACAAGAGCCATTGCCGAAATCCTCGACTGCAGCCGGCCAACTTTCTTCGACATTCTCCTTCGCATAAGAAGGGCCAAGCAAAGTGTGAGCTCGCAAGTTCAATGCTGCCTGCAAATTGTGAGCTCACCTGCAGCTTCAGCCTCTCTAGTGTTGCGGATTTGGCTCGAGCACAGAAGATCCTAGCTGCACCCTTTGCTCGATAAACTGTACCTTTCTATCTCTCAGTCTCATCTAAGGAATTTCCCAAAAGACAATTGCAGCTCTTTTGACAAAGAAGAAGAGACCAGTCTTCTACTGCAGTGCAAGCTGTTGTGTTGCAGGACCTTGGAGTCTCCATAGAACTATCTGCAGGCGCCAATATTCTCTTCTTATATCTCTCAAATTCAAACAGGCTTACAGTGCTGCATCATGAGCCTCACACTAGTTCTGCTTTCGATTCTCGCCTGTCTGTCCCAATATGGGTGTAGAATCGCATAAGCTATCAGCTTCTGCAGGCTCATTACCTCGCGAGTAGCTTGCAACTAATTCTTCCGATACAGCCGAACTCCAGATGATGAGTTCACTCTTTCTTTGGAAAACTCTTCCACACCCAAAATCCCAACTCCAGATCTTTCACAGATTCACCTCTCAATCATATAAAACCATGTATCCTCAGGCATCCTCAGGCAAAACTTGCCCAGAAAACCACACCTCCGCCGATCATCGACGCTTCCATGAATCCACTGTTCTTGCCCCTGAAGCTCTCCCACCCCTCCTCCTATTCTCTCTCAGCACAGCAGCTACTCTCTCTCTCTCGTACAAATAATGTCTTTATGTCGTCACGCCCGTTTGCAATAAAAGCGCAGAACACTCGATCTCACGCGAGCAGCTCAAGATTGATCATCACGCGGTCGCTCATGTAGTTGCAGGACTTCTTTCCGGACACGCGGCTGCTCTGACAAAACCACTCAGAACCTGCAGGCTCAGCTCTGAAGTCTTCTTCCTCTTCTTCTTCTACCTCCTCTCCTCTCTCTCCTCTCTCCTCTCTCTCCTCCAACCAATTGTACGACAACACAAGGCTCATGACCACACACACAGAGACAACAACAGCGCCATGACTACATTGAACATTGCATCATCCCAGCATCCCAGCTGCTGCTACTGGAGGCAGACCTGCTTGCAGTAGGTCTCAAACTTTTCTCCTCCTCCTCCTCCTCCTCCTCACATACACAGACACTCTGCAACCTCGAAAGAAGGAAACTTCTCATCATTCTGCAAATTCTGGTACTACAATGCATGAGGCTGACCTATCTATCTATGTTTCTTTGGTGCCACTGATCACAGCTGTTGCTCATTTTTGGGAGCTAGTGCCGTAGCTTTAAATTGTTACATATCATGTGTGCCTGCAGCAACTGACAATTTCTGAGCTTCACTGAGTAGGAGATTGAAAAAAAACCGCATAAGGAGACCAACTGGAGCTCTAGGACGATGTGCAAAGAGCAACTTAGTGAGAACCTGGTGCACTGGGCGGGTGTTTTTCTTTTCTTTTTTTTCCTTTGGGTTTTGTTTTGGAGGGGGCTGCTGCTGATGCGAGGGTGGTGGGCTTGGGATTCAATGTTTTTTTTTTATCAATCTTGCAATGTAGCCACTTTTGTGATGTAGGCAAAGTGGCCAATCATCTATAGGAAGATTTAGCCAAATCTGGCTACAAGTTAAATATGAAAGTAAAAATTTAAAAAATCCTTCTATTTGAAGAATGTTTTTGCCTACCCTACTTGAACCATGTATAAAAATCTGACAATTTTCCTTAAATTTTGGTCGACTTCTGGCTATTGAAATTTCCAAAGAGCACTTGAAATTTGTAATTTCTCTTGTTGGGCTACATATAGCCAACAAAAGAAAAGGCTGCCCAGGAACCCCAGATGTTGTTGATGTAGCCACTGCTGTGATTTAGCCAAAGTGTCAATCATCCATAGCAAGATAAATGTGCAAGTAAGATTTTTTAAACATCCTCCTATATATTTTTGGCTACCTTCTACTTGAACCATATATAGAAATCTCACAAGTGTTCATAAATTTGGGTCAAATTATGGCTGTTGAGAATCTCAAAAAACACTCGATTTCAGCACTTTTAATTTTTATTTTCTCTTTTTGGCTATATATAGCCCCCAATAAAACCAAAAAAAAAATCTCCTTGGGTGGTCCAGGATGTTGTTGGTGTTTTGTTGCTGTACTTACAGAGGTGAAGTACTGGACAGATCAAAGCGAGCAGGCGAAATTTTATTACGGTCTTATGGTCGGTCGTCGAAGCCAGCTGCAGGCAGGCAGGCAGGCAGGCCGCCTTCTTCTTCTTCTTCCACCGATATTTTCTCCATCATACTGCACGATCATCGCCCGACAACAACGTCTAACGGATCTCTCTTTGCTTCTGATCTGCCATCCATCTGCATCAGCGTTTTCTTTTTTCACTGGCGAAATTTCTCGTCAAAAGACGAAAATTTAAAAAAATTAAAACTTCTATAAAGAAGTGATTTTGGAGGTTTTCAGTCGCCAAAAGTGAGAGAACTTGAAAATAAAAAATGAAATCGCCAGATTCATATACTTGACTTTCATCATGTAGCCAAAACATATAGAAGGATCATTAAAGACGTGTGATTTATTTCTGGTTTATAGCCAGATTTGGCTAAATCTCCCTAGTGATGATTACCACTTTTTCTACATCTTCTTATGGATGATCACCACTTTGGCTACAAATAAGAATTCTTTAAAAATAAAAACCATGATTTGCACCTCCTATTTGCTTCTAGTCAATTTCCTTAGCTGCTGCAAATTTCCCAACCACACACCTCCTCAACAGTGTTTTTAATTTCTTTGAGAATTTTTGTTTGGAGCCAAAGTGGTGGTCGTCCATAGGAACATGTAGAAAAAGTGGCTATCATCCCTATGAAGATTTAGCCAAATCTGACTGCAAACCAAATACGGAGTACAAATCTTTAATCATCTTTTTATAAATTTTGACTACACACTGCAACCAAATGTAAAAACCTGGCGTTTTTTACTAAGTTTTTTCCTCACTTTTGGTGATTGAAAACCTCTAATATTACTTAATTTTTGAATTTTGAATTTATCTTTTTGGCAAAAAAATTCCAATTAAAAAAAAGACTACTCTCCAATGCTTAGTTTTTTCTTGGGGTTAATTTTGTGATATAATGCAAGTGGTGACCATCCCTAGGAAGGTTTAGCCCAAATTTGGGTTACAAAAGAGACACAAAAATCCAATAAAAGATCAATGGCTGGAACCATCACAGGGGAGACAAAAGTAATTTTTTAAATTAAAGTATCCTTCTGTAATTTTAACTATCTAGTTGAACAAAGTGTAGGAATCTGAGGATTTTTTTCTTTTTCAAAACAATTATGGTGTTCAAAAATCACAAAGTTCACTTTCATTTTCACATTAAATTTTTGTTTTTTTCTTTATGAGGAATTTTCGCCAATAAAAAAAGGCGAAGTTTCCTCATCAGCTCCTGCACCTGCTTGTTCTGTAGGGAGAAGAAGATGAAGAACCAGAAGGTGTGTTTGTGTGTGTGTTTTTGGAGTGAGTGAGTAAGAACTAAATTGGACTTGGGTCTGAGTTCTCAAATCAGAGTGGGAACTGAAACCTGATTTTATTTTGTGAAAAAATCGAACCTGGAACTAGTTTCCCAATACTATTTAGGCGTGGAACTGGAATCAAGATTTTTGAAAAAAATTGTTTTGAAAAAGAAGTGGCTGGAACTCCCAGTTGACCAAAGCCTTAACCATGCAATTAACTGTTGGTTACAGTCTGGGTTAGTAAGAACTAAATCAAAATAGGGTCTGATTTTTATAACCAAAATTGAAACTGGAACCAAATTTTAAAATTTTTGAAGAATCGAATTCTCTAATTTGTTTATGTGTGTGGAACCAAAACCAAGATAGTTCTAATTTCATTTCTAGAATTGGAACTGGGGGTTCTCACTTTTGGAACCTGGGTACAGGTAGGGTATATGTATACCCTTGTGCCGGGTTTTCCCAAATCAGAGGACAGATCCAGACCCTTGGACCCCTGATTGAAAAATCATAAAGCCAGTTCTGATCCCTAACTGAGGGGTTCTCTTCCTTCTAAAAACATTAAAGAACTGAACCCTGAGGTTCAGAGATTCTGAAAATTTTCAGGAAACCGATTACAGAGTTTCTTCGATTTCTAAATTTTTAGAAAAGTTTTGAAAACTTTAACAAATCAAATAACCACCCAACACTGGTTTGAACTTTGGTCTCCTTGTCATAGATGGAGGAAAGATGGACACATCCATCCATCCATCACTGGGAAAAAACAAAGCTAAAACAAAACTTCCTTCATGTCTGAAAGTGTAATGTAGGTAGGCCGATGAGCGAACACTTAAGAAGTCAAAGGAGGTCGAATCCTCACACATTGTTCCTCTGCTTCTGATGCTCCAAGAACATTTGTAGCCCTCCACCTAGTGCTTCCAACATTATGGGATGTTTGGGGTAAGGGGGTTTAGTGTTTGATGATGGGTGAATTTTTTAAAAAATTATTTCAAGCTTAAAATTTTTTATTGTTGCATTTTTGCTTTTGAAATACAAAGAAGTTTTTAAAGCCTTAATTGATGCACCTACAGGTTTTAAGTCACTCAAAACAGACTAGGAAGATATGGAGCTGGAACTAGAGAGGGGTCTAGAGCAATTTTTCAAATTTTTTGAAGCAAACTATTACTCATTCTCATTCTGTGTTTTCTGAGTTTCCCCTTTATTTCTGATGCTAAAAGAATATTTTTAGCTCTCCAATTTGTGCATTCAATGAAACAAAAATGACTCAATTTGGTTAAAGAATGAGGAAAATATTAGAAGTTGCTCGGTGACAGGTATGTGCTCAATGATAGGCAATTCTACCTTACACTAGGTCTAGTACAGACAAACCAGGTGTTTTTAACCCTGGGCCAGCTGCCAGGTTATTGTAGCAGGCCATCTACCTAGTCAAGGTGGCAAAGGAGCTCACTAAGAGTAGGTTGATGGCATGCTACTCCTGTGCCCACCAGATTAGGTTGATGGCATGCTATTCCTGTGCCAGGACTAGGTTGATGGCATCCTGTGTCTCAACTAGGTCTATGGCATGTCGTATAAAACAATATGGTTTTGCCTACAGTTACCAAGAGCAGACCATGACTCATGACACATTTGTGAGTTAAACTTTTGTGGTTTCATCCATTACAATGTAAGGATTAGTGTCATATGTGTCACAATTAACATCATGTATTTCACATTGTTATGGATGAAATCAAAAAGCATATGAGACCAACATTGGACAATATCATTGTTAGGTTTGGGTTAGTAAGAACCAAACTAAAACTAAGTCTGATTTTCACAGCCAGAATTGGGATTGAATTTTTTTCACAAGGGTTGTGTCACACTGTGGCCTTGCCATTTACATTAAAAAGTATCTGAAGGCAAAAGAAGAATTATGGAAATTCAAATATTTCACCATGCAAAAATATAGTCTTCAAAAAAATCCTCTAAAGAAACCAAAATCCTTCAAGATATCATAACTCTATAACTTATCTCAAGTTTCAACACAAGCCAAAATATCATCTTTCAAAAATCCTCTTATAAAAATAGACCTACTACCTAGGGGCCAAAATCCCTTAAGTTACTATACTCTATAATGAATCTAAACACAAAATCCTTGCCTTGGTAGGCAAAGAATCAGAATCAGGTTCCTGGGTTCTAATGATATGTGGAACCGAAACAGGAACATATGTATGAATTGGAAACAAAATACATGTTTCTGGGTTCATTTTGCAAAATGAATGTTAAATTTAACATGTATCAATAATCTTGGCAAATACTAAGAGCTCGAGCTCAAATAGTATTTCATACGGTAGTGCCGCTGTTGCTTCTCAAGGAAGCAAAAGCTTGGAAGAGGGAGGTGCTTCTCAAGGAAGACTATTGCACATGTTTGCAGCTCTCCCCATGAACTTTGTCGCACACACACATAACACATATTAGACGATCTGCTACCGTCTTCCTCCATCACGATACCCATACCTTCTGACACACAACTCTCTGAGCCTCAACAATCAAGGCTGCCCAACACCTCTACAGTCTACTTTCCTGAGTCCTCAACTAACCCTCTAAATCCCCTCTTGTCTCCCTCCTCTCAGGTTTTTTTTTTTTCCCTGGCTAAATTTAGTGAGTTGGCTACCAAAAAAAATTCAAAATGGCTGAAAGTATGTGGTTTAAAAAAAATTCTAGTCATCAAATTTTTACATAAAAAAATTATATATCCATATTTCTCTATTTTGGGTTGTAGCATGTTTGCAAAAAAAAATGAAGGGATCTTAAACTATTTTTACTTTCGTATCTTGTTTATAGCTAAATTTGGCTAAACTTTATTATGTATGATTGCGAGTTCAGCTACACTACAAACATGCCAAAAAAAACCAAAAAAAAAAAGCTCCGTCTCAAATTTTGTGTTTCGTGTTAGCTCGTGTCCCACGGAAGAGTACGGGGACCACCATACGGGCGGCTGCACAGTGGGGACCACTTGGGAGGGCGGGCAGGCAGTCAGTCCACTTGCACCCATCCTGTGGGCCTACCAACTGGGTGAACACACAGTCCGCCATCTCCCGCGTGCGGTGTCGTCTTCTCCAGCCGCTTACCCAGTTGTTTTCCTTTCCGCTGCCCCACTTCCAGTGTCCTGCCCCCACACACACACACGAGTTCCGAGTAGTAGTATTAGTTGTGTACCTACCTGACTGACTCCAGTTCCACATAACCGGAACTCTGTCCTGCAGTTACTAGTGTAGGTCCTACCCTGTCTACATGCTTCAAAATTTTGGCCCAGACTTTTAAATTTTTTTGCTTGCCTGCCACTTTCTTTCAGTTTTTTACCCTGTCTCTGTGCCCTGCTCCAAGGGTATTACCCAACATAAAACACGGGCAGAAAATGGTCTTTAGAAAAAAAAATCCCAGGATATACCCACCAGTTTCATAGGAATTTTTTGTTTAAGGTCACAGTGGGCATTTCAGTTTTCACAATGCCTCACCCTTTGCCAAGGAGAAATTCCACTAGATAAGGTGCCCGCCATATGCACTGGAAATTTTCAGCCAGTGCTTTATTTATACAGCCAAGGGTTGTGGTATTAGTGTAAAAAATATCCGCATTTATATACAGGGTTCATGGAATAGGCTTGTGGAAGGGTCTTAAAACATGCCTGATGCATGGACAATGAGATTGTTCCAACTGGAGCCTTGAAAATTGTAATAGCCTTGTAGGAGGCATGTGCTTAGGTGTGAAGAAAGGATTTGTGGCCAATGAGATTATTCAAATTGGTGCCTTGAATACTTTTCCAAGAGTTGCCTTGGTGAACTAGTAGGTACTTAAAAGTGTCGCACATTGCTGCAAAAGACATGCAGATTGTGCAAGGGGGTTGTAAGAAAGATTTGAAGCTTTTACTACCTGTTAATCAGGGGTGAACAAATGGTAACATTTTTGTATTAGAGCAGCTCTGTTGATGCTCAGTATGTGGACCTTAAAAAGAAGAAAAGTGAAACCATGCCGGTTTGGCTCATCAAAATAGTTTCAAGCCTGCATTTGAACTTAGGATTCAGAGGCTGGTAATAGACACAGCAAAGCTAACTCCTGCTGATGACTGGCTAGATAGTTAGATCGGTCCAAGTGGGAGGCAATTAATTAATAGCCTCTCACTAATTTTTTGTTTGGGGTTAGAAAACAAGTAAATAACTAAACTTAGAAATGAGAAACATTTTTGCAGGGTCACTTGCAGAGCAGCTCTGGAGATGCTCATGTTCTCAACCCTGTAACCTCCTTCTCATACTATTGGATAGATAAGGTTCTGGCAGGTTACTTGTGCTCATTATTTTCTTGGGTTTTTGAATCCTACTAAAAGTCAAGAATTTGTCAACCAATTTGCATTTCAAGGAGACCAAGTTTGCTTGCCACTTATTGCTAAGATACTGCTTGAAACTCTCATTGCTCTGCTGATTGTCCTTCAAACCCAAGGACTGATGTTCCTACAACTTAAAAGCAGTTGACAAGGCTACCTGCCTCCCACATGGATTCATGTCATCTATTGTACTAGTAGTCAATATAGGGGTGTGTGTAGCAATGAGAGAAAGGTATCCCTTGAAAAACCAAAGGAAAACTAGTAACTACCAGTGTCTGGCAATTTTAATCCAAATCATCATCCAGGGAACTCCATACCAGTGTTGTCAGGTTATATGTTTTTCTTTAGGATATGAACACACATAAGTGCTGCATATGGATAGAACCATATTCGAAACTTGTGTGATCTTCAATATCTGACATTGTATGTAACCAGCCGATTGCATCTTAGCTGTTAACCTGATATGTATGCATGTCCTTTTTTAATGAAAGTTGCATATTATTCATATTGGCTTGTTAGAGTTTGAAGGTTCCCAGATATGGAAACTACAGTTCTGGTGCCCGTATTGGCTTCTAAAAGAGGAGTGAGAAGTCAGAGGGAAAGAATCATTACCACCAGAATTGGACACTACAATAGCATATACTACCCAATGGCACACCAACCAGAATTTGGTCCACGGAATATGAAGTTTGGCTTGTAATACCTTGATTTTGTCTTATGATAGAATATTCATGATGTTTAAGAAGCAATCCAAAAAAATATTTGGGGTCTTGCCATGGTTCTAGCATAGGTGCTGGTTCACCCAAGACCAATGGGAGAACCAAAATTTGAAGGGTGGCATATCAATAACTGTTGTCCATATTTGGAGTCAATTTGTTTTTGAAAATTGGCACATCCACATCCACCAAAAGGAAGAAAAAATATGGATTGTGTATATTAACCTTATTGACATAAAACTTCCTCTAAACCTTCAATCCTTATCCTTTCATTCGATGAAAAAAATCTAAATGGTGTGTTGGCATCTAGGGCTGAAGTCTAAAATACCATAACTCGACAACACTCCTCCGTACTCACTCAATATCTTGGATGAATGCCAATTGGCCTAAGGTCAAGAGTGAATTTGGTTGAGGACAGGCATATAGTTTGTTGATTATTATGCAACTTGGTATAAGCAATGGTGTTAAGGATAGATCTGCCTAATATTTGATCATTAGGGTCAATAGTTGAACTAGTTGGGTTTTGAACTCTAGTTGGGTATGAGAGTTCAAGGGATAATATTATATTGGTACCAAACCCCATGATATGAGGATGTGGTAACCTTCCATATTCACAACAAATCTCCTTTGTTGTTCCAGATCTGGTATAGGTTGGAGGTGAAGGTACATAACGAGGGGGCGGGAGTTTATAGGTTTTCAAATGATAATACTACATACTCTATAGAGGAGTTTGATTCCCAACATGTGTCATCATTAAGATATATGTAATAATTTGTTTCAGAACAAAGATGTGATGATTCTAATGTTACTGGGACAACCTTTTTTTGCTTTGAAATGATTATTTGTTGTAATTGACTTCGTAATTCAAATGGAGAACATCTTAAGATATAATCAGTTTTTCACATAATGTTGATACTGATGTTCCATACACGCACTAGTATTGGTCTCCTCATTACTTATATTCATGACATCGTTTCAAATTTATAACTTTGGTTATACTCATACCACACCTATATGTGAAGTTGACCATTTTGTTTAATACTTATACCATCCTGATATTAAAGTTTTTTTGATGTCTATATACCATTATCATTTTGGTATATGATAAATCATATACTTAGCCAACATTGGTTGAAATCACTGTTGAGTGGGTATCTACTAGGGCATAAGCTTGGGTATGTAATGACTTGATCCACAAGCATTGGCTGAAAAAAACCAAGATGACCTACTTGGGTGGGCGTCTCCCCTCTCATACACAAGTCATGCACCAGACAAGCTTCTATTTTGTGAAGCTCATGGGAATGCACAGGTGGGGCAGGCATCTAGCCTTGTATATATACATATACTTGTATAGAGTATTATTAGGGTTTTAAATGTTTTAGATGTGGGTGATAGTTAGAAACCTATCTGTAGTATCTAGTAGGTTGTACTCTTTAAGCAACTTTTTTTCATAAAATCATCCTGTGTTACACCTCTCTTCATGTTACAAGATTCCATCAATTCTTGTGATTTTATTTGAAAGGGGCAGAGCCATTGGTTATGAATTGGGACAAGCTTTGAGTGGCATGAGGAGACTTTCTTAATTTCATTATGCCTGCAAGGTTGCCCATTGGATTGCGCAATACTCCTCTTAAGCTAAATTCTCGGCTTCTTAACCTGATATACCCACAACCATGCCCAAACAAACAATATATGGTTAAGTTACAAAAACAAGCAGACAAATAATGTTTCTTTTGATTGACTTAAAATCAAAATTTCATGTCAAAATCCCTTCTTCTTGGATTGGGCTGGAATGACCCAGCACTCACCAATGCACCAATCCAACGGAACCCGTTGTTAGTTTCGTTGGTTGGATGAAGCTCTGTTTTTTTTAAACTCTCCAGTTTTTCACTGCCCCTTTTTTTTCTCATTTTTTCAAATCTTTTTTTTTTCTTGCTTTTTTTCTTGTTTGTTTTTTTTTTTTTCTCTTTCTTTTTATTTATTTGCTTTTCTTCCTCTTTTGCTTTTTACTGTTTTTTTTCTTTTCCTCCTTGCTGGTTTTTCTTCGTTTCCTCCTTGCTTCTCTTCCTCTTTTGTTTTTTGCTGTTTTTTTTCCTTTTCCTCCTTGCTCCTTTTTTTTCTCTTTTTTCTTGATGTCTTTTTTTTCCCTCCTTGCTCCTCTTCCTCTTTTTTCTTGTTGTGTTTTTTCTTTTCCTCCTTGCTCCTCTTTTTTTTTTTTTTTTTTTTTTTTTTTTTTTTTTTTTTTTTTTTTTTTTTTTTCTTTTTTTTTTTTTTTTTTTTTTTTTTTTTTTTTTTTTTTTTTTTTTTTTTTTTTTTTTTT
>Ga0116229_10006447_pt1 | contig 18874 bp, 11 predicted proteins | sample S1TSphgellanicum_3_FD_87313 | JGI IMG/M metagenome (GOLD analysis project Ga0116229, IMG submission 87313) | Host-associated microbial communities from peat moss isolated from Minnesota, USA - S1T2_Fc - Sphagnum magellanicum MG | ecosystem: Host-associated > Plants > Peat moss > Unclassified... | reverse complement strand
TAAGGCAATAACACATGTATGGTTAGATGTATGCCTCTACAACTTTTGCATGATCATGATCATCATATAAAGGTGTATATATATATATGATTAAACTTGTAAATGCTAGTGACAAAAAACCTAAACAAAAATGGGAGTAACTATTACACGAATGGATGTAATGGTAGTGATATCATACACACCAACCACTATATACTTGGCTATTATCTAAATTATCCATGTTTAGATTTTTCAATGTTGCTTAAACTAACATTAGTGAATCGATAAAAAACTTCAATTTAATTGTTTGATATTATTCATGTTACAAAAAATTAAAACGAAAATTTTCTTGGTAATTTTAAAGATCAAATCATTTGAAAATTAAAGAAAATGTAGAAGTAGATGGATGCATGTGGGTCTAAACATGCTACTAAGGCCTACACCCACCTCTTTGGTGCTTTGCTTAATGATTTCTTATTCCATAATATTTTTAGAATATCCTAAAAATATTCCATTTGTAAGTTTAACAATTTTTTTTTTTTAATCCTTTTGACTCACAAAAATGTTGCATTGTATTATCATAATAAAGTTTAATTTAAATAATGTCACAAAAAATGTTATTTTAAATCCAATAAAAAGTGTCATTTATGATAATTTTCAAGTGTTAAAAACATTCATTACATTGTTAAAAAAATGTTTTTGGGTATTCAATACTCATTAGATTTGTTTCAAACTTTTTCAAGTGTTTCCATAATGTATTAGAAACATTATTGTATACATTTACCAAACATTTTAAATATTGACTTGACTTAGCACTTAAAAAAGTGTAAAATTAAGTAGTTGTTACACCTAAAGTGGGTCTTAGTAACATGTTTGGACCCATGTTACATTTTAAAATTATTTGCCTATTGTTGGGTGGGATAAATACTTGAATATGTCACTTATTTAATTGCATCAAAGGGGCTCTTCATAAGCCATCACACCATTCCTCCTTCATTATGTGCATCTCATAGTGATGCCAATAATAAACAATCAATAGTTAGCTTCTTCTTTCAACTTAAAATCGCATGCCTCAATTGTTAGTATCTTCATAACAAGTTTGTTTGAATTGATTCACATGTGTTTGAAATGGTTGTAAGTGCTTTGAATCACCAAAAAGTTGTTGCATATGGTGTTGTCACAATTTGGTTGTTGGTTAATGGCATAAAAAAACATTGAAAAATGATGAATTTTTAAAATCAATATAAAAAATGCACCTTGGTAGGACATGCATAAGTGGTAGTTATTGGATTTTTTAAAAATGAACAACCAAAATGAAAATTGTCACCACAAATTTCATTTTCCATGATTTGATAATATTACTTGTGAAAATTTTGTTTTTTCATAAGTTCATATTGTTTAGACATTAATGTCATGCGTTTGAAAGACCTAGGAAACACATATGAAATAGATAATATAAACTAGTAAAAATTTTTTTTGCACAAATGTTATTGCCAAATTATGAGCCAAGAAGTTTGTGATGGTAATAATAGAAAAATATGGTTTTTGCCAAGTTGTTTAGTGTTGGTTCAAAAGAAAAACAACACATGTTGGAGTCCATTTTTGATTTCAACAATGTTTGGAAGTATATATCTTCTAAGCAGAAGTGAAGGAGGCATAGGAAAAAACAAGTTGTAAAGGCTTGTAATTTAAAGCAAAATGACTTAGTTGGTGAAGGGAAAAATGTGGACCCCATGAGACTTAGGGTTGAACTTTTTATTTTTGTGTAGATTAGAGATCGTGAGGCTTTATCACAAGTTTCTTCCTCCACCACATGACCTTGGCCATCTTTGACACCATCCTATGAATGTTTTATGGTCTTCATGATAAGTTACTTGTGATGCCATTCTTATGGATGTTTAACAAATTTAAAGGTTATTGATGTAATTCTCATCAAATGTTTACATTAAAAGTTGAGAAGGCAAATTACAACAACACAACAAGGGGATTTTGAAATTGCATTAGAAAGGTCAAGGTATGAATTGTTACACATCTAATGTTAATGTGCTTTGACTTCATTTCCCCATTGGAGATGAAACTTGATGCAAATAATTATTTTAAATTGTGATAGTGATTTTAGTTTTTTAAATTCTCTAAATATGCAAAGCACTACATAGGATTATTTATAGCTCATCAACCTCTTGTTGTAATGATATGTGTGCATATGGGATGTGAGCAAAATAAATTAAACCAAAATGTTTCCTTGATAATCTATTTGTCAAGCCAACAAAAAGTAGCACCAAAATTCATATTAAATAATTATACATTCAATGTTTTTTAACAACAAAAAAAGAGATAAAATTTCACTATTATGCATTAATTTTTCAATTTGAAATTATAAAAGTAAGTTGAAAATAAAAATTTCTCAATGCATGTACCTTTTGTACATTAATTTATTCTTTCAGTGTAATGTTTTTTTTTAATATGTGTAAAATATGTTCTAACAAAAAGAAAGTACAATTTTTAAAAATTACATATTTGAACATGCAATGATCTTTATATCCTAACTTGATACATATCTATTTAATGAAGTTTTATTATGAAAAAATATTTTTGAACACCATATCGATTAGTCAATTTCAAAAGTATTTGTTGTCTACTTTTATTATTTTAAAATTTCTTAAATTCTATATTCAATTTATTATAAATTCAATGGAATGCATAATGATTTCATAATGAAATTTAAATAAATGTTGAATATACTTTCTTATACTTATGTAAAAAATTGTTTCATTTAAAAACTCACATTTAGTTCATCAACTTTTGTGATATATTTTGCCATGCTTTCACCTATGAAGAAGGTTATCAAATAGCAAACAAAAGGTGGTTGTAATTTTGTGAAATTGCTTTTGGAGTGAACACCTATTTATTCATAAAAAATTAAAGGACCTCTAGAGGTCAGTTTCAAATTCAACCTTTGTAATAGTATTTGAAAGGTTTAAAATACAAATATACCATATGTTTGTCACTTGAAATGGGTGAAACATGATTATAATGTGCAAATGCTATGGAAACAAAACAAGCATGTCAATGATAAGAGGTATGCTTGTAAAGCCCATAATGATCTTGAAGGGAAAGCCATGCCATTATTATGGTTTAAATCAAAGTCCTTTTCTAAAGTGCAAAAAACGATAGATATTTTCCTTCCATTTGTGACATTGTGGTTTTCATAACATGTTTAACATCCAATTTTTTGGAGGCTCTTCAATTCATTCTTTGTTAAACCTTCTTTCATTCTTATGAGCTTTTATCAACAAGATTGGAATCCCCATTTCTTCAAATTGAATGTAATAGAAATCCCCATCTTCTATCACAAGTTTGTTTGATTTTCAAATAAAAGGTAGAACCATTGCATGGAGAACTATTTGTTTCTAGTCATCACTTTAACATCTTGAACAAAACTCTTTCCATATACTCTTGGACCCTATTAACGAGTATAAATCCTTAAACTAGTTAGTACCATAAGCTTTCTAATAACTAATAATTACTAATGGTAAATTTACCGTCCCTTATCCAAGGGGTGAAATTAATAGGTTTAAGTAGTTCATGTTAGTGAGTGGTTAAGGGGCAATCCACCCAATCATTTAAAAGACTTTTAGGAAGGGATTAGAATAAAGGCCTTATCTTTAAGGGGTCAATGTGGGCCTTGTGTGGTTTGTAAAGAAAGAGGATTAGAGGTAATATTGGGGAACTCTTAGTGGGTGAGAGATTTTTGATAACTAGAAGGAAAGGATAGAAAACTCATGGAGAAGTATGTGAATAATGGAATAATGTGTTGTATTTTGTGTGATTTTAATGCAAAGATGGTTGAAAGATTTGATGTGTTTTGTTGTATCTTTATTCTATTAGAAAGTGTGGAAGGTAGAATAGTTTGAGATTGCACAAGTAAACTACTTCCTTAAGATGGTATTTATGCATTTCTTCTAGGACAAAGTGTAACGAGGCATACCATTTGGTAGCCTTTAGAGAAATAAATTACTAACTACCACAAAAAGATAACAACCAATATCTTAAGCTAGAGAAAATATGGAGAACCTTAACAAGTAGCCACCTATATAGACTGCAAGGTACGATTACAAGCGGTAGGCATTGGTTATGAAGCAATGCAATGTGCTATAGATGATAGAAAGCAGGGGGAGGCCTTTTGAAGTGTTGCAAGCAACAAGTAAAACCCCAATGTGAGTAATTGTAATAAAGTAAGTTAATAAAAGGTAGTTCTTGTTCTGATGAAAAATAAAACATTGTCCTTGTTCCTGAGTCTTACTTTGTGAAAGACGATAATGATTGAAGGCCACAATTTCACCCCTTAACAAACCCTTTTTAAATTCTGCTTTCATTTACCAATATAAGAATACTTTGAATGCATTAATAAGGTGTTGAATGTTTTCACTATTTTCACTAATTTTTCAAGTAGGAGGCTTTTAATTTCATGTTTGTATTCATGTTTGCATTACCTTATGAATAGGGTAAATGCTGGTCATTTATCTTTACCTTGAACAGGATTGATAATTTAGTAAAACTTATATGACCTCACACTTACTCAAATTGGGAATTTTCACTACCTCATCCTAGGCACCTTATTTTTGGGAATCCCCCCCCCCCCATGGGACTTTACCTTACTTATAAGATCCCCTCTACACTGTATCTATAGGCATCTATAGGCACCCTCTAGAGATGCAAAATTATGCTCTATAATTCAAAACAATCTTTCCTATGGACCGTTTTTGATGCAATTCTACATACCTGAGAATCGATCCCATCTCCATGCTACCAACCCCAAAGTTTCAGAGAGTGTCCAAATCTGCAAATGAATTAGTGGAGCATTCCACTGGTGCAGAAGCTGGACATAGATTTATATTTCATCAAGAGTTCCTGAGAGGAGAAAACTTTCAAGCAGATTTGGAGCATCCCAAATATCATGACCAGCAGATGCACCGGACTTCTTCCAGTATGATCTGAGTGCCAACAATGTCCCCAATATGATGGGTTCAGCAGACTAGAAAAAGCACAAAGCAGATTCTACTAAAGATTTCATTTGAGCAGTTGATGTACACTCTTCATGTAGTCTTCCTTCTTTCTGAAACTTGCCTTGACGTTTTGTGAAATGAGGAAGCGTTTCAGTTCATTGACCGTTAAATCCATAAGTTTCCCTTCCGCATGTTTGCATCGAACCTGGCCCAACCAGATCATCCCACACCAGACAGCACTAAGGGCCCAGTCTCAGAGCACCAAAGGGACAATGAATAAGAAAAAGATTCAGGTAAATTTCACCAGTAGGGTTGACAACAATAACTCAAACAGTTTTAGTGTATGCAAATGATAAATCAAAGTTTGGATCAGAAAACAGGAGTTGATACTTAAACACTAATTATTCAGCGTTGGTAACTATCTCAAATCTTCCTTGCACATGGGGAATGTGCAAGGAGATTCTTGTGGTTTTAAATTATAACTTGGCATGCATTGAGATTTGGAGATACTTATTCAGATATGATGCAAAAGGAAAAAGCTGCAACACAATCTGTATCAAGGAATAAAAGCCTGAGAGAGACTTTTTTGAGGAGATGAAAAGATCCTTTTACCTTGATGTCGATTGTACTAGTATCCAAATCTGCACCAGTGGCTCTAGGACCACGAGAAGGCTTCTGAGAAGCATGCAGGGTGGAATTGGCCTCCACTGCAGGCTGGTATACATCTTCTGAATGTTTGATCTGTCTTTCAGTGGAGGTTAAAGGATCACAAAGAATCTCGCCCGTTCCCACTCCAGCAATCAAAGTAAGTGGGCCTTCAACATTGATGGATCTGGCCACTTTTGGTGAATTTTTCTCTTTCCTTGCTGTATGGTTTTTTGTAGGAACTTTGTTATTGGCGCGATTGGCTCCATGCTGCTGTTCTCTACTCATGGGCAATACAACCCTGGGAGCTGGAGCTATCGTCTCACTCACCAAATCAAGATTTCTCTCTGCTTCAGGATCCATAGCTTTGGGTGAAGCCACCTTTGAGAACTTGGTCTCTCTTTCTTCAGTTGACTTTGGTTGAGATGTTTTCAAATTGGTGGCCTTGAGGGGGGTTTTCTTCAGTGTTCCCATAGATCCAACTGTTGAGGATTCTGGTACCACTATATCCCTGCTTGCATTGCTCCTTTTCTGAAAAAATGGAGATTGAGCAACTGCATGCAAATTTTGAGGTACCTGAGGTATTCCTGTTGATGTAAAAGATTGGAGTTTTCTGAGGATGGCAGAGGTTGGGATCTCTTCATCACACTGCACAATGCTTTTCCTTCCTAAGGTTGGTTTGAGGATCACTGGTTTGGGTCTCCTGAAGTCTACATGCAGCACAGATAGGGGCATAAGTTTCACCAAAGAAACAGAACAGAATAGAATTTCAAATTTTCAAGGAAAAACAAATCAATTTGACTCCATTATGAAAGCACATGGAGCACAACCTAGACCACCCTAGTGCCTGATGTGAAGGCACAAACTTACTGTGAGGAGAAATTAAGGTCTGGAGGTCTTCCACTCCTGAGACAGGTGTAAGTGCTTCTCTTGCAGTTATCCAACCTGTTGTTCTTGAAACATCCAGGCCATATGAAGAAATCACCTGTCATTTCTCCATCAAACTCAAATTCTGAGTCAGATAAACAAAAATAATGAGCAACCACCCAGTAATCCAACAGAACTCAGCAAATTTGCCCGGAACTCTTCACAAATCTATCTCTTAATACAGTTTGAACTCAAGCATTCCCATGGCAGAAAATTATATGCTACCAAGATATCATTTGATTGCTCTGAAGTCAGAGTGAGTTCTTAACATGGTTCCAAACTAGAATAACCTTCTCAGTAAAGTTTTGTGGATTGACAGGCACCTTGAAGTACAGCCCTCCTCTTGTGAAGAAATTCCAGGCTGTCCAACAAGAGGGGTAAAATCATGCACCAGGCTGAGGTGATCTGAGCTGAATTTAAGGAGAATTCTAAGGTGGAAAAACATTGAGGAACCAATGTAATCTATGTCAACATAATCTAAACATTGATTACCACTGAAACTGGTTCTGGATGCAAACCTGCAGCATCTGCTGTGAAATGTTCAAGGACAGAGGCAACCTTGGAGGCCCGAGCTGATGGTGGAAGTGCCATCAGTCCAGCTCTTGTCAAAACACAACAAGATGGAAACCTATTTTGCCAAATAAATCAGAGAACTGTTGTGAGTATTGACAGATATTGAATAGCTTGCAGATGAGGTAACTGCTGTACTGCTTTTCTGCAGCCATAAGCCAAGGGAGCATTGTGTTTGTGAACTTCTATTCTTGTTTCAGTACACATAATAATTCTATTGCACAGTGGATAAGAATTCAACCAACATGAGGCCCTCTGGGCAGGACTGTATTGCCAAAATACTGGTTCTATGAGATCCAGTCCGCATCCCAATGGAAGACAGCCTGTGCTACACACCCTTGTGAAAATTGGTTCTGGAGAAATTACAGACACAGTACTTGCTTACCAAACTGCTTCCTTGGTTGCTTGAAGAGTGGAACAAACTCTGAGGTAGGTGCCATTTTCTGGGAAAACCAGCCCATACTGGCATGTAGATGAAACAAATGACAGCGCAATGTGCCAGAAAGTATCAATTTCTGATGTTATTGCAGTGAGCACAAGTATTACATGCAGGGATACATGCTGGCAAGTCTCACTCATTAACAAGATTTGGATCACTATGAGTAGAGTACAATACTTTATAAAGCAGCAGCTCCTGAGCTTCCTGGAATTGCGCATCATTTGGAGGTGACCTCCTGCAGCCTTTAAAAGCTGTGGTGTCATTGGCCTGATGGATTTGGTTCTAGACAAAGTGCATCTTCACCATGAAACTTTCCCTGTACAACTTTGCATGTTGTCTGTGATAAATGTAGAATATATCATATTAGGATGCCACATACTCCACTCTAAAAGGCACTTCATTGAACATTCCCAAGCTAACCAGAAACCCAGCACAGATTTTCATCAGTAATAAGCTCCTTGTAGACATAAATATGATGAAGTTTAGTTATAAGGGAGCAACAAGAAGCTAAGAAATGAGTGTCAAATTCATCAAAACTGGTGCCCAGAACCAATCAGTCCTGAATGCTAAGAGCCTGCCAAGTTTACAATGCTGTATGAGCAAGAATAGAGAACTCTTGGATGGAGCAATTCAAGTCGAAAGAGAACATATGGTAGTGTTATTGGACTCACCTACTACATAGCCCTCCATCATTGAAGGCAGGACACAGCACTGGAACCTATGGATTGTCTCTTCTGTTTGATTCCATAGCAGATCTTGCAAGTGTACCTCACATCCATCTTCCAACTGTTGACATAAGGGTTCAGGCAAAACAGCTGTAATCTGCCACAAGGATTGAAAATTTCATTACGAATGATGACAAAGATAACAAGCCAGGTTGCTAGTGTTTGAATTCTGCATACACTCCTGTCATTGCAGGTTGGCCTCAAAATCCACAAATGCTTCTTACCCCAGACAAGCTCTTACCATCATGTTCAAGTGCCATGATCCTTAGAATTTTAGACCTATGATTGGAATACCTAACATGACAGTGACTTAGTTAATGCTCATTCACAAACTCTGAAACAAATCTTGTACCCCATTTCACAAGGGCTGTGAGGAGCCTTGTCTGCAAAATAAGCAAGCAATCCAAGAACATGTGCAGGTTTGTTTAGGACTCTTAGTGAATGTATACCTTGAATCGGCGGAAGTGAAGCACATCTGGTGACACAAGCAGAAGAATCTGACTATCTGAGTTGAAATGCACTTCCTGCAAGCAAACACATGATGAGACTTATTCTCTGCATGACTGAGAGTAGGGAAAAGATTGTTTCAACCATGTTGTACTCAGGTTTGGAATCGGTGCATTTCAGATAACTGGCCTCAAAGTTTGATTTGCTGAGTAAGAGTGATTCATATGCATGATCGGTAACGTGTTGAAAGCGCATAGCAGACACATACCAGTGACATTGCTTCAACTGGTTGACCATCTTGATAGGATGTCAGGCTGTTGCGCAGAAGCAAACTCTTCTCCAACGCCATCCAGCCCCGTAGGAAGAGAGCTGAAAGCAGACCGAAGTGTATTGCGCTCTGAAGTACAATCCCCGCACTCAAAGCGTCGTCAGCTGTCTCATCAAGTGACACCTTCCCACCAAAACATGCGACGTATCAATGAAGGACGCCATCGAAATGGATGTTACACCATCGCAATATGCATGATCCACAATCTGATACTCGATCCAGGGCTTATCTTTCGGCCTTCGACAATGTTGTGGAGTCAAGCAGGATTTCATAACCTTGGAAGAGAGCTAATGACTGCAATTGCTTGTGGTAATAAGCTTGGAATATCTTACCTGAAGACTCTTCTCCAGCTTCTTGATCGCCTGTTGTACTGTTTCCTTCGAATTATCCTGTTTTCAATGCCAAATCACGGCAACAGGCACGACACGATCTGTTTATGAGAGGACGCTAACGGGACACAGCAAAGTCTGGAGAAAAAAAAGGAGTGGCAAATGCTGACGGTGAGGCTGTAACAGTGAACACAAAATTGACAACAATTTCTATTCAGGCATAACATAAAGCGGAAATGACATCACCTCACAAATGACGTATATCGTGGTTTCATTGTAAGGTATAGCGATGCATGCAGATCCACCAGTCAGCTCGCTCAGAATGTGGCAGATCTTGACAAGTCGCAGCTCTTGGTCGGGATCGGACACATATGTAGTTGTTGTTGCGAGAGCTTCTGTCCGTGTTTCCACAGCACGATCATGTACACGGATTTGAAGCTTTTTGAATCCATCTGTGAGTGAGAGAGGGGATTCTGCACATAGAATTACTTCTTGCCGGAACAGATCCGCCATCACCAGCCCGCTCGCTCGCCCGCCGTCTCCTCGGTCTCGAGCTTGCGCCCCTGGTGCTCCTTCCTTCACGTGTGCGGACAACGCAGAAAAAACGCTAAAAAAACGCAAGAAACGCAGAAAACGCATGCAGGGCAAATTCTGAGAACCAGAAAACGCAGAAAACGTATGCAGGGCACATTCTGCTACCAAAAAAACGCAGAAAACGTATGCAGGGTACATTCTGCGACCTATGAAACGCAGAAAACGCATTAGGGAACATTCTGCGACCCAGAAAACGCATGTCGGGCCATATTCTGCGACTTTTTTTCCAAAAATTCCAAAGAGAGTTTCAAACAATTATATATCTTTATTTGGTTATTAGGGGCAATAAAAAAACACTAATTTCAATTAGGAAATAATTCATGCTATGAAAACCATTGATTGGCATTACCATACTTCCTTTGGCAACTTCAACCCCTTCAATTCATGTCATGTGTTTCTCATTTTTTTGGCTAAGTTTTGCCAAATTGTGACATATATCCAAAATTTGTCATCACAAGGTTCCTTTATTTTTAAAAAGTAATTCATTTGATTTAGAGTTTTTTTTGGGATGAATTGCTAGGATTGTATCTCAGGCTGGAACAAGAGGCACACAAAAAAAAAGAGAATATCTTTAAATTTCAACTTTCATAGTTTGAAATAGCCAAATTTGGCTTAGATCTCGTCATGGTTGATTGCAAAGTGCTATAGTAGAAATTTGAAAAAAGAAAACTTGATATTTGTTGAGTAATTATTTATTTTGAAATTTTCATTTTGATAATTAAAGCGTTCTTGAAGATTCAATATTCTCCTTCACAAAATTTTGTTCTTTGAAAAAGAAAAACAATGTTTGAAAATTTTCAGCATTTTAAAAAATAATATAATTAGTGTTGAAGTGCCAAGATATTATGGTATGTAAACAAGTTTCTATATAAATATGTAATTAATAATTTTACAAAATTAATCACATTCAACAAACCTATTGTAGCAAACATTAAATACTAACTACGAGTTAAATGTGACATTGGGTTCGACACAATTAAAATATAGTACACGACAAGGAAAAAAAAACTCAGATTTTTTACATTTTGATTACAAAATGATATACACTTAAAAAAATAAATTCTTACATTATTTCAAAAGAAATAAATTAATGTAGTGATTAAATTCCCCATTACAACCCAAAAGTCCAAGGTTCAAATTATATCTTAAATTTTCCTTTTCATCGACAAACAAAATGGATGAAAAAAAATTGTCCTTGAAATGGGCAATTTTTAGAAGTTAGTTGCCCAAAAACAACTTCCTTGAAGAGAACCATGTTCCCCATGAACCATGTTCTAGTGGAACAAAGGGCTTAAGTTGCTTCAAAGAGCACCCATCTTGGGGAGGGAACCATGTTCCCCATGAACCATGTTCTAGTGGAACAAAGGGCTTAAGTTGCTTCAAAGAGCACCCATCTTGGGGAGGAACCATATTTTTGAGGGAACAAGGGGTTTAAATTGCTTTGAGGAACAATGAGTTTTCCCTAAGAAAGGGCCCAAGTTCCTAATAAAAATATATGTTTCGCATCTTTTTGTAATCATAACCATTTCATGTTCATTTTTATAGAGGCTTGCAACCTATCATTCAAAAGGTCTTGATGAGGGTTATAATTTTTATAATTGAAAGCACTGCAATTAGAATTCATATGAAAAAACTATGATCACGCAAAAGTTTGAACACATTTTCTCCCCAAGGAGCAACCATGTCCCTTTGGAAGAAAGGGGCCTAAGTTGCCACTAGAAAATTGAGTCATAATCTTTATGTGATTATAACTTTTTCATATGAATTTTAATTATAATGTTTTCAATCACACAGTTGTAGCCCTTATCAAGAACTATCTAATGAAAGGTTACAAGCCTATATAAAAGAGATAATGAAATGATTATGTTTGCAAAAAGATGTAGAACATATGTTTCTTGAAAGAAGTTAGACCATTCCTTAGGGAAATTTCATTGCTCCTCGGGGAACTTCGCTTACTTTTTGTGAAAATTATTTTTTGGGAACTTTTCTTGTTCTTTAGGGGATTTCATTTTGTTCCATGATGAATTTACATTGTTCCTTGGGGCAACTTGCTTGGGATTAACATTTAGTCTTTCTTTTCCTTAAGGAAGTTGCTTCTTAAGGGCAATTAATTTTTTAAAAATATTTATATTTTTTATTCATCCATTTCTTTTGTTGGTAAAAAAATTTGAGAAAAGGATTGGACCTTAGACCTTTGGGTTAAAAGGAAGATTCTAACTACTTCATCATGTGTTTTTTTCTTTGAAACTATTGTGTAAGAAAAATATTTACAACATTAATCATTGTGTAGATACAATAAAAAAACATCTGATTTTTTTAATGTTGGCCATTGTATTGCAAATGCATTTAACTTATAGTTAATGTTTGGCATTTGCCACATAATGTTCACTGTAATTATCTATACATGTGCAATTTTAATTAAGTAAAGAAATGTGAAAACACTATTTTTTTATGATGCAACATTAGAATTAGAAGTCAATAGTTTAAAAAGTCCTTGGTGTATTTACACAAGGCAATTTTTAACATCTAAAGGCATGTTTTAAAACAGGCCATCCTTTTTAGAAATGTTGGATTAAAATTGAAAGTTATTTAAAAGTTTTGAATGTTAAGTACAAAGTTTGAAACCTAAACATGGGCCTTCAAAATTTGTTGAAAGGCCTAATCCAAAAGCCAAAAACTAATTGTGAAAATCAAATGATCTAAAGTTGATGATTTTCAACACTTACAAATTACACAACAAAAAAAATAAAATGAACATGAAAACAATGTGGACAAATTTGTAATCTTGTTCATCAATGAACATAATAATATAAAAGGTTTGCAATGCATCAAAGAACCAAGAAATTGAAGATTGGAGAGATAAAAAAATTGAAGGACAAATCATCAATTGAAATGCAATTTGAAATGTTGGTTTTAATGTGAAACATTGATTCATTTGATGGCTTGCACACATAGTAGTGACTATTGAATGTTCAATTAGATATTATAAGCACAATAATACAATGCAACCCATAATGGGGTAGATAAGGATGGAATTTCAAATGTTGATCAATATGTGTTGTGGTGATGAAATAAAATGAAGATTACAATGCTCTGATCAAGGTAATCAGGGTATTTTTTCATTAAACAACTATGATCATGGATTTTGCCCCAACAACAATTTTCCACTACATTTATCTCATCTAGTTGTGTTCATAATCAATTCACAATTCTATAGGTCAAGCATTTACATTTTAAGTTCATTTACAATCTAGAAAAATTGAGACTTTGACAATCAAATCATTCTATTGGCATGCCCATCCAAAAATTGGTTAAACAAGGACATTGAAAACGTAATATCTATCATGATCAAGTTAGAACTTTGATTTTGAGATGTGTAATGATGTGCCTCTAGACTTGTCAAATGGTATTAAGGGTAAACAAACACATTGTCAATTTTCAAAGTTGCAATGAAATGCAACTCAAGGTGTTTTCCTAGCTCTTCACACTTACTTGGAGGTTAAAAGGCGAGTGTGAAAACTTTGGAATGAGGTTACAATTATGTGACAATCATGAACACTTCATAAATAAGTCACATACACAAGCTAGACAATGTAAGTGGTTAATGAAAATGGAACTAACTTTGAGTCACAAACTATTTTGGACTCATTACATTCACATGACCTAGATTTAGAAGGAGGCCACCACCCTCCTCCCTATAATATGATCTAAACCTCTTTGCATGGACTACATTGAAATGGTTAAACTATTTGGGACTCCAAAGTGGGATTCCTAAAATCCTCAAATTATAAATCTTAAAGTTTTATGAGCTTGTAACTTCTTCATATGAGCTCTAATTGAGGAACTTCCGATTATAAGGTTGTAGCCCTCAATATGATTTTCCCAACATTATGTTGCATGTTTTCTTTGGAGGTCATTTAAACATTGTTTTTTTGGGTTTTTGTGATCATGAATCAAATTACTTATTAACAATTTCAAGCGGAAGTTCATTCTAGAAGTTTTAGGACTATTTTCTTTTCACTCCCCTAATGTGTTTAAGCTTCTTTCCCAATCAATTTCCTTTTTGCCTTGCCCTGGATTCCGTCACAAGCCCAAGGCTAAAGTTACAAAGTAGTGTTGCATAAGGAATTTCAAAAAAAGGAATCTACAATTATGCGAATAGATATAGTTAAAAACAAAATGGATTTGTATTTGGAACTTGCGTATATTTAACATTTTTTTAATCTAATATATTCAATCCAACATATGTTTAATAACAAAATATAAGATTTTTTTTGCAAACATAAGTAAACAATAATCATACTTGTGTGTATAGTGTAATAAAATACACACACATTACATGAATGCTTATACCTTGCTTATATTTGACATAATAAGCATATTATGCATTAATTTAATAATGTGTTTTGGAGATTGAGTGAAGAATGAAACATAGTGTCAAATATGTTCTAACAACAATTGAAAACTTGACATCAATTTCAAAGAAAATAATTAAAAATAAACTTGTTTACGTAGAGTACAACTAAATATCCAATATGTGGAATGCATTATGTAATTGTTTTTAATTGTTAGGAATGATTGAGATATGTACCATATAATGAAACAAATGATTTAGTTAAGACTTTGTGACATTTTGGTCAAAATTATAAAATCTTATGAAAATCATGTGTGTTTGTAATGAAACACATGAATTTATATAAAATGAAAGTGCATTAAAAGAAGAATAAATAACAATGGGAAAGTAAAACATGAATACGAAGTAATGTCATTACAAATTTTGAAAAATGATAAAAAATATGACTATCATAACAAATCTTTAAATCAAGTTAAGTAAATCAAGATGACATAAAGATGAATTTATTGTTCCAAGATACTTGCAAAACGGATACCACTCATCTACTTTTAACAACAAAAGTAGATGAAAGATGGTATGCAATAAATGTTGAATGAATTGTTTGCATTTGTGTATGATGCCAAAAATGCATGTGCATGCTCCCTTTCTTTTTAAAGCTTACCTTGGTATTTACCCTCACAAATCATGATGACACCTTTTTATTGAAGATTCATTTTTCATTATGTTTTCACACTTGGATTGTTGAATTCCTCTAATCAAACTTCCTTTCATTTCTCTCTTCCTTGGTGCTTTTAATCTTGTTTTTACATCTTTCATTTTTTTTTCCCTCAAGTTTTTTATTGCATGTGACATTTTTTTACACTCCCTTTCATTCCATTTTCATATTGCTTGATTCTTTATCCATAGACCATCTTATTGACATCTATCTTGGATGATTGCCTATAATTAATTAGTTTTTTTTCCATTACTTAAGCATTCAAAAAAAATTTGTAATGTGTGTGAAGGGTACCTCACATTCATGAGTATTCCGTCTCTAAAAGAAGAAGGATATTATGACTACTCTTTGAAAGTGAGAGGGAAATGATGCCCATCTACAAGTGTAAAATCCCTCCCACTCTTATGGAGTAGGTGTATGGACAAATGTTGGGCAAGTGAAACAACATTTCATAACTAGGCTAAATATCAATTGGTTTTTTTGCAAAAAAATTGGGTGGGTATCATCTTTGGTGATTCACATTAAAACTTACCCCCTCAATTCTCACTTAAATGAGAACCATTCGCTTGCAATTGATAACCATCCTATAAATGAAAATATGAAAAACATGAAAACTACTTAAGGATTAAAAAAAGTTCAAAGGTGATTTTCAATTTGGGAGGTTTAAGATTAAAAGGCTACCTATTCTAAATTGGGGAGAGACAGTATGCAATTTTTAAAAAATTATAACTAGGGTTTTTTTTTAAAAATTCCTCAAGTAGGTGTATTGGTGAGGATCCTTAACATTAATTAGCAAAAAATGGCGACTGTCTTGGTGGATTAGTAGATCTTTTTCTGGAATTATGCCTAGTTTTGATGTTCTAATGGAACACATTATCTAATTTTGGTGACCTTTAACTTTTTTTTCTCGAAATATGGTGATTTTTTTTTTTAATTCTAAAAAATCCTTTTGTTGGATTTGCCTTTTTTTGGTCACCAAGTGGCAAAAATTCACCACAAAACAAAATTTTGATTATAACTTGTGGGTGCATCCCAAAGCTCAATGTTTTTATTTCAATGGACCATTTTGATTAACCTTGTTTTTAATGTTCCCCAACATGTTGGTATCAACACATCAATGTGAGAAGGGTTTCAATTTAATTCACATATATAGAGTTTATGCCCACACTTTTGGGCAAAAAAATGAGACAAACTACAATGCTAAATTGGAGAATGTCTTGAATGTACATTGTAGACATGAAGCTCGTTGTTGGAATAGAATCAATTCAATAACCAATTTGTCAAAATCGTTGAAAATAACCAACAATTTTTTCATTTGTGAAAATTGGTCATTTGAGAATTAGCTGAAATTTTAAAACAAAAATATTGATACCTTGGATGGTCATAAATTTAAAAAAAATTAATTGGAAAAAAATTAGGTTGATTCTTACAATTTTATGAAAATTTTGGAACTATTGATTCTCACAAAAATGTGAGAACCGCCCAACATTTATGGACCCTCCTCTTCCTACACGTTATGATCTAAGTATGGTTAAGTTCATGACAATTTTATGTCATGTTTTGCAATGGATAAAGTTCACATCTCAGAGACATTCTCAAAATGTGGGGTTGGATTTTGTTATCACATTATTTTAGGCCCTTTATTTGAAGAAACAAGAAAAAAATGACCATTCAAAAAACAAACTACTAAAAAAATAAAAAGTTTAAACCTTCCTCAACTTTCAAATCCCATAACTTTATCATTTCTTATCATTTTGAGCAATTAAAAAAAAAATTAAAAAAAAAAAAAACATTAACTTGAGCTCTACAATGCCTCTCTAAACTCTAGAGGGAACTAAACTATGTGCAAATATCTTAAGCTTCAAATGCTTACCTTACCAAATTGAACACTTATAAGTCTAAATCGAACACTATTGTCAAACCTCATAGCTTTTTCATCGTTTGTTCATTTTGAACAATCTTCATGGCAATGGGTGTGCCAAGTAGAGATCCACAAAACCTTTTTGAACTCCAAAAACAATTGAACTATCTCTAAGGATTTTAAGCTTAAATGTCCAAGCAATGGCATGTCTACCTTATTGATTGACCTTGTTCCCATGCTTTCAAACTTCAAACCATGTGAAGGTAAAGGAATATGCCTTTCCTTTACATTTTTAATAATTCCCATTTATTTATTTATAAAAATTATTATTTAATTTAAAAAATTATTCCCCATTTATTGACTTTTACAGTTTTTATTATTCCTATTATTCCCATTCATTTACTTTAATAGAGAGTTCCCTTTACATTCTTTTGGTTTTATTCCCTTTCCTTTTTTTCCCTTTTTTTTTCAACTCTTCTCTTGAGTTCCCTTAGACAATTTTTATTGGATACATTTCTATTTTCACATTACTTAGATCCAAGTTTTCTTTTTTTTTTTAATCCTGGAAATTTCACATTATTCCTTTAAAAAAAATTTAACTAATTTTTTTCAATTTTTCCTCAGCAAGGGGAGGTTGTTATATTGAGTTTTAAAAAAATACAAAATAATGTTTCTTTTTCTTTTTGGAGAAAGAAAAAAAGAGCCCACGTGATAAATGGCCCAAACCCTAAAAGACCAAACTGCATTCCAATAAAAAGGCCAGTAACATTTTTGCATCTCGTCTTTACCACCCAAAGTGGCCAAGAAATAGCCACGTAAAAAAAGTAAACCCAACGTCACGTTGGGGGGGGGGTAGGGGGGAGGGTCAGTTTATGGATAAAACTTCACCTCGATGGACACCACGTCTTGTTAGGACCCTGCTGACCGTCCGATCATGATTCCGTTAGCATCGGGACCGTTGGATGCCTTTTTGTCGTTCCGTCTTGTTCTGTGACGTACTGCGAACCACTCGGCTGCCTCCGATTGGGAGCATCATGAGGGAACAACCATTGGGAGCGTGTTGGGTATGTGCAAATCTGGACTGTACGATGTTGGCAGTTAACGGATTAGATGCGGTCTGGAAAGAGTAAAGAACAAAATTGAGTATAGTTTACTTTCAAGAGTTTTTTTATTAAAAAATTTAAATTTAAATTTAAATAATTAATTTTTAATTAAAAAATTCTTCCTTGTTTTGTTTTGGTGTTTTTTTTTAAGAGACCGTTGGGGACGGGATGTCGAAAGCAGTGGGATTAGAATTTTTTAACAAAATTTGTCAAATTAAGGTTGGTGTTTAGAAAAATTCTTTGGACGAGCGGATTTTTTTAGGGTGAAGTGGGCAGCCGGGGAGGTTAATGTAAGTAGAATGTGTAAGAATATGTTGTGGATCGAGATTGTGAGTGCATGAGGTACTTCAAGTTCATTCAAGCAGGGTGAACTACATACCACAACCTTGGGATAAATTTTTTTTCAACGACCATCTAATGGAATTTTTAGGGTAAAACTGCTCATCACTGATCATGACCCTATCACCGAACACTTCTTTAGATCTTCATCATCTATGATTCATTTTGAGTGATTTAAAATGCTATTGCAGAGCTTCCTCAAGTTGTAGAAATCATTTTTTGAATTGCAAAGGAAAAAGAGTAGTGAAAAAATAGTTTTAAAAAAAAAAAGTTTTCCAACTCACAAAACATGATTTTTTTTTTCTTTCTATTTGGACTCCTCTTACTTTCAAAGCTTCTAACTTTCTCATTTCTTGTTCATTTTAACGATTTAAAGTGCTATAGGAGTGTCACCTGAAGTTTTACAAATCACCTTTGAACATTTATAAGAACAAAGTAACATACAAGGAATTTTTTGAATGTTCAAGAATCAACTTCATAACGTTTGGTGGTTTGTTTTTTTTTTTTTTTTTT
>Ga0116229_10006446_pt1 | contig 18875 bp, 9 predicted proteins | sample S1TSphgellanicum_3_FD_87313 | JGI IMG/M metagenome (GOLD analysis project Ga0116229, IMG submission 87313) | Host-associated microbial communities from peat moss isolated from Minnesota, USA - S1T2_Fc - Sphagnum magellanicum MG | ecosystem: Host-associated > Plants > Peat moss > Unclassified... | reverse complement strand
CGTTATTCAACAAGCTTCTCCTTCGCTTTTGCGCTTCTTGGTTGTTTTGTTTTGTTGTGTGCAGAGATGTCGTCGGGATTCTTTTCTGTTCTCCCGTGAGTTTGGTGGATGTGTTGCGGAAGCCGTCGTTTAGAGACATGTGCTTTTGCTTGGTGTCTATCGCGGCTTCAGCAATAGAGCGGTAGAATATCGCAGTAAAAGTGCACAGAGAGACAGAGAGACAGAGAGAAGTTATGGCAGGCCAAGCTCAAATGGAAATGTGTGCAGCGAGTTGTAGTAAGCGGGGAATCTTGTGGTGCCGAGTGGGAAGAGCACCAGTGCGATTGTCAGTTTTCTGAAAAAGCATCCTGGAAGGGAATGCCCTCAGAACTGGAAAACGCGCCGCTCTGTTGTTGTTGTTGCCGTCCATTGCATGTTGGCGAATCGGTTCAGATCAATTGTGTTGCGTCTTCCTTCTCACCTCTGTTAGCGGAGAAGGTCTGGTCTACCTAATCTGGAAGATCGCATCAGAAGCCTATGCGGAGTCTTGAGCTTTTTGTGGAAGAACAGCGATTGCAAGAAGATCTTCACGGAGTGGCGCACAACGGAGGCAGTGAGTTCAGGGAAGCAGTAGTATCAGAAGCGAAGGCAATGACTCTCCGGCAGGAACACCAACATGCAGCTTCAGAGTTTCGTCTCCCAGCAGACATCGACTGGCACATGCTGGATAAATCCAAGTTCTTTCTGCTGGGAGCGGCACTCTTCTCTGGCGTCTCCGGGATGCTATACCCCGTCGTAGTGCTCAAAACGCGACAACAGGTGGTGATGGCGGCCGTCTCCTCACGCCACTCCTGCGCAAGCCTGGGCCTCGATATCCTCCGCCGTGAGGGAGTGCGTGGTTTCTACAAAGGTTTCAGCACTTCTCTCGCCGGCACTATCCCTGCCAGAGCTCTATACATGAGCACTCTAGAAATCACCAAATCCAGCGTCGGATCGCTGCTGGCAACCAAAGCAGCAGGGGGCGCCATGTCCGAGCCTGCGGCAGCGGCAGTTGCCAATGCCGCTGCGGGGCTTACTGCCTCCATTGCGGCTCAATTGGTGTGGACTCCCATTGATGTAGTTTCTCAACGCCTGATGGTGCAGGGCGGGGAGCAAGGAGGCTTGTCCACCAGAAGATACGCAGGCGGCCTTGATGCCTTCAAGAAGATTGTGAAGGCAGATGGGCTCCCAGGCTTGTACCGAGGGTTTGGTATGTCGATCCTCACCTACGCTCCCTCAAATGCGCTTTGGTGGGCTTCCTATTGCGTGACGCAACGTTCTGTGTGGATGAGCTTGGGATACAAAGGAGGCAATAATAACAGCCAGATTGCTGCTGCTCCTCCAAGCTCTGGAGTGGTGGTGCTTGTGCAAGGGTTGAGTGCAGCAAGTGCAGGAGGTGTTTCGGCATTGGTGACAACTCCTTTTGATACCATCAAAACTAGATTGCAGGTGCTGGGAAACGATGGCACAAAGCCACCCACTGTGATGCAAACGGTGCAAACACTCATAAAGGAGGGTGGCTGGAAGGCTTGCTACAGAGGGCTTGGAGCACGCTGGGCCAGCATGTCCTTGTCTGCTACCACTACGATCACCACTTACGAGTTTATCAAGCGACTGTCTGCAAAAGCAGAAGGGTGAAGAAACAACTTGTGGTGAGGAATTGATGCTCATTTGTCCCAGCTTTGAACTGTATACCTACTTGTAAAGAAAGCTTGCTCAAGGTGCCTCCTTCAAGCATTAAAGGACAACAACAACTATCGAGAGATCCAGGAAACGGACATTGGATCTGTACCACAAATGGTGAGCAAAATTCCATAGTTTGGAAGGCATTCCTGATGTTTTGTGTGTGGTGTTGGTGATCTTGAAAGCAAGATCCACAAAAGAATCAAGTGACATGAAGAAAGATGTTGATGCAGCTGATCATGTCGTTCATTGTTTGTGGGTGTGAAGATCATCCACTACAAAAGGGGTCTTGCATTTGGAATCACAGCAGATGATTTTGAGTTGTAAAGAGAAGTTGAGAAGCACCAGGTGTGTGAATTGACATTTTGTTGTTTGCAGGCTTGAAGATCAATGTGCATTATGAATGGGTTTTTTTGCATCTGGAATCACTGCGCATGATTTCTGCAAATTCAAAAGAAGCTTACAAAACCTTGGAGGCAGCTAGGAGAAGATATAATTCTGCAACAAACCTGTGCAAGGGACATGATGTGACAGGGTGAGAGATTTCTGGAAACATTTTGCATATTTTTCGATCACCATTGTAGAAACTGTAATTAGATCTCTTGAAAGAATCCTTTGATAAGAGCTTTATCAAGAGATGGGTTTGCAGCACACAAAGCCTCCCAGTTACAGGCAATTGTGGGCTCATCTAACTGTACAGATTTTTGTAGCATGTAAACCAAAGCTGTAGCATTTTTTCACATCTGCCAACATTTTGGTCATTTTCTTCTGCAGAATATATCAGTACAGACAAAAGAGTGATCTATTGTAAGTGACCTCATGTGTAGCAAGCTTGCCTTGTATCTGCCAAGATCTTCACTTGGATTTTGGGTGACTTTTTTTCTGAACATACATTCCCACTGAAATCATTTTATCTTCACAGTTCAATACATATGTTGTCTGTGTATGTAGTTTCTAGTTTTCCAAGTTTTCTGTGTGAAGGTGGCCAGGTATCTTTGTAATTGTAAAGTTATGTTTTATGACTACTGGGAATGCAAACATTTGGCTCTTACACCTTTGCTAGGAAATGTCATGAGATTACAAATTGAATCAGAGGTACCTTATCCTGTCTCTGCCCTGTTTGCTATTCAAGCTGTGAATAAAATAGTCTGTATGCTGGAAATGGGTCTGCATGAAAGAACCCACAAAATGCAATAGGATTAAATGTGTTTTCACATTTTACCAAAAAGTGTGGGTTGTTTTTTCTATTGTTTGGCTTATAAGTCAATTCTACATGTTATGCTCATTGTGTTTGAAGGCAAACGTGTTGGGTGTGTTTTTTCATTGACCAGGTTAAGGAGGTCAGTTTTGGGTTGTGTTTGAAGAGATTTGTGAGATGAGAGTCAGATTAGATTGATGATGTTTGAAGAAGCAGAGCACAAGACACCATGTGTATGAAATGAGTTGAAACTAATCACATGAGTTGAGTTACTCCCTAAAAGAAAAGACTCTGGAAAAGCAGAGCTTGAGATCTGCACAAGACAAATGAATTAAAAAGACAATCAATTAACTTACTGAGTTGCAGAAATAAGATGACAATACTTGCATGCAAATAATCTCATGAAAGAATTATACTAAAACATATTATTGTCAGAAACAGGAAGCAGTATTCAAAACATTTAACCATTTTTACATGCAAATAGCCACACTAAAGAGTTCTGCTACAACATATTATTGTCAGAAACGGTAAGAACTGATTTACAGAAGGTATCAAACAGGAAGCACAATTCAAAACATAAACTATTTTTGAACCGTTGAACAAAGGACCCAACATTGTGGTCCTTATCATAAAAACCTCTATGATTTCTGCTAGTGTATCCGAACACACCTTATGTGACAAAATTTGCAGATGGGTGTTTGGCTTTTCAAAATGCTCATTTTATTTTTATTTTATTTTTTTAGTCATCATATTTGATGTTTAGCCAGCTGGTACCTGATGGGCATCACAGTAAAAAAATTTAAAAGTAAAAATCATTGATTTTTAAGCTGGGCAATGCCCTTTGGGCCAGAGCATTCCTGTTATAAAGGGCCTGTTATTTCAGGAAACGCCCCAGCCCTGGGGCATGATTATCCGATACAAGATCAAGTCTTCAATTTTAAAAATAGCTTTATTTCCCCATTACAAAATATGAAATCAAGGAAAACAAATAAGACCTCAATGTTAATTTTTTTGTATTTATTTTTCAATTCCTTACTCGGAAGCTCAAAATCAAACTGAGCTTGGTTTCAAAAGAAGAAGAAAAAAGAATGAAAAAAGATGGAATTGAAAATGGACTATTGAACAAAAAAAGGGGGTGGTGTGTGTATGTGTGAGTTTGGGGTGTGTGTGTGTGTGAGTGTGTGTGTGTGTGTGAGAGAGGATTTAACGAACCGTTTCTAACCAAGTAACCTCCTTTCACAAGAGGTGAAACTCAGGGGTTTCAACTGTTTCAAAACCATTCAGTTGCGAACTATTTCCCAGAACGACTACCACTGCATTCCCACATACACACACAAGACACAGAAAAAAATAGAGACAGGGGATGTTTAACCTCTTCACAAACGCATGCAATAATTGCGGTTTGGACATGGGAGGTGAATTAGAGTGATTTAAAGAGAGAGAGAGAGAGAGAGAGTGGAATTCTCAAGTTTGGATTGTTTTGCAGCTTGATGGATAACTCTGACTAAGAAGTGCTAAACTTTGTGAGCAAAACAATTCAACAAGAGTAATGGAACCCAAAAAACTATAACAATAACAATAATAACAGCACCTGATGAGGTTCATCTACTACTTGAAGAGTAGGGAAGAAATCATATGTGAGAATTTTGGTTATTAGCATTTTAGACAAATAGGAATCTATGTTAGGATTGTGAACTAAACATGTTCGTGAAGAGGGATGGTTCATGTTGTTATTTATGATTTGGCTGATTGATGACTTGATGCAAGCATTAAAGTGCCATACCCCATTGTCATGGACAAGAGAGATTGCAATGACTTGCAACTAATTCAAAAGAGCAAGAAATTTTATCTTTCCAATCCCCTAGAAAGACATGGAAGTTGTGTTGTGACATCATTGTGTTGTGAGACATCATCAGCATTGGAAGTTGTGAAATAACAAGCGTGTTTGTACATAGTGGATAGTCCTTGTTATACACACACAATCTTTGTGAGGAATCAAAGATATTAAAGTTGCCATGGGCAAGGAACAATCAATGAATAGGTTCAAGTGTGGAGGGGAATTAAACAATGGATCATATCCACCAAGCAACACAATAATTATGACGAAAGACAAAGAAGGCATAGCGTTGAAGGGTGCAACATTGCAAAACTACAATGCAGAGCTTGTTCACCGTAAATTTCAAGATCACTTTTGCTTCATCCCAAGAATCCTCAAATAGTTGTTGGCAAGGAAGTGTCTCATTGTCATTCTCATTTGCTTACTATCATATTGTCAATTTCGAGAATGCAAATGCATTCCAAAATTATCTAAACCTATTTGTTCATGTTTCAATTCCACAAATAAATGGTGGTAGAAACTAATCATGGTTATCTTATAATGGATAGACTATTTTACTATGTAGATTGCAAGCCCTAAAACAACTCAAAGTGTTTACAATGATGCTTCCTATTTTTCAACAAAGTTACTACATTTTGAAGTTCTTGAGAAACTTGTCCTAACCCAACCTCCAAATTTGATAATCCTCTCAGAATAACCTTATCCTAAATTTTTTTAGTATTGCAATTTTTTTATTATTATTATTTTTTGCATCAAGATTTGGAAAAAACTTTATGCATTATTAACATAAAATCTCAAAATTTTCAAGTGCTTAGAAAAAGTAGTTGTTAGCATTAATACCTTTTAAAAGGACAAGGAAATCTTCATGTTGAATTCAATCAAGGAATTTTTTTTGAAAGCTTCCAAAAAGTTCATGCATGAACCAAAAGAAGTCATACATTTTACATAACAATTCAACAATCTCTTTCCAACCTCTTGTTCCACAATTTTCACATGGATGAATTTTTCAAGACATACGACCTCTCATTTACTATGATTTTATGCCCTAGTCACTTGGGACAAAAGGGAATAAGTGAGAAAGCAAAAATAGTGTGGTCTTTGAATATGCTTGAAATATTGTTACTTGTCTTAAAATTGTGATTTTTTGAATTGGCAAATTGATTTAGGCATTGAAGAACTTCGAGAAAAAAGAGATGAGATCAAGAGAATTGTGGAGCTAGAGGAAGAAGAAAAGACCAACATACAAAAGGACTTGGTGATCCTCAACAAGCGTATTACTGAGCTTGACGAATCTCTTTCACGCAATTATGCCTACTCGAATGGATATGATAAAACCATTCATGAAGTTGAAGCAGCTTATTCAAAGGTGTGTTTTTCCCCTCAATTTTTTTCTCTTTTTTTTTTGTTTTAGTGTGGCCATAGTCATCTAGGAGTCATTTGCATAGACTAACTAGTTTGTTGTTGTCATCTTGTGCTTGCTTTTGAATAGTTCAAAAATGAAAGATAGAAAATTGGATATTACAAGAATAATGTTGCAAATCAAACAAAACCAAAATATTTTGTATTGGAAACAAAAAATCTTGCATATCATAAGTTGGAAAGATAAAATAATTGAAATCTAAAAACTAAAAAGTTTGCCTAGTCTCTTTGAGATGCACTAGTGGATTATACTTGTGAATCACAAAACACATTATTTTAGCCATACTAAATTATTTGACAAATTATTTACATGGATTATATGTTATTTATTTTTTGATCTTGATTTGCCAATTGACTTTCATTGAAAAAATAGTGGGAGGTTCATTGTAAGGCAAAACTCAAAAGACATTTGAAATTAGAATAGCGTGAGAGGTAAGTGTTGAATGCATTGGGAAAGCATGATCAAAGTGCCTTTTCATAAAAAAAACTTCATATCAACTTGCATACATATTTAATGGGCATCTTCTCACCAAATGTGTTTTATCAAAGGCACTTTCAAAAAATCTTACATTTTTTCCATTGCAAAATTTTTTCCAAAGGTCAAATATGATATGTGATGATGGGGAGTTTGAAACCCATGTTCACAAAACCTTTTTCAAATTGACATCAATTTCAATTTGGTTTGTTTTGCACAGATATTGGAGAGCTCACAAACACTTTTGCATGTGTTGAAAAGTGAAACAATACAAGCCATCAAGAGATAAAGAAAGTGAAGTGTGTGACACCAAAGTCTCTACTAATAATACACATTCCACAACTAAAGAAAACAACTAACCATTGGACATTTAGTTAGGACATTTAGTCATTGATTATAACTCTATTTAATCACATTACACAACATCACCATGTCAAGAATGTGTTTTTTTTGTATTGAATTTTAGCTTTCCAATATCATGTTTTTTTTACAACGAGACAATCATCCCAACAAAAGGAGTATGCATGTACATGTGAGTGTATTATGAAGACTAAACAATACCATAAACCACATAAGCTCCAATTCAAATGGAATATTTCTTACCATCATTTTTTGGGTTCTATCAAAATAGGAAGCACTTGAACTTAAAAGTATGGACCATATTAATGTTGGGTGGGCATTTAAGATCTACATTCCAACATGAATAAAAAGTTTTTAAAAGCATTCGTTATGCATTGTAATAGTTGTTTTTAAGCACAAAAAAGACTTGTACAAATGGGTTTCAAAACTTTTGAAAATGTAATATTTCTTGAAATCTTTTACATAAACCTTGACATAATACTATACTTAAAAATTGCAAGATTTTAAACAATTTTTTTGAGGACTTTTGTGAGAATATTTTTAAAAATATTCTCTCAAAAGTAGTCCCCCAAAAGCAATCCTTTAAACAAGTGGGTGTGATTTGTGTTATCCCGTTGGTACTAGGTAGCCCATGTTAGTATAAGTTAATAGGTTAGGCTAGTTAGAATAACATATGTAACATAGGTAGTTTAGCCTAGGTAACCTAGCTAGTATGCTTGAAGTTACCTAGTTACATCCTACCTAAATTACCCTCCAACCTTCTTCCTACTTTCCTATGTTCATATTTATCCTCCTATCTACCTTTGTAAGTATTGTAAAAGATATTGAACATGTTTATTACAATATGTTCACAAGATTTTTCACCTCATGAAATGGTGGCACAATGGGAAAGATTTGGTTCCTCCAAATGGAGGTGAGGAAATCAAATCTTTACAATTGCAATCTAGGCCACTACCTTGGTGGTTTAGCTAGGTGGCCTAGCTATTTAAACTAGTTTATTTAGCCTAGGTAGCTAGGTGGGTAAAAAAGAAAAATAATCTAATTTATTCATTAAGGTGGATAGGTAGGTAGGTTAGTAAGTAGGGTAATTAACTAGCTAAGAGGTAGGCAGGTAGTAGGTTAATAAATAAATAAAATTTAATTACCAAAACAATGATTGCCCAAATTTTGAATGGTTAGTCAAAGTGACCTACTCAAAAGGACCAAGCTGGAAAGACCAAGTCAAAATGATCAAAATCAAATGGACATGTCAAAATTGACTTTTCCAAATTAATTACCAATCAAGTGAGACATTTGTCATTTTTGGGTCATTTTTTACTAATGTTTTTAATCAATAAAGCCATGAATTCTTATAGTGTCATGAATTTTATATTTCATTTAAATTTTATATTTTAAAATATATTTAATATTAAATACCTACCTACAACTTATTAGTTTTTTACAAATTAGACCTACCTTTTTAAAACCTATGTTATACCTATGTACAACCCACCTAGTTACATAAATATCTACATATATTTATCTTTGAATTTTATCTTTTTTATCTACATATATTTACAAACTAATTTATCTCACCTTATGTAAATTGTTTTTATAGATTTTAGAATCAAATTTTTCTTAAAAGATATTTCGCAAAATAGTATTAATAATTTATCTATTTATCTACATGCCTACCTTACCTTAACCTAGTTAACAAATTACCTTACCTTACTTGGATTGACCTAGTTTGACTTATCCTACCTAAATAATTAATGTCCTTCCTTATTATACTTAACTACCTACCTTATTTGCATTAATAATTAATGAAATGTTATTTATTTATTTACTTGCCCATGTTATCTAACTAGTAGTTACCTTACCTTAATTAAGTTTAGTTTTAGACCTATCCAAAATAATTAATGCATAAGATAATATTTATCTATTTATTTACCTACATACCCTATCTTACTTTGACATGCATAGTATTGATTTATCTTACCTAACTAACTAGTTATCCTTCCAAACTTTGCCTAACTACCTACTATACTTACTTGAATAATCAATGACAAAATGCTAATTAATAAATTAATTACCCTCCTTACCTAACTAATAATTACCCTACCTTAGTTAAGTATTATAAACATAAAATGACAATAATCTAATTATTTACTTATGTACCTACCATACTTACTTACTACTTGTTTATAACTTAACTTTTTTTTTTAATCCAAAATTTTGTGATTGCATGTTTCATTTGATTATATACATGTCAATTTTTACTAGAGATGTCCATTTTGACTGAATGTTACATTGATCAAGTAGTCAAAAATATTATTTGAGTCAATTAAACTAATCAAAAAAGGCACATCACTTTAGTTATTAGGGGCCCCTAGTCAAATTCAACATCTTGAAAAACTATGAATTCTTTTAGTGTTTGTTACATATGGACAAAATCCAAAAAAATTCCTAAGATGAATTCATGAACTTTCGGTGTTTAATAACCATTGATAGGTTCCTATGGTGCACCTTTAGTAAATGAACTTAAGGTCTAAAAGAAAAGTTTGTATATGAATTCATAATACCTATTGTAATGGGATGTTTCATTGCCAACTTTGTTGCAAAACAAGAATATTCCACTTCACTTAAAGATTGAACGAAACCTGATACAACATCTTGTTCAATAAAAGATTCCTTTGAAAATTTGAAAGACATAGGAATATTGGTAGCAGCAAGCGGATTCAACATCACACCTTACATGATTGTTTGTCTAACAAGGGACCTAGGAAACATAGAACGTTGAAAAGAAATTGTTGTGCAAATGGATTGTGCCACCCTTCTCACTTATACATTCAATGTACACATTGGGACATTGTCAACGACATGTGTTTGTAGCAATAATGACCCTCTTGCTTGTACTACTACTTTTTATTATGCTTTGTGTTACATGTGACAAAAATATTGTTGTTTTGCAACCCTAGCCTTTGCATTTGCAACCTTGGCCCTTGTTTCGGACCATCTCTAATCATCCCATCGTTTTTTTGGTTTTGGCAATTACCCATCAAGAAGAACAAAATTCAAAACAAGTCATTATGAGAGAATGGACAAGAAAAATGCAAGAAACTCACTTGGATAAATCATTTATACAAAGTGTAATGTAACAAAGCAATGCAAGAGTTTGACAATAATGAACCAATGTGATGTGGTAAAGCAATGTGAAAGTTCAACAAGCATAAACCCTAGGGCAATGAAAACCTAAAACCTATTTCTCATGCTTAATTTGGCTTCCTTCCTTTGAAGTTGAACCCTATTTTGAAGGTGCTAGGTGATTTAGGGATGATCTCATCTGATTAGGTGATTAAAATTTGGAAGTCACAAAAATAAGTCACTTTAATGTCATTTAAGTAGGGGTCCAACTAGAATTGGCCTTAACATATTGTTAGGAACTTGTTTTAATTAAGTCACCCCCCCAAAAAGACTTTTTGGGACTTTTAAAAATATGGCCCACATAGGTCCTTCAAATTCCTTAAGGATTTTTATTTTTATTTTTTTAAATATAGGTTTTTTTTCCTTTGACACACCATATGTTAATTCCTTATAAAATGTTTGAATTAAATTTATGATTAAAAAATCCATTTAAATTGAAGTACAAACAAGAAACTAATCCATGTCTTTTGATTTTGCCCGGGTCTATTTTTTTTGGTTGCACATTTATTGCAATTTATTAATTTCTATGTTTACTTATTCAAGTTGACAACCTTAAACAAATTGCTAATTGACATACTACCATAATACTTTGGTCATTTCAACACACGTCTATCGAATAATTGATTGATTTTGAAAAATTCATTTCAACACATGAAATATTCCTAAATATTCATTAATTTTTCTTCACAATATTTTTTGATTTGGAGGAAATAATTTTTGAAAATTTCAACATTTCTGAAAATAATATAATTAGTGTCGAATTGACCAAGGTACTAGGGTAATGATTTTTTCATTTCATTATAGGCAAGTCAATTCATTACACCTTACAAAAAACTCTCATGTGACACAAAAAATGGTCCACCTTACCTTGGATCTACCTTAAAATTAAATACCAATTTTTGTTTTGGACTCATTATTGAAGTTAGCTAAATTGTCAAAGCTTACATGTTCATATTCTTCCAAATATGGTTCTTTCTATAACTTCTCTAAGAAAATTTGTTTTCAAAATCGAGGTTCAAGAATATTGAATGTGTAATGGGCCCACTCATGATTACCATCAACCAAATTCTTCCATATTTGCTAGAGTGAAATGCAACATAAAAAATATTAGCAACCAATCTTCCCATGAATAGATTTTACATATTTGGGCCTAGATGTCATTAGAAGTTATATCATTTGCAAGAATTGCTAAAAAGTCCCCCAATGAAAAATCATGGGCTTCCACTCATGGTGCAAATTTGCATACACCAAGGTAAACAAATTAAGTGTATTAAACCCAAACCTAAGCACATTATGTAAGGATATCTACAAATTATCCTTCCAATTCCAAAGGTGTTGTCAATGAAAGCATGCATGAGTTATGATAAAATGTTCATTTGAAAGATCATTTTAAAATAAAATTCACATGAGATATCATCTTAAATAACTAAATTCTATCAAAAATAGCTATCAATCCTTTATATGAATTTAGATAGTTCAAGGTTGATGGAGTTTTGCACAATTTGCACATTTTCTCATTTGTAGCAAAACATAGGGTCCCAAGTGGTCTCAAGTTGCAAAAATCAAGTTGTATGATGAACCATACAAGAAAGAGCAACAAACTAGAGAGTCAATTTAAATCTCTCAAAAGTCTTCATCCATAAAAATCACACCCAAGCAATGCATGCTACTTCAATGTGCTTGAAACCTTTGAAAATTGAGTATTCTAGTGCAAATCCATCTTAAATAACAACTAATTTAGGTCCAATAATTTTATTTTATTTTTTCCCATTAACTGTTTTATTATTGAACCGCCAAATCAGCAATAACATGAATTATGGCAACATATGAGGATTGTTTATCTTTCACCACAATTAAGATAACAACCTTTCAATATTAAAAGATTCCCCTTAAACAAAGAACTTGCATTTTTTTTCCTAGAAATCACATACGTATTATATGAAATTGAGGTATTATATGAAATTTGTCACTATACAAAATGGGAGTAAAACAACATAATTAATGTACAAAATAGTTGCTTGCATAAATATAGTACTAAATCATATAAACATGTAATGACAAAAGATTGGCTAATCATAGTAAAATGGATAGGTTGATAAAGGACAATGGGTTGGAAAACACCAATAGAAGTTATTATAAGAATTTCAATTTTAGCAAAAAACATTTTCACATAATCAAGCTTAATTGGTATGTCATTTGGTAGGTTGTAAAAAGTATTCAATGTTTGCAAACTTGAAGCATAGTCACTTGCATTAAAGAATGTGTCAATTACAACAATTGCAAACTTATAAGCATCTTAAATAAAACATTCTAAAATAGAAGTTGCCAAAATGTGAAGTAATTCAAGACAAATTTTGTCTCCTCCCACATAAAGTAGCTAGTGGATGAATATGAGTGATCTAGTGGTCATAAATACTAAAATGTTTAAAAGGTTTGCAACAACAACAAAACACCTACAAATACTTAACGTTGAATCTCAAGAAGAACTTATAATGGGTTGAAAATAAATATGTATGTCAAGCAAATACATATTCAAGGAAAACATGTGAAAAGTGAACAAAACATCAACAAACTTAAATATGCTACATGGCATTTTTTGAATTTTGGCCAAAATGAATTAAAACCAATATTTAGGTAAGTAGGTAAGTAAGTAGGTTGGATTAGGTAGGTAGGTCCAATTAAGTAGGTAGGCTACAGAGGTATGTAAATATTTTTTAATTCTTTAAAGTTTAACCTTAATGTTAAATTCTTTAAAGGGTCAAACTCATTTGATTAATTCATCCTAATTGACATGTGTGATTTTTATGTGAAACTATAAGACAAAGCCTTCTTATTATATAGTTTTCAAAATGGAAGGACAAACATGTGGGATAAAAATTGAAGTTGCAACTAAAAAGTTTATTTCATATCCTTTGTCTTACTTTTTAATTTTTTAAATTATATAATTAACACAACAAGACATATTGTGGATTCACATGCATGTGTATGTGTACCAAACATTCTATTGTTAACTTGTGATTATGACTACAATATTAATAGACATTTTGAAAAATGTGACATATAACTCCTTGACTTTCTAACTACTTAACGCACTAGCTTAGGTTAACATACCTATTAAATTAAGCTATGTATGTAGGCTACTTAATAAAAACCTACTTTATAATATAGGTTAACTTGTAAGTAATTTAATTAGACATAAGAAATTTACTACATTTAATATGTTTAAATATGCTAGAATAGGTTACCCTACTAATAGGTTTTAACCTAGGTAGGTTTGCCCAGGTTCCAACATTATAACAAAAGGTGTCCTTGTGCACCAAATGATTTCACTAGATTTTGAGTGAATTCACTTATCTTAGTAAACAGGTACTAGTTGGAAATTAATGAATTCATTGGTCTAGTGAACGAAGATTACTGAATTGCACTATTAAAGCCCCCAAGTAAATAATTTAAGGGTTTAGGTTCAAGAAAGAGTCTTGAACAACTAGTAACATTTACTATTGCAACATGAATACTAGTTTTTGATCATTTCAAAATACTAGAATTTCAAACAAACACTTCAACATCTGAAGGAAAAAAAATGGTTCTAATTCAAAAATGATACACAAGGAGGTAGTGTTTCACAAATAAAAGCTTTATTTAGAGACAAAATCTTAGTCCATTCACCACAAAAAAATGTTGTTACAAATGTTGGATCCCTCCTAAAAATCCTTTCTAGAAAATGGTGGAACTCCAAGAAAATTTAGAAATCTCTCCAAATCAATCAAGATAAACCTAACTAATGTTTGATTAATCCTCTAAAATTTCGGTTCTAAATATAAACATCTAAATTATTTCGGACTCCTTTTTAATTCCAAATAAATCATTACTAAAAATCAATAATGGGAATCGGTAGTAAAAAACTTAAGTTTTTACAAGATAATTTTTTTGGTTGTTAACATCATCCTCCTTTTTATTTGTGATTGTGTCCTCATGATCATTGCTAAAATCTATCAACAAGTCCTAAATCAAAACTAGGCATTAAAAATTTATCAACTACTCTAACATATATGTCATTCCTTGGTCATTCAATGTCTATTGAGAAGTTGGGGGGATATAATCATGTGCCATAGAGTCACATCTAGGTGTTTGGATTGTAAAGGAAATAGCTTCTTCAACTTCAGTTGCATTGGCTTCGATTTTAGTGATAAGGTCAATTTCGGTTTTGATTTTGGTTATAAGATCAGTTTTGGTACCGATTTCCTCTACTATAAATGGTTCACCCGAATCCACCTCCATCTAAGTTCTGGTGTCTTGGTCACTTTTCTAATTCTCGTTCACAAATCCCAATTTTTGTCGTGTTCACCATTGTCTTTGTATCAAAAAAGGGAGGTACAAAACGTGGGAACACATGTTGATAGGCCTCGAGACAACTGCACAATCATTGTTTGTCCCTCCAAAATGACTCAAAAGAGGTTTGAATCAGTTTGGTAACTTGGGGCTTGTAATGTTCCCATTGATCCAATCAAACTCAACAGGCCTTTTGTTGGTAAATGAATAGTTTTACACTCATGAAAGCATGTTCCACCTTGAGGATTTCAAATTCCCCAACTTGGTGATGCCAAAGGTTTGCTAACTTGGCCTTGCTTTTCAACCTCTCATTTTTTATAACCAAGGCCTGAAAGTCCTTTTCAACTATAGGGATGTCATCCTTGAAGTTTTAGATAGTCCTTTACAGACTAGAAATCATTTTGGTAGTGCACCAAAATTCTTCCTTTTGTTGCTCATTCTTGTTTTACATTGTGGAATTATCAATTTATAACCAAATGATCTATAATTTGGTGACCTTGAGCTTGTTTTGTGTGATGTTGGCTACAAAATCAACTAAATGTCGCTTCGCCTCCTCTCTTTGGAGCTTGGTTTGCAAAACCTTGTGGTTTGCCTACAATCAATTTTTAAGCCAAGGAAATTGTCAAAATTCAGTCCATCATTTTTGGCAGCTAGTTTCAATAAAACAAATTTTTGGTTTGGAATTCAGTAGTTTTCACTTAAACCTCCTATAGACTTTCAACTTCCTTTCGAAGCCCTTCCATCATGAGAACATTTTGTTGTTGGTATTTTTTAATTGTTGGTACCATCTACAAAAAGCAGTCACCTCTTGTTAGGCCCTCATTTTCCCCTCCTCTTCAGTTGTTTTGTTGGTCATGGCAACATGAAGTGCCACCAAAACCTCCCCTATGAATTTTGCTAATGTTACCAAAAGTTGCAAATGTTCTTACACTCTCCTAAAAGTGGCAGCAACAGATGTATTGAAACTAGGAGTGTAAAAAAGATGAAGGTGTATTAAAAAGTTTTCAATGCTTTTGAAAAGGCCTGACGCGCCCCCAAGTTCCTTGTTAGACCCAAAAAAGGTCCAACTATGTTAAAGAGCAAAAATAGTTGGAACTTGGTGCCGTTCCCAGCTTCCAGCACTAAAGGGGGGTGAGAGGGGCATGCTGAAAGCTCCGGGATTAGTCTAGGAAGAGGGACAAGCTACTTAGTTATTCGGTCCTACATCCAAATCCAACCAACAAGTTGGTTAGAACTCATTATACACATTTTTAATGTTGGGACAAGCCACGAACAACCTTGGACTCACTTAACTGTCCACGGCCTAGACTCGGGGGAAGCCATCACCTTCCCCCATATAGTATTCTCTACATCTCTCCACCGCACTTGCATCCGAATGGCACTTTTTCCCAAGATTCCCATGTGAAGTCCCGAAATTGTCCCGGTTTGGACTCCCGGGACTTTGGGCATTCATAACTTCTCATTCCAACCTCCGATTGGGATGAGGTCTCAAGCAAACTTGTAGTTCTCCTTGAGAGCTTTTCAACGGTGTGTTGCACTCCACCTGCACACACCGGAATCAGGTCAATTCTCGACTTTTAGTGGTCGGGAGTCAAATTGCCAGTTTGACTCCTGGCTCTTCTTTCGCCTATAAGTTATGCTACAAATGTCCAAATGGCTCATGCGAGGCCATTTTGGACATCTACACTCCAAGACCTTTCCAATGGTATAAAGAACACCTCAATGCAAGGTGTTTTGACCCTTGCAATCGAATTCTAAATTCTTGGGAGTCCAGGAGGACTCTCAAGTCCCATTTTGGGGAATGTGAGTGGCGACTTCACACTTCCCTCAAAGTGGGGTTGTGACACTCTCCCCTACTAAAAGAAAAGGTCAATGTCCTCATTGACACTTAGAAATTTCCTTTCGCAAATGCAATCGCTTTTTTTGGATCCTTGGCCATCAAATGCCTACTTTTGCGGGAGGACCTTGCCTCAAGCTAACTTCAGCGTCCCCAAGTTTCCAACACTTTCTTGGCAAGTCCAAAGGTATCTCATAGAAAACCCGTAACTCTTGCTTCGTCAAAAGACTAAACTAGCCTAATTAATGAAGCCCTCATTTGGGAGGCCATTCCTTCACCTTTCCCCTCATGAGGACTCAAGTCAAGTCTAATCTTGATTTAAGCTATTGACACAACTCCTTTCCCAACCTTGCGCCTTGATCACAACAATCAAGCCTTGACTAAAAGGTTTGCTTATCAAGGTACAAGAAGCGACATTTAGGTTTTACCAAAACCCAAATCCCAAACTACACGATTAAAGTATGCGAATAGGGTCATGACTTCTCGCGTTGGCCGCCACTACCAACCAACCCTTTGGGATGCACTTAAGGCTTGTGCATGTCCTCGCAAGCTCATTTTGCTTGCCTCCTCTTTTGGGGCCAAGTTTCCCTTAACCCCAAAGTAGGAATCCGATTTTGATTCGAGCCTACACAAGATAGTTCCATTTGTCCAATGCCATTTTACAACCCTACTTGCCTTCATGCAAAAATTCTCGTAATACAATCTTTTGGAAGTTTTTAGTCTTTTATTTCACTTGCAACTTGATGTGGTACATTTTAAATGACATTCTGCCTCATTAAAAGAAAGGTGATGTCTTCATCACATTCTATGTCTCTTCTTTGCCAGTCTAGCATGGAATTCTTCTATGGCTTCTTGGGCATGTTCCATTTGGGATTCTTTCACCCAAGATGCCTCTATTGGATGGTATCCTTTCCACTTCACTAAGTATTCCCACTTTCTTCCTCTTAATTGCCTTGACTTGAGCATAGCTTCCACCTCAAACTTTGGTTCATTATGAACCAAGTCTGGTGGGGGCCTTGAATTGTGCTCTCGATTAGGCCTTGAGGCATCACGGGAGACTAGCTTCAAAAGAAACACATGAAATGTGGGATGAACTCTAAGGTTTTCCGGTAGTTCTAACTTATAAGTGTCAGAATGATTCTTTTCCAACACTTTGAATGGGCTCGCATATGGGCCCAAGAACTTATGACTTAAACCTTCTGGCAACCAGAAGTTCCTAATGTTCAACCACACTTCATCCCCTTCTTGAAACTTCACCTCTTGTCGGAACTTGTTCGCAAAATCCTTGTACCTTTTGTGCGCCTTTTCCAAGTTGGCCTTTGCCACTTCCCAAAGGTGTCGTCTTTCTTCATCAAGTTGGGTGACCATTGGCACTTCCTCACTTGAATCACTCGGGGGTTGTCCATGTGCTGCCCAAGTCATGGGCACAATTGGTGATTTGCCCGTCACCATTTGAAAGGGGGTGGACCCAGTCGCGGAATGTTCCAAGTTGTTGTAACAAAACTCGACTAACTCCAAGTGGTCCACCCAATCTTGTTGATCCGCCGCCACATAATTCTTTAGGAATTGTTGGATCACTAAATTCACCCTCTCGGTTTGCCCATTGGTTTGGGGGTGAAAAGAAGTGCTCATTTTGAGCTCCGACCCTATTATCTTCCACAAGGCTCGCCAAAACTTACTTGTGAACTTTGGGTCTCGATCCGAGACTATGTCCTTTGGAAGACCATGATGCTTGAAGACATGTGTGAAGAACAACCTACCAGTTTTTTGGGTCGTGACCTCATCCTTTGTGGGAATGAAATGTGCCATCTTACTAAATCGATCCACCACCACCATGATGGCATCGAATCCCTTTGATGGGGGCAAGCTTACCATGAAATCCATGGACACATTTTCCCACGGCCCTTCAGGAATTGGCAAAAGTTGCAACAAACCCGCTTGCTTATTGTTGAGAGTTCGGTTTTGTTGGCAAGTTAAACAAGTCTTCACATACTTCTTCGCATTATCCTTCAAGTTGGGCCAATAATAGGACTTCTTTAGGAGTGTGGTGGTGTGTTTTGGACCACCATGGCTCGCAAGTGGTCCATCATGACATTCCTTCAAAATGGTGTCCTTCATCTTCCTTTCCGGCACATAGAGTCGTTTTTGTTTGTACCATAATAATCCATTTTGCAAATGGAAGTGGGACTTGGCTCCATTTTGAATGTTTTGTTTTACCTTTTTGGCAAATGCATCTCGGTGACTTGCTAGTCGAACTTCCTTTTGAAATTCCGTCTCTCCCACATACACCACTCTAAGTTGGTGTTTCCAACTCAACGCATCAGGCATTATGTTCTCCTTCCCATGCTTGTGTCGGATGTCCACATTGAACAATGGCAATGTGTCTTGCCACCTTGTTTGGATGACAACTTGGGTTGAGTGGCAAAATACTTCAAGGTCACATTGTCGGTCCACACCACCACATCTTTGGAGCCTATGTAATGGCCCCAAGTCTTGAGACAATGTATGACCGCCCACATTTCCTTCTCATGTGTTG